>Ga0114999_10004075_pt1 | contig 17888 bp, 17 predicted proteins | sample ArcticOcean_MG_C_3_FD_89820 | JGI IMG/M metagenome (GOLD analysis project Ga0114999, IMG submission 89820) | Marine microbial communities from western Arctic Ocean - ArcticOcean_MG_CB8_126 | ecosystem: Environmental > Aquatic > Marine > Oceanic | place: Arctic Ocean: Canada Basin | collected...
ATTTTGTCCCAATCTCCAACCTTCCACCCAAAATGCTGCATTAACGGCCCCAGCGCCAAGGCCGAATCGGTAACACGTCCCGTGACGACGATATGCGGTTCGAGATCAAGGGCATCGGCGATCGGTTCGGCACCAAGATAGGCGTTTGCCGCCAGTATCTCTGTATTCGAAAAATCAATCGGCTCCTCATCACCCCACTGTTCTGTCCCCACGTCTCGGATGACATCGCGGAGGTCATCTCCCTCCACGACGGCTACCCTCAGGCCCTTGACGCCCAGTTCTTTAGCCAATTCATGAAGGCGCATTGCCGCACCCATCGGATTTGCTGCGCCGAAGTTGCCGATAACGGGAACCCCGTTCTCCACGCAACGTCTCAATACCGGGCTGACGAACCCGGCCAGGTCGGGCGTGTAGCCTTTCAGTGGATCTTTCCGAAGTTCGCGGTGCGCAAGTGCGAGGGTACGTTCCGCTAGATTTTCATAAAAAAGCGCTGCAGGCTTTCCCGCGTCGATCAATGCGTTGACGACGGGAATCCCGACATCCAGGCGATCGTCCGCAAAAGCGGCGGCGCCACCGATATGCATGTTTTCTATTGCCATGGAGTTCCCTTTCTGGAATCAAAACACATCATTATCAGAATGGATCTACAAAACCACGATCTGTATGGTTCATGTCGGATCAGGGGAGCGATTCGCATGCTGTGCCGTCTCCGTTTCCATCAAGCCGATGTGGGTCTTTTTCCGGTCCGCCGGTCATCTCGTAGAATCTCTGCGCCTCAGTCTGAGTAATAAAATCGATGCAATCTCGGTCAGGTCCAGCCGGGTCGAATCCCTGAGAGTCATCATCACTAGCCGCTACCCATAAGCACCCGGCTCGACTTTCCCGCGCGCTTTGTTCCAGTCCAATCAACACCTCTCTGTGCTGCCCATCCTGAGTCCAGGCTCGAGCATACCCACCTGCAACTAACTGTACGTCGATGCTGCTTCCGGACGCGTCGTAGACGTAAGCGAGACGTCGATCAAAGCTGTCGGTAAGCCTCGGGCCGTCCTCCAGCCTTACGTGGCTTTCTGCGAGCCTCTCCGTGACTGCTGTCGCATCTGAGAAGCACGCCTCACCGCGCTCGGGAGTGTCAACGCCGTAGAAACGGACACGTCCGATGTTTGTGTCGATGGTGTCGCCGTCGATCACCCGGTTCACGTCCACAAGCGGGCAGTCCGGACAGTTGATTCCGGTCTGCGGTGGACCTGACTCTATCGCCGGTTCTGACGAGGTATCGGGAGTTTGGCCGCTGGAACAGGCCACCGCGAGTAGAACGGCGAACACCGTGGTGGCGAAAGTGACGCGCATGTGCCACATGGTAGACCCTAAGATGCCCTACTTCTTGAGGGTCGCTGGCGTTCTACGTAGATAAAGACTGGTGTACATTCATGGTCACGCCGGAATTAATGCATCTTAGATTTAGTGTCTCGCCCTACACAGCGACTTCGGAGGTCAGAGATGAAGCATGACAGCTACCAGGAATCGTGTTCGGTCTGCAGGACAAATGCCGAGGGGGTGCCAGGTCACGAGGGTGTGATCTGGGAAGACGATTTGTGGTTCGTGCGTCATGCGCCTTCGCCATCCGGATTGGCGGGCTGGACGATGCTCAATGCCCAGCGGCATGTACAGGGTCCCGCGCATTTCAATGATGAAGAAGCTGCTGCTTTCGGACCGGTGCTGCGTCACCTGACACGGACATTGGAGCAGGTCACCGGTGCCCCACGTATTTATGTGGTCGCCTTTGGCGAAAGCAACCCCCACATGCACTCGCATCTGATACCGAGATATTCGGACTTGCCGTCCGAATACACCGCCTTTGGCGTCGCTGATCTCATGCGCGGAGTCGCCGGAGGAGATTTGGCAGGAGTACCAGAAGAGGAAGCTCTGGCGATGGCCGCAAAGATCAGTGATGCCCTCAAGGCCAGCCCACCACCGGGATGACATCCCTGACGTCCTCGTATCCGAGTCTCTGACAGACACTAGAGCGGATGCTCCGGATTAGTTAACTCCCCCCGTAATGTCCCCGTAGGGGGACGGGAACAATCCGTGTGCTCGTGACGCTCTGATCAATCGCAACTCACAAGTGTCTCTCAGCGCGACGGCGACAGATGTTTACCCACTGAGAGACGAAATCAACTTACACTCGTAGTGCAATTTACTGGAAGATCTTCTCAGCACGCCGCAGGTCTACCGTCGGTGGGTCCGGGTCGATTTCGTTAGATTCGTCTGATAAGAACCGATGAGGAGTGACTTATAGCCACCTCGACGCCCCGGCCCGCGACTTCTGATTACGCAGATTTGAAACGCATACTGGCCGGCGCCGGTTTACGTGCGGCTCAGCCACGTTTTTATATCCTGATGGCGACGTTCAATCTTGTTGCCGTCACGGCGACCGTTGCACTTGCCCTGTGGTCGCCACATCCGGCTGTCTTGGTACTTAGCGCAGTTCTTTTCGGGTTCATGATTACGCAAAACGGCATGCTGGGCCACGATGTGGCGCACCGGCAGGTGTTCCGCAAAGGAAAATCTGTCTCGGTGGCAGGATGGATCCTGGGCAATGTGCTTATGGGTAACAGTTACTCCTGGTGGACCCGCAAGCACAACATCCACCACGCCAATCCGAACCACATCACAGAAGACCCTGACGCCAGCTACCCGATGCTTGCGATATTCCCGAAGCAGAAGGCGAGCCGGAGTTGGTATGTGATGCCGGTCATCGCCATACAGGCATACATCTATCCGGTTCTCGTGATGTTCATCTTCATCACAATGCGTTCAGCCAGCATCGCCGTACTCTTCGCCAAGGACACACCGTCGCGCATACGGCAGGCACTGGGTATGGTGTTGCACTGGACTCTATTCGCACTGCTTCTCACACAACTTGGTGGATGGCCTGAGGCTTTGATTTTTCTCGCCATTAGCCAGCTCGCTTTCAGCCTGTACATGGGCTCCGTCTTCGCACCCAACCACAAGGGAATGAAGATGATGGACGAGGACGAAGAACTGGACTTCTTACGAACTCAGGTCCTCACGGCCAGGAATGTCCGTGGTAATTGGTTTGTTGATTACTGGTACGGCGGATTGAACTACCAGATTGAGCATCATCTGTTCCCGACAATGCCTCGAAACAGGCTGGGTGATGCAAAACCTCTGGTAGAACAATTCTGTGCGGAGCGAGGGATTTCCTACCATGAGACGTCGATAGGAGGATCATACAAAGAGATCTTCCAGCATCTCAGGCGCTCAAGCGCGGGAGAGACGGCAGAAGAGTAGTAACTCACCGACCCCAGCGTTACTTGGTCTCGCCCGTATCAGTCTGATGCCGTCAGGACCAGGCCGCTGATCTTTCCTGGTATTGGGCCGCGCCCAAACTGTTTCTCCAACATGTCCGTCGCCTCGTCTGTTATCTGATCGAGAAGGCCGGCAGAGTAATTCTCGATCTTGCTCCGAAGCGGCGTGCCGTGTCAGTGATCAGGTGCGACATCAAGAGCGGATGCAGGAGGACAAGACCAACCGCTCTCTGGAACTGTTCATGGCTAGGGTTCCTCCTGCGTTACCTGATAGCGAACCGGAAGGATTAAGAGGCTTCCAGAGCGCGCCCACGGCGGGCACAATGATCACACAGGGCACGGTCACGGTTCTCACGAGTAGCGCCTAACCACTAATGGCTTACGGGAGCGGTCTGGCCCTGCCGGGTATGCTCGCTGCCAGCTATTTTTCGACCGGAAAACCGACTATGGATCCCCACTCGGTCCACGAACCGTCGTAGATACGAATGTGGTTCCAGCCGAGGATATGTGTGGCTGCGACCCACGCCAGTGTGGCTCTGTGGCTCAGGCGGCAGTAACTAACCACCTCGGAAATCTGTTCGGGATTCGCCCCTACGCCGCCAAACTTCTCACGCAGGGCATCCGGCGAGAGGAAGGTGTCGTCGTCGTTAAGTAGCTCCTGGTAAAACAGGTGGACGGCTCCGGGAATACGGCCTTTACGCTCGGCCCCGTGGTCGAACCCTGGCGGTGGCATAAGCCTTTCACCTGAGTACTCCTCGGGGGAACGGACGTCGAGCATCAGCCGGTTATCGTTCTCCAGGTTGCTCAGCACATCCTCGCGCCCCACACAGGAGGACGCATCTGAAACTGGCGGGGCGTACGACACGCTGTCAAAGACAGGTACAACCTGGCTCAGGGGGCGTCCTTCGGACACCCATTTGGTACGGCTGCCGTCGAGAAGCTTCAAGTTCGTGTGCCCGGCCATCGTCAGAGCCCAGAATGCGTAGGTGCCGTACTGGACTTTGTCCGAGTAGATAACAAGCGTGGTGTCCGGTCCGACACCGATCGCCCCGAGCCTGTGAGCCATCTCGGCCGGCGTGACGAAGCGGCGATCGCTCTCGTGCCAGCACAGGTCCTTCCAGAAGAATCGGATAGCGCCTGGAGCATGGCCAGATCGATAATCCTCGTCCGTCTCGGTCGCACCAATCTCAAGAACGCGCACGTTTGGATCGTCGAGATGGTCGACTAGCCACTTCGTGGTTACGAGAATATTAGAGGCGTCTGGCATCTGAAGTTGGCCTTCCTGAGAAGCATTCTTTATAACGGCCATGAATGATCGGGACCGGCATTTTACATTGCGACGGTTGATAACCGACCGTCGTTAAGCGTCGGCCGATGCCGACCCGAAATCGGCGATGACTTCCAGCACGTCCTTCCCGAATCGATCACGCTTCGCTGCGCCGACGCCGAACACGGTGAATAGCTCGTCCATGTTGGTCGGGCGAGAAGAAGCCAGGGCAGCAAGTGTGCGGTCTCCGAACACGACGAAGGCGGGTACGCCTTCTTCTTCAGCCCGGGACTTTCTCCACGCCTTGAGAACATCGAAAAGGGGCATATCCGCGTGATCCGGACGCCTTGATTGCGAACTCGTGGCCTTATCAGGCGCAGAAGTAGATGGTCTTGGAGTGGCGTCCGGGTGTTCAGCTTCCCACTGACGCACCTCCGCCATGATCTCAGCGCCGAAACGACGAGCACGGACGGGTCCGATGCCCCATATCTCAAGTAATTCTGACTCGGTGCGTGGGCGAGATTCGGCGATCTCACGAGCGGTACGGTCTTCGAACACGTCGATCGCGTCCATACGATTTTGCTGAGCCAACTCAGACCGCCGGCGGGTCAGGCGTTGCACCAGTTCAGATCCACCAACGCCCGCTGAGTTCTGGCAATTATCGCAACTACCGCAAGACTCGATAGCCTCTTCGCCAAAGTACTCCAGGATGTAGGACCTGCGGCATCCCAACGTCTGAGCGTACCCGAGCATCCGCTCCAGCATCTCAAACTCGTGTTCCCTGTGCCGGTCGACCACCGTCGAATTGATACGGGCGTCAGGGCTATCGGAGAGCAGATTCTGGGCAGGTCCGTCGAGTAATCCCGATTCCTGAAAAGCCCGTAGCGCCATCACGCCGCCGTCGATTTTTCCTAGCCCTGACTCTGGCATACGCAGATCCGGCCCCACTCTGGCGCACAGACGCCGCCACGCAATGCGCAACTCGGAGGCGGGCGGGTGATCCCTGTCGATGAATCGCCGTGGCCCTGCGGCAGACCACGGGGTGTAGATCAGCACACACTCGGCTGGGCCTCCGTCACGACCAGCCCTTCCAGACTCCTGGTAGTAAGCCTCAAGCCTTGAAGGCATGTCGTAATGCACGATGAAGCGAACGTCCGGTTTGTCCACGCCAAGCCCGAATGCGTTGGTGGCGATCATTACGTCGATGTCGTCCGTCATGAAGCGTCGCTGTGTGGAGGACCTGACCTGCGCCGGTAGCCCAGCGTGATAGTGCGCAGCATTGAGCCCGGCACCGGTAAGTAACTCGGCAAGCTCCTCGGCCCGCTTTCGTGATCCGACGTATACGATGCCACTTTTGCCACGTCTCTTCGTGACGTAGTCGATCAAGAAATCCTGCTTGGCACTATTGCCGCTCCCGAAGTTAACCGAGAACGTCAGATTTGGCCGGTCCACAGAATGAACGACTCGAACTGCATCATCCATTCCGAGCCGCTGCGCTATGTCGTCGCGAGCCTGATCCGTTGCGGTTGCGGTGAGTGCGATCGTGCGCGGCGATCCGAGTTGTTGGCGTACTGAATCAAGCCGCAGGTAGTCAGGCCTGAAGGTGTGCCCCCACTCGGAAACGCAGTGGGCTTCGTCTATGGCCAGCAGATTTATGCCGGCTTTCGCCAGGCCGCCGACAAAGCGCTGATTGGCGAGTGATTCCGGTGACGTGAAAAGCAGGTCGAGATCGCCGTCCCGGAAGTCGATGTAGGTCAGGCGTTTCTGTGTATTGGTCAGATTGGAGTTGATGAATGCGGCTTTGATGCCGTTGGCCACGAGGCTTTCGACCTGGTCCTGCATCAGGGCGATATGCGGTGAGACGACCAGCACGCGGCCGTGGACCAGTGCAGGGAGTACGTAGGCCATACTCTTGCCGCTGCCCGTCGGGAGAACCGCCAGGACGTCGGAAGTGTCCAATCCCTTCAGGGCCTCGGACTGACCCGGACGCAAACCCGGGTATCCGAACTTCTCGGACAGCAGTGAGGCGTATTTTTCGTGGTGCTTCGGCAGTCCGACGATCGTGGGGTCTACGCTGCCGGGGATTTCTTTAATCAGGGCTTGAACCAACCGGGATGACTCGTAGTGAGCGATTTACAGGCTTGGATCATACCGTTCGCATCTAACAACTCCCGGGGGAATGTCACAGCATCGGCAGACAGGGGGATTTACATTCGTCGTAGTCGTCGCTAAAACACGGTCAGACCAGAGTGCTACCGGTCTGGATCAGGCTCCGGCCGGGCCGAACCTCTCGGTACGGACTCGCTCTGGCGTCACACCCGCGTCAACAAGGGCGTTGGCGGCGGTCTCGACGAAGCCTTCAGGGCCGCATATGTACGCCCGTGCGACGGCTCCGAGACGGTCGAAAACGTCTGAAATCATCCCTGTATCAACGCGTCGGGCGAATCCGTCCCAGCCATCCGGAGTGGATCGTGTGAAGGAGTGCGCAATCTGGAGACCATTTCCCGCCTCAGCAAGGGCGTCCAACTCATCGCTGTAGATCACGTCCAGTTGGGTGCGTGAGCTGTATAGAAACAGTGTCTGGACGTGACGTGCAACGCTGTCACGGTGCCGTAGCATCGACATCAGTGGAACAATCCCTGACCCGCCCGCTATTAGCAGTAGTGGACCGCCCATAGATTCGGTCCACGTGAACGGGCCGCCGATGGGACCCCGAAGTTCGATCCTGTCGCCCACGATTACCTCGTCGTGAAAGTAGGGCGAGACCTCACCGCCATCGATCTTTTCGACCGTGAGATCGATGGCGTCACGTGTTTCGGGGCCTGTCGCGATCGAGTAACTGCGCTGTGTCTGGTAGCCGTCCGGTGCCGTCAGCCGGACGTCGTAGTGCATCCCAGCGCGGAACGATTCCCAGTGCGGCAGACGTATGCGAAACGTTTTGACGCGATACGTCTCGACCACGATCGATGCCACGGTTCCGACCTGCCATGTGAGACGCTCGGGTTGTCGACCTTCAAGCTGCGTGTCCGGTGGGCGCTTAGGGTCTTGCATTAGTTAATCGTGTGGCTATTCGGCGGGAGTGATGGCGTTGAAGTAACGTACCGGGTTGACCGGATTCTCCCTCACCCTCAGTCGCCCCAGTAGCGCTGTTCTTTCCACGGATCTCCGTACATGTGATAGCCGTTCGACTCCCAGAATCCTGGGGCGTCTTCGTCCATGAATCGGATGCTCTCAACCCATTTAGCGGACTTCCAGAAATACAGGTGAGGCACGATCATGCGGACCGGTCCACCGTGCTCCTGCGAGATCGGTTCGCCGTCGAACTCGTGGACGATGTATGCCTTGCCGCCACGAACATCTGCGACCGGGAGGTTGGTCGTGTATCCGCCAAACGATCGGACCATTAGATAGTCCTCTGCGATGTCCGACCCGAGTCCTGCCTGCTCAAAAAAGATGTCCAGGTCCACGCCTTTCCAGTCACTGTCCAGCATCGACCATTTGGTTACACAGTGAATATCGGTGTGGATATCGGTCTGGGGCATGGCCATCAGGTCGTCCCAGTTCCAGGACTTAAAACCGCCATCGCCCAGGTCGATACTTAACTTCCAGTCGGCCTGAGACACTCGTTCCGTGGGCCCGTAAGTGAGCACGGGGAAACCGGTCTCGTAGTACTGGCCCGACGGGATTTCCCGTGGCGGTTGTGGACGGCGGAATCCGGAGAAACCTCGACTTAGCACGGCGGCGTTCCTTTTCGATTGTTTGGTCAGATCTCCGATTATGTGGTCCGGCTGCTTACCCGGTCACAAATAGAGATATCCGCATCCCGGCTGGTGACGAAGCGGAACGTCATGGCCGATCACAGATGCCCGATTGTATCCCGTTTACCGTCAGGAGCAGTCCCGGAACACTTGGGGGTACATATCCAATATCAGAGCCGACGGAAGTAGATAGCGACACAAACCGGGGAAACGTCCCGTCCATACTCCGGCGCACGTAATTCCGAACGCAACCAGAACAGCCGCGCACATGTGTAATTGTTACGCCGGTCGATAACGATCCGACCGTGCTTCTACAAATATGTTGTTACAGGGTAATCAGATGAGGAGAGATTCGAATGAGGCTTGAGGGCAAATCTGCCATCGTTACCGGTGCAGGAAATGGGATCGGAAGGGCCATCGCAGGACTGTTCGCCGAGGAGGGCGCACGTGTACTGGTGGACGATAGCGAAGATGACGACGGTGGACGAAATCAAGCAGGCGGGCGGGCAGGGAAGCGGTGTTCGACCACACGGACGTATCTGATGAGGACTCGGCTGAATCAGCGATGAAAGCCGCGGTGGGTGCTTTTGGCGGTATCAACATCCTGGTCAGCAATGCCGCCGCATTCGTGTTCGGAGAGATCGAAGACGTGACGCGTGACGACTGGAACCGCGCGTTCGGAGTGAACGTAATAGGTCATGCGAATTGTGTGCGCGCTGCGCTCCCGGCGCTACGGGAGAGTGCCGGAGGTGCGATCGTAAACATGGCGTCCGCGAGTCGGTTCTCAATCCGGATTGGTGTCAATACAATGCGCAGTATGAAGAGCCTCTTGGAGCCGTTGTACGCACGTTTCATGAACGTCATGGGAGATTGAATTGGAAAAGCTGGATCCTGAACAGATAGCGCTGCTCAAAGAGTCACACATCGCACAGGTGGTGACGCTCATGGCTGACGGGTCGCCTCAGATATCGCCCGTCTGGATTGATACCGACGGCACCGATGTTCTGTTCAACACGGCGCTAGGTCGTGTCAAAACAAACAACGTGGAGCGGGATGCCAGAGTGGCCGTAGGCGTCTACGATCCTGAGAACTCATACGCCCGGGTCGTAAACATTCGGGGGCATGTCACCGAGATCACCGAGGACGGGGCTGACGCCCACATCGATATGCTTGCCAGGAAATACACCGGCGCTGATTCCTACTCGGGGCATAAATCTAACGAGACCCGAGTCATTGTTCGCATCTCCCCGGACAACATCACCGGCCGATAGAAATCAAACACGAAATGACTAACAACACTCGAAGGTTTCCAAGAAATACGAGGCTCGATTGCACTCCGTAAAAAGTGGCATCTTCATCATGCCGTTCCATCACCCGTCCAAAGAGCTGGCTCAGTGTCATGACGAGGACATGGAGCTTGCCGTGCGTGCGGATGAGCTGGGCGTCCATGAGTTCTGGGTAGGGGAGCACCACACCCTGTCGTGGGAGCCGATCGTCAGCCCGGAGATGTTCATAGCCGCCGTGTTCCGGCAGACAAAACAGATGCGCATGGGGCCGGCTCCAGTACTCGTGAATATGCACCACCCGGCCCAGGTCGCTAACCGCCTGGCGTTCCTGGATCATTTCTCGCACGGCAGGCTTGAGTTGTCCTTTGGGTTTGGCGGGGCTCCGTCTGATTTCGAAATGTACGGCCAGGACCCCAAAGAGATGCATTCCCGGATGGCCGAAGCGATAGACATGATCCTCAAAATATGGTCGTCAGAGCCGCCGTATACGTTCGAGGGCGAGCACTGGACGGTCAAGCTGGAATCGATCAACGAGGAGCTTGGATACGGCTATCCACCGAAGCCATATCAGCAGCCACGACCGCCGATATCTGTTCCCGTATCGTCCCGTGGGTCCGGCTCGGTCAAGGTAGCTGCGAAATTGGGATTCCAGCTATTCAGCCACTCGATCATCCCTGTCGATGTGCTGAAAGATCAGTGGGCCACGTATGAGCAGGCGGCACAGGAAGCTGGAACTATTGCCGATAGATCGACCTGGAAGATAGCCCGAACGGTATTCCTGGCGGACACCACGGCGGAGGCGGAGAAGCGCGCACGCAGCAACTCTATCGAGACCGCTTACACCCACCTCACCACGGCCATTCAGCGCGGCCCGGGTCTGGGGATCATGAAGCAGGACCTATCAATGACTGACGATGAGGTCAACATGGACTACTTCATGGGCGAGCAGATTATCGCCGGGGATGTCGACACAGCGCTGGACAGACTGCTAAGGCTGTGGGAAGAGACGGGGCCGTTCGGGGCTATCGACGTCATGAGCTTCGACTGGGATGATGACGATGATCGAAGGGCCTGGCTTCACAGCATGGAGCTGTTCAACAAAGAGCTACTGCCGCGGTTTAACAAGGCTGTTGGGGCGGAAGTGGTAGCTGGATAGCCCTGTAGCTATCGGTTTCGCTCGGACTTGTCGCGTCTACGTCGCTCATTTTCTGATCGACGTAGACCCTGACGCTTGCGGATTTTGGTTGCTTCGTTCTCCGGGTCGAATCCCGGCGGGCGGAACATGATCGCTCCCACGATAGCGGTCGCTCCAACGAGGACGAGCCAACCCAGCCCCGCTTTGGTCTCGTCAAGGTCCAGCAAAAGGGGAACTACAACGATCCACAAGATCGCCAGAATGACGACCCCAACGACGATCGCAGCCAGGTGATTACGGTTCATGCTTTCAACCTGGCCACGAAACGTCGCATTGATCTTGACTTCCTACCAGTTAGTGAAAGCGCCATCGTTGCGCTTCAACTGTGATGTCCATCCACGTGGGTCAAACCTGTTGGACTCTGCGACGCTCTCGTCGAAGTCCACGCCAAGTCCCGGTGCATCTGGCACCCAAGCATAGCCATCCTCCCACTCGATCTGTTGCGGGAACAGGTCCGTGGCGAAGGTTCCCGGCTGTCGGGGCATCTCCTGCACGCCGACGTTGGTGGACGCCATGCACAGGTTCACACATGCGGCGGCGCTGACAGGGCCGAGCGGGTTGTGCGGGACGATATCGATGTAGTGCGTTTCCGCCCAGTGGGTAATTTTGAGCGCCTCGGTAATTCCGCCGACGATGCACAGGTCTATCCGTGCGTAATCGATGGTCTCTTGCTCGATCACCTCACGGAACGGCCACTTGGACACCCACTGTTCGCCAGCGGCGATAGGCAGGTTGATCTTGTCCATTATCTTTCGATAGCTGGCCGGGTTCTCTGACCTGATCGGGTCCTCTATAAAGAAGGGCTTGAACTCCTCCAAGTCCCGGCACATCTTGATCACGTCTGCCGTGTCCAGCCGCGTGTGCACGTCAAAGCAAATCTCGACATCGGGCAGGGCGGCGCGAACACCGGCAATCTGCTCTACCGCTACCTTTATCGACTCGCGAGGCTCCAGCAGGCCGTGGCCATCGATGTCGTTGTAAAGGCCGGGCAAGGTCTGGGGCTGATGCCAGCGGACGAACTTCCAGCCGCGGTCGACGTGCCTCTTGCAGTCGTCGATCAAGTCCTCGAGCGTGTTGCCGTTGATGTGCGGGTAGCAGATGACCTTGTCGCGGACAGGGCCGCCTAGGAGTTTGTATACAGGCATGTCCACGGACTTGCCCTTGATGTCCCAAAGGGCGATGTCGATGGCGCTGATCGCACAACCGTAGACGGTGTCAGCGGGGAAGAAATTGCCACGGAACATCTTCTGCCAGAGTGCCTCGGTCGACCACGGGTCCTGGCCGATGACGACCTCCGATAGGTGAGCGATGGCCATCTCGATCGAATTGCCCCAGTTACGAATGCCGATCTCGCCGAGACCGTAGATACCAGCATCGGTCTCCACCTTAACGATGAAGTACCCGCGTCCATCTCCGTCTTGAACCGGGTAGGACTTGATTGCACTGACTTTCAATTGAGTCTCCTAGTATTTAAGTCGTTATTTGACTGTCGTAGGTGCAGGGCTTGCCCCGACCATCTGTGCAGTTACCAGTTGGTTTGGGCGCCGTCATTTCGGTATAGCTGCGGCATCCAGGCTTGTGGGTCCTTGTAGTTGGCTTCGGCAGCTTCTTCGTTGAACTCGATCCCGAGTCCGGGGGCGTCGTGACAGAAGGCGTACCCATCTTCCCAGCCGATCTGCTGCGGAAATAGATCGTTCGCAAATGTTCCCGGACGTTTCGGCATCTCCTGCACGCCGACGTTGGTGGACGCCATGCATAGCGAGACGCATGCGGCGGCGCTCACCGGGCCAAGAGGGTTGTGCGGGACGATGTCGATGTAGTGCGTTTCCGCCCAGTGGGTGATTTTGAGCGCCTCGGTCAATCCGCCGACGATGCAGAGGTCGATACGTGCGTAGTCTATGGTCTCTTGCTCGATCACTTCACGGAACGGCCACTTGGAAGACCACTGCTCACCGGCGGCAATAGGCAGGTTGATCTTGTCCATGATCTTTCGATAACTGGCCGGGTTTTCTGACCTGATGGGGTCTTCTATAAAGAAGGGTTTGAACTCTTCCAGATCACGACACATAGAGATCACATTTGCGGTGTCCAGTCGTGTGTGGACGTCGAAGGTGATCTCGATGTCCGGGCCGACCGCATCCCTGACCGAACTCATCTGTTCCACAGCCATCTTCATCGACTCACGCGGCTCAAGACGACCAGCGTTGCCCTGGTACTCGAGTTCGCCGTGGGTCTCTGGTTGGCCCCAACGTACGAACTTCCAACCTGCGTCGACCGCCTGCTTGCAGTTGTCGACCAGGCCCGCCAGATCCTTGCCCTGCGTGTGTGGGTAGCAAACAACTTTGTCCCGGACAGGTCCGCCAAGTAGCTTGTATACCGGCATGTCTACAGATTTGCCCTTGATGTCCCAGAGGGCGATGTCGATGGCGCTTATGGCGCACATGTAGACCTTGTCTGCGGGAAAGAAGTTGCCACGGAACATCTTCTGCCAGTGCCGCTCGGTCGACCACGGGTCGCCACCAACAAGCACCTCAGAAAGATGCTCGACGGCCTTACCGATTGCGTTGCCCCAGTTCCGGATGCCGACCTCACCGATGCCGTCGATTCCGGCGTCGGTGTAAACCTTTACGAAAAAGTACTGGTTACCTTCGGTGTCGACGACGGGGAAGGTCTTGAGTTCTGTGATTTTCAACTAGTTGCCTCTGTGGTTGATGCGGGAATTACCGCACCGCGTGGTTAGCCGTTCCAGGACGATCCGAACGTGCCGTCGAAGAAGTTGTCTCCGACATCGTTTCGGACACGATCTCGTGTCTCCTTAAGGCGCACGTCCTCGGGAAGATCCTTTACATCGCCGGAGTATCCGATCATGAGCAGGAAGCAAACGGCGTTACCCTCTGGAATGTTGAGCGCAGCCTTCACCTTGCCCTCGTCCCACCCGCCGATGCCGTGAGTCTGGAGCCCTAGGTGAGTTGCCTCAAGCATCATGTTCTGCCCGGCGAACCCAACGTCCAGCATCAATTTTGCGCCGTGATTAGGTCGTTCAGGATTCGGCACGTCGGTGGCGAAAACAACAACCAGCGGAGCATTCTTCGCCCATACCCGGTTGCCGGGATTCATCGCTTCGTTCAGGTCGTCACGCGTATCGCCGTCGCGCACCAGCGTTATTCGCCAGGGCTGACCATTTCCAGAAGACGGTGCCCAGCGCGCTGCCTCGATGAGCGCCTCTATCTTGCTGTCCTCTATTGGACGACTGTCAAAAGCGACCACGCTTTTGCGGTCGACTATCTCTTCAACTAGATCGGCTCCTGATGCGGTCTCAACCATTTATTAGTCTTCCTTGGATTCGGTTTAAGGGATTCGATTTAGGGGTATCTATTAGCCGAAATGCGGCCGTACGTCGGTGTTGAATTTGTTCAAATTTTCTACCGTCTCGTCTGTCGAGTTGCCGACCACGGATAGAACCATGTAGTCGACCCCTGCGGAGCGGTAGCTTTCGATGTCCTCAATGATCTGAGCGGGTTCTCCCGTCATCAACCCGCGTTGCTCACTGTGATCGTGACCAGTTGTAGTCCCGCCCATGGTCACACTTGTCCGTATAGAGATACCGACCTCTGATGGGTCTCGACCGGCGGTGACACAGGCCTGTTGAAGGTGAAACTTCTGGGCGGCGATCTCGTCCGGGGTCATTCGGATGCAGTGCCAGTTGTCCCCGTACTCCGCGGTACGTCGCAATGCACGACGTGAGTTTCCGCCTATCCACACCGGTACGCGGGGGCGCTGCGCCGCCTGCGGGAACAGCAGCATGCCGTCTAGCTCAACATGCTCGCCTGATACCTGTGGATCGGCACTTTTTTCAGATGCCCGGAAAAGATCCAGGTGTTCGTCAGTCACTTGGCCCCGGTCTTCGAATGGCGCTCCCATAGAAGCGAACTCTTCTGGCATCCATCCGGTGCCAACGCCCAGGATCAACCGTCCTCCGGACAGAACGTCCAACGTGTTCAACATCTTCGTGTTCAGCACGGCATTTCGGAACGGCAGCACGAGCACGCTGACTCCAAGCCGCGTGTTCGATGTACGACCTCCCGCGTAAGAGAGTGTTGTAACCGCCTCAAGCACGTTCTGTGCGTCGGGATCGGCCAAGCCCGGGCCGAACTGCTCCGGATAGCGATCAACGAGATCGTTTGGATATACCGTTCGGTCCGAGACCCATAGAGAGTCAAATCCAAGTCTCTCTATCTCGTCGGTCATCGTGGACACGTAGTGCGCCTGGCCACCAGCCGTTGTCGCCGGGTTGACCGATGTGGTGATTGCGATACCGAAGTTCAACGGGAATATGCTCCAAATAAGACCCAAAATAAGGTGTCAGGCCAATGCTATTAAACAGCCCGGCGAGTGTAGATGGGCCGCCGAAACGGGTCAATTGAGCCATAAATGGCGAAGATGGGACACTTTCGCCGGGTCAGTCTTTCCTGCCCCAAAGGGGATTACCAACCAAGTCTGTAGCTGAATTGCCTTGCGTATTAAGGGGCTAAATTCCTAGCCTCGTTTCACCGTTAAAGGACCCGCGTGAGACGTTTGGACAGGAAATTATGGGCCGACTGCTAGTAACCCTCCTTGGAATTGCCCTGGTAGCGACGGCATTTGCTGCCGTGCCTCAGGACATATCCGCCGATGACAACGTTCCCGAGAATGGGGTGACCCTGATCGCCGTAGATCTGGGCAGCACTTCGGTAAGCGACGGGGATGCGGCAATTGCCGAGACCGCTTTGCGGATACTTGCCGACTCCGCGGGTGGCGAAACCGTCGCACTCATGCCGTATTCGGACGAGGCGGGGACCGAAGTCGGACATTCTGCCGACGGATCCGAGCTTGATAATGCCGTCTCTACGCTATTACAGCGGGTAGCGAGCCGGGCCGAAAGCGGTGGTAGCGATCAGTTCGCAGCCCTGGCCTCGGCGTTCGGTTATCTGTCCGATGAGAGTGCACCGGCAGGGTCAGAAATCTACCTGATCACGGGACGAATGCAGGACGGCTCGCAGCAGAATCGTGACCGGATCATTGGCTTCGCAGATCTGTTCATTGCTGAAGGATGGAAGATCAACGCAGTCATGCTTCCATCGACCACTAACGAAGCGCGTGACTTTATTTCCTCGATTGTGAACCGGGCATCAGGCCGCTGGGACGATGCCGGAACTCTTTCCGGGATGGATATGTTTGCCCACCACGTTCTCGGTCTTGACGGTGAACTGGTTCTTGATATCGCTCTCCAGTCCGGAAACGCCGCTGTGCAGGCAGTGGAAGTTGCGCCCGAGACCACGCAATTCAGCGTGGCGATGGTCCGCAACTCCACCAGTGCCACGCTCGATCTATTCGATCCGCATGGAGTCCAGTTGGGTTCGTCGTCAAATGCGGCGCAGTTCATCAATACGCCCAATCTTGTCGTTGCGACCATCGCCTCCCCGGAACCGGGAACCTGGTCTTTGCGAGCCACCGGAGACGGCCTGCCGATCATGGCATCGGTAGATCTCCGTAGCCCGTTAGAACTGTCGCTGGTTGAGCAGCCTCCGCTACAGGCGGGACTGCAGTCGGTGCTCATGGCAACGACGAGTGTGGACGGCGTCCCCCAGTGGTTGCCGGGATCAGCGGTTACGGCCACGGTTATGTCTCCCGAAGGCGCATCCGTGGTGTTCCGGCTGAATGACAACGGAGAGGGCGGCGATGCATTGTTCGGCGACGGCGTCTTCTCGGTCGTGTTCGACGCATCAGGAGTTCAGGGCTTCAACGATGTCGAACTAGAACTCGAATGGGAGAACTACGGCGCAACCATCAAGGCCTTGGACTCGTTCCAGACAGAGGTGTTCCCGACCCTTCACATACAACCATCGGCCGGCGGTGCGGTTGAAGCGGGATTCGAGATTGTTGTTGGAACCGTCGAGGTGAAGGTCGGCGAGTACCCCCACCCGGTATTGCCGTCCGATATGACGGCACTTGTGACCGGCCCGTCGGGTGAGTCCGTAACAGGATCACTCAGGTCGATCGACGCCCTGGACGACGGAACAAGCTGGAAGTTTGAGGTATTGGCGACCCCCAGCGAAACCGGTCGTCAGACCGTGACCGCAGAGCTCAACTCTGAATACGTGGGGCGAACCTTCAACACCTCAGGTCCGTTCGCCGAGACTCCCGTCACGGTCAACTACCCGGTTGCACCAGTCGCTGCTGTTCCGGAACCCGAATCGCTGGTCCTGCCGATCATCGGAGGCGTGTTGATTGGGCTACTCGTCCTTACAGGGATAGCGCTGTTCGTCATTGCTCGTCGACAGGTCGTTCCGCACGGCTACATCTACGACGACAGAGAACAGTTGTTGTTGGACCTGTCATCGGTACGCAAGGGCGGCCTGAAGGGCCTGCTGTCTAAAGGGGCGATCTCGGTGGCAGATGCACCAGAGCTACCCGTACCGGATGCAAGGCTGGTGTTCAAACGCTCTGGGATCGAACTCCACTACGACAACTCCGGGAACGGCACGATGCGCGTTGACGGCAAACCGGCAGCACGTGTCGTGGAACTAAGGGACGGATCCAGGATCGGGTTCGCAGGACGACTGTTTGAGTACACAAGCTCACGTCGCAGTGCACGTCCGACCTTCACTCCTTCAATGGAGGCGGCGCCTGAGCCGGCGGCCGGCTAGACCGGCGGCAACAACAAGCAATTAAAAAGGGCCGCCGGAATAACTCCGGCGGCCCTTTTTGTATCTAGACGTTTTGCGTCTGTTTAGCTCTCGTCTATGGTCACTGACTTGATCGACTCACCGGGCTCCCGGGACGATCCGGGGTCTCGCTCTGGAATACCCAGCACGATGTCCATTCCTTCTGTGACCTCTCCGAACACCGTGTGCATTCCGTCGAGGTGCGGCGTCGCGCCGAACGTGATGAAGAACTGGCTACCGTTGGTGCCGGGGCCGGCGTTGGCCATAGACAGGGTTCCGGCACCTTTGTGTTTTCGGTCCGGGTGGAACTCGTCTTTGAAGTTGTAGCCGGGTCCGCCTGAGCCTGTGC
>Ga0114999_10004077_pt1 | contig 17884 bp, 21 predicted proteins | sample ArcticOcean_MG_C_3_FD_89820 | JGI IMG/M metagenome (GOLD analysis project Ga0114999, IMG submission 89820) | Marine microbial communities from western Arctic Ocean - ArcticOcean_MG_CB8_126 | ecosystem: Environmental > Aquatic > Marine > Oceanic | place: Arctic Ocean: Canada Basin | collected...
GACATCGAGGCCGAGGAAACCCTGCCACCCGCTGATGTCGACGCGGAGCTCGAGGACCTCGCCGCCGACATCAGCGAAGCGGACGACGACGCAGCGTCCGAGGACGAGCCTGCCGAGGAAGACCTCGATGATGAACCCGCTCTCAACGACGACCTCGAGGACCTCCTAGAAACCCTCGAGGAGGAACCAACGGCGCCATCTATCGCCGCGGCTGCAGCCTCCGAGACGCCGCCCGCTCCGACGTCGGGCCCGCCCACAAGCTGGCCCAAACCGATTCCCGTCGGCGCCCCGGCGCGCGAACCGGGACGGTTCGATGGCCTCATCATTACCCCGCAATCGGTCGTCCTCGGTGTCCTCGTCACCATCGCGTTCTTGATATTCGTCACCCTGGAACCAACGCCGCGTTGGGTCTTGCTGTTCGCGGCAATCGTCGCGGTGCTGGGCACCGATGGAGTCCTCAAACAGCGGTGGCCGCAGGTGTTCAGCCGTTCCGAGGGCCCCGCCGATTCCAGCCCCTATCTGTTCCTGCCAGCGCTCGCCGCGATCGCGTGGCCGATGTTGATCGAGCACAACGTATGCGGCTACCTCGTGCTCCCGGCAGCGCTTGTCGCTGGTCTGGCCTATACCGCGATCCTAATCGCCCAAGTGAGCTCGGTCCGCATCACGGCTCCGGCCTATCCGATCGCTCGGCTCGTCTCCACCGGAGCGGTCTACTTCAGCGCGTTCTCGCTGTTCTCACTCAGCTACATCCTGGACATTGAACTCGGTGCCGCAGTCGTAGCCACCGCAGCGATCGCGACAATGCTTGCCGTTGAGCTCTATCGCGAGGGCCAGGTCGACCCGCTGGAGACGCTGGTTTTCGCGCTGATCACCGGCGTCGTGATCGCCGAGGCGCGCTGGGCACTCTACTACGTCCCGGTCGGCGGCCACCTCGCGGGGCTCGCGCTACTGCTGGGCTTTTTCCTCGTGACCGGCCTCGTCCAATCGCATCTCACGAGGCGTCTCAACCGGCTGATCGCCGTGGAGTACGCCGGTATCGCGGGGGTAGGCGTCATCCTCGTGACGGCCGCCGGGCAGGCAGGCCTCGGCTAGGGCGCACCCCGCCGGGACAGCCGTAAACTCAGGTCTCTCTGATAGCATCGACCTTCGCTCGGGGAGTGGCGCAGTCTGGTAGCGCACCTGTCTGGGGGACAGGTGGTCGTCGGTTCAAATCCGGCCTCCCCGACCATTCCGCTCCCACCCGTTTCGAGACCCTAGGCAGTTGTACCCGGCTGCGTACCACGTAGGTACTGCGGCATGAGTGGCGGTTCCACCTGCTCCTGGCCGTCACGCGCGAGGCGCGGACGACGCATGCGGTACCCGGCGCCTCGGACAGTCCCGACGACGCGATCGGCTCCGACTTCACGCAGCTTCCGCCGAAGGCGCGAGACATGGGGCTCGACTTAGTTCGGCGCACCCAACCTCTCGTGCCCCCAGACCGCCCCGAGGCTGGTTACATGCGCATCGACAGTCGTGAACAGCACTACATCGAGGCCAAGCGAAGGCTCGACTTTGCCTACGGACGCCTCAGTTCGATGGACTCCCAGATACTCGAGCGGGTGCGATGGCGTCGTGGCCCGCCAGCTGGCGCAAGACACACGACCCTGAGTTAGCCGTCTCGCGCATCCTCGAACAGCCATGGCCGGAGCACGACGACATCGAGCCGGTCTTCCAGGAGTGGCTCGGCGCCTACCGCGAAGCAATCGAGGTCTGGACCACCCTCCCGACCGAGGCAAAGCTCCGCCTCTCGGAACCAACCCGCCGCTGATCGCGATCCGCTAGCCTGCCCACGTCGAGCTCTCCCGCTCGTCACCCGAACCAGGCCAGACTCAGCGATCGAGGACGCCCATAAGCGTTGGACACTTCCGATTCTCCATCAACCACCCCTATTGGGGAGCATCGACGAGTTGCTCGACGCCCTCGAACAGAGCCCTGAGCGACTCGCCGAAGAAGTACTAACCGGTGCTCAGACACCGCGCACCACGCTGCAGCACATGTTCGCCTTCGAACGTAGCGTCCTCGCCCGCCTCGAAGGGCGCGATACTCAGTTCCGCGATCCGACTCCCGAGGACCTGTCAGAGCTGCGCGCTCAGTGGGAACCGATCCGTCAGGGTTGCGCGATCTGCTGGACTCGCTGAGCGACGAAGACCTGGACGCACCGATAGCGGTGAGCATTTTCGACGCTCGATACCGCACCACGCGGGCCAACATCCTGTCCCAGTTCGTGCAACACCAGGGGCAAAACCGCAGCGAACTCGCCGTCATGGCCAGCACCTTCGGCCACTCTCCGGGCGAGTTCGACTGGTGGAACTACCTCGCGACCTCGGGCCAGCCGTTCGAGCAAATCTAGCGCCGACGGCCCGCGAGGCTCACGTCGCCACCGGTTCCGCGACCTCGGTCTCCACGCCTAGCGCCTCTTCGATCTCGCGCTGCAGACCAGGGTGCAGCCCACCATCCCCACCTTCGAGGCAATTCGGACAGTCGGGCTCCGATGGCGCGCCGGTGTCGTGGAGGCGGGTCCGTGACGGTCCGCTGAGACGGATGCCGCAGACCGTTCCGGCCTCGTCGATCTCAAACACGCGGTTCTCTGGATCAATCTCCCGGGCGTTCTTCAGATCGACCCAGTGCCAGTCACCGTTGAAGTCCTCTAACAACTTCGCGACGATCCTCATCAGTCCTCCGGGTCTCGACTCACGATCGAGGGCGCACAGTCCGGAATCGAGATAACGTCCACGACGTTCATCGCCAATCCCTGGAGGTCCAGTATGCCTATTGTTGATTTCTCGCTCGAAGGTAAGGTCGCCATCGTCACCGGCGGCAGCCGCGGCATCGGCCGCTCAATCGCCCTCGGACTCGCCGAGGCGGGCGCCGACGTCGCGATCGCGGCGCGTAAGCCCGAGGCGCTTGAAGAGGCCGTCGGCGAGGTCAAGGCGCTCGGACGGCGCGGCCTCGCCGTTCCGACCAACGTCCGAGAGCTCGACTCACTGCAGGCGCTAGTCGACCAGACGAAGACCGAACTCGGCCGCGTCGACATCCTGATCAACAACGCCGCCACGAACCCAGTCTTCGGCCCCGTCGACAACGTCGACGAGCGCGCCTGGGACGTCGTGATGAACACCAACGTCAAATCCGCTTTCTTTCTCGCAAAGGCCGCCCGCGAGGCGATGAAAGAGCACGGCGACGGCGGCTCAGTAATCAACATCAGCTCGGTCGGCGGGATCCGCGCGTCCGCCCAGTTGCCGATCTACTCGGTATCAAAGGCCGCCATCATCATGATGACGCAGGTGCTCGCGACCCAATGGGGCGACGACAACATCCGCGTGAACTGCATCGCCCCCGGCCTGATCAAAACCGATTTCTCGAGGGCACTCTGGGACACCGCCGACGCCGCTGGCGTGGAGTCGAGCGACGTCGCTCTCGGACGTATCGGCCTGCCGGACGAGATGGCAGGCGCTGCCGTCTACCTCGCCAGCGCGGCCTCGTCCTTCGTCACCGGCCAGACGATGGTGCTCGACGGCGGCGGAATCCTCTAGGACGAAGCGATTCCCCGGGAGGTGCCGTCGGACGACGGCGCCCCCTCCGTCGCTCCGACGGGCGCCACGAACTCGAACTGCCCTTCCTCGAAGGTCGGGCCGAAGTCGACTAACGTCACCTTCACCACGACGTACTGGCGGTTCGAGCCGCCATCGATCTCGTGGCGCAGGATGAACATCCGATCGAGGTCCACCCACATCCGTCCGACACCGCCAGAACTCTCTTCCCGGCGCGCGTTCGGATCCCCGGGCGGCGCCGTCGTCGAAGCCGCGCGCCAGGTCGGGCGATAGTCCAACAGCGCAGCGTCACGCCCTAAGTACTCCTCGAACCCCGGCACCACGACTTCCAACTCGGGATCCCGCAGCAACATCTCGCCCGCCAGCTCGTCGAGCGTCGAGCGGTTCGTCGGACCGAACTGCACCAACGACGGGAATGGAGTGGCGACAAACTCTGTGGGGAGCGCGAACGGCTCGGTTCGCTGATAGGTATTCGAGGCCCCGTCGTAGAACCAAACCGTCTCCCCATCCGACAGCGAGAACATTCCAGCCTCCGTGAACGCGTCGGCACCGGACTGATCGACTTCCCAGTACCAGCGCTCCGTGGACTCCGACCTCCACCGCAGCCGCGTCGTCACCTCGGAGTGCGCCACACCGTCGCGATCGTCGATCACCGTGATCGTCGCCTCGAGATAAAACGAATCGGGGGCCGGATCGCCGGGGGACAGGCAGGCAGCCAGCAGCCAGGTAGCCAAGAACACAGCGAGGTGCAGTCCCGTGATTCGGCGCATCCAGCGACCTCCAGCTACGCCCGATCGTATCGCCGGAGTCGCCGCGGCTAAAGCGTGAACAATCCCTGGCGTGCCGCGACCGTGACCGCCTCGGTTCGAGACTGCGCTTCGCAGCTTCGATAGCAACGGGCGACTGACGCTCTATCGCGCCTTCGACTAGACTACGGAACTCAACAGAACAACGGCGGGGGATCTGTGCAGCCACTCACCTATCATCGTGCCTCGACAGTGAACGAGGCGATCGAACTACTCCGCGACGGCGGGGAAAACGCGCGCGTACTCGCCGGGGGGACGGACATCATCGTCCAGGCCCGCGAGCGCGTCCGTGAAGTCGACCGACTCGTCGATATTAAACACATCCCCGAGGTCATGGCCTTCAGCTACAGCTCCACCGACGGACTCTCCATCGGTGCGGCCACTCCGGTGTACCTCCTCTACAACGACGACGACATCAAGACTCATTACCCGGCACTCGTCGAGGCGATGACCGTCATCGGTGGCACCGCCATCCAGGGCCGCGCGAGCCTCGGCGGCAACCTCGGGAACTCCGGCCCAGCCGGTGACTCGCTCACCGCGATGATGGTCCAAGGCGCAGTTGCCCACATCGCGGGCCCGAACGGTGCGCGCAACGTGCCCGTCGCGGAGTTCTTCACAGGCCCCAGCCGCAACATCCTCGAACTCGGTGAGTTCGTCATCACCATCAGCTTCCCGACCCCGGCGGCTGACAGCGGCGCCGCGTGGCAGCGCTTCATCCCCCGCAACGAGATGGACATCGCAGTCGTGAACTGCGGCTCTTACGTCCAGCTCGACGGTGACACCGTCGTCGACGCCCAGGTCGCCCTCGGCGCCGTCGCGCCGACTCCGATCATGGTTCCCGGCGTCGCAGAGGCCCTCATCGGTCGCCCGATTTCGGACGAGACGATCGCCGCCGCCGCCCAGGCGGCGCACGACGCCGCGACCCCGATCGACGACATGCGCGGGTCCATCAAGCAGCGCAAGCACCTCTCGCGGGTGCTCACGCAGCGCACGCTCGACATCGCCGTCGAACGCGCACGCGGCTAGTTCGCAGCACCGAAACCTGAACGAACGACACTCGAACCAGCAACACATCCGAATCGAGGCATCGCATGTCCCGCATCGTGCTGAAGACCAACATCAATGGCGAAGAGCGAGAGTTCCTCGCCGAAGAACGAGATAGCCTGCTTGACGCGCTGCGCGAGCGCGTCGGGATGATGGGCGCCAAGGAAGGTTGCAACAACGGGAACTGCGGAGCCTGCGCCGTCATCCTGGATGGTCGCCTGGTGAACTCCTGCTGCGTCATGGCCGCCGAAGTCGAGGGCGCCGACGTCCAGACCGTCGAGGGCCTCGCCGAGCCAGACAAGCTGCACCCGCTCCAGGAGACGTTCCTCGAGGACGCCGCCCTGCAGTGCGGCATCTGTACCCCGGGCTTCCTGATGGCCTCGAAGGCCCTGCTCGACACCAACCCAAACCCAACGGAGCACGAAATCCGTTGGTGGCTGGCCGGCAACCTCTGCCGCTGCACCGGGTACGACAAGATCATCCGTGCGGTGCAGGACGGCGCTGAGCGCATCAACGCGCAAAAGTAGCAGCCGCCGCACCAACAGGCTCAGTGAAGGACGGCTCGCATGGTCACGACTGAGAAGGACACCGCCGCAGGCGGCACCAACGGCTATCGCGTCATCGGAACCCGTCCTGTACGCCCCGACGGCATCGACAAAGTCACGGGGCGCGCGGCCTACGCCGCGGACACGAACATGGAGGGCCTGCTCTTCGGGCAGCTCCTGCGTTCACCTCACGCCCACGCCAACATCAAGAGCATCGACACCTCGGAGGCGCTAGCGCTCCCGGGGGTCAAGGCGGTCATCACCCACGCTGACTTCCCCGATATCGTCGGCGGGGCGATGGATCTCGGCGAAGGCAGCGCGGACGCCAGGTGGCTCCAGGACAACATCCTTGCCTCGGACAAGGTGCTATATCACGGACACGCGGTGGCCGCGGTCGCCGCGACCGACGTGCACATCGCCGAGGACGCGCTCGCGCTGATCAAAGTGGACTACGAGGTCCTGACACCAGTCGTCGACGTGCGCGACGCGATGCTCGACGATGCTCCGATCCTGCACCCGCGACTCCGCACCAGCGTGCAGGCCGCTGACGCTGACACGCCCACCGACCAAGAGACCAACGTCGCGACTCACATGCGCCTGGAGCGCGGTGACCTCGACGCCGCGTTCGAGGCCGCTGACGTTGTGATCGAGCGTGAGCTCGAAACCGCCTGGTTCCACCAGGGCTACCTTGAGCCACACAGTGCCACTGCCCTCTGGAACCGTGACGGCAAGCTCACGGTCTGGAATAGCAGCCAGGGCCCTTTTGTGGGCCGCGACTCGATCGGCCGTGTGCTCGACGTGCCGATCGCTGACATCACCGTCGTGCCGCTGGAGATCGGTGGCGGGTTCGGCGGCAAGATCAACATCTACGTCGAGCCGATCGCCGCAGTCCTCTCGAAGAAGACCGGCAACCCGGTGCGCGTCACGATGACCCGCGAGGCTGTCTTCCTCGCGACCGGCCCGACCTCGGCGAGCTACAACCGCATCAAGCTCGGCGCGATGCGCGACGGCACGATCGTCGCCGCCGAGGCCTACCTCGCCTACGCGGCCGGCGCCTACCCCGGCTCCCCGATGGGCGCTGGCGTGATGACGGTCTTCGGTCCGTACTTCTTCGAGAACCAGCGAATCGACGGCTTCGATGTCGTCACCAACGGCCCGAAGAGCGCTGCCTACCGCGCGCCCGGCGCGCCCGCCTCCGAGTTCGCCGCCGAGGCGACGATCGACGAGCTGGCCGAGCGTCTGGAGATGGACCCGGTCGAGATCCGCCTGAAGAACGCGACTGGCGAGGGCAAGCCGAACGCCGCAGGCGTCCCGCTGCCGACCGTCGGTGCACGCGAGGTGATGGAGGCTGTCAAGAGCCACCCCCACTACACCTCGGAACTCCAGGGCGAGAACGTCGGCCGCGGCGTCGGCTTCGGCTACTGGATGAACGCCGGCCTCGAATCCGGCTCCACTGCCACCATCAACAGCGACGGCAGCGTCAGCCTGATCGTCGGCTCGGTCGACATCGGCGGCACGCGCGCCTCGCTCGCGATGCAGCTCGCGGAGTCGATGGGCCTCAACTACGAAGACATCAAGCCGCACGTGGCCGACACCGACTCGGTGCCGTTCACGCACGTCACCGGCGGCAGCCGCACCACCTTCGCCGGTGGTTGGGTCGCCTTCGAGCTCGGCAACTCACTGAAGCTGAAGATGCGCGAGCGAGCAGCCGAGATCTGGGAAGTCGACGTCGACGAGGTCGACTACAGCGCCAACGCAGTACTCACTGCCCTCCCGGACGACGAGAGCAATGACCGAGTGTTCACGTTCAGCGAACTCGCCGGGAAGATGGGTGCCACCGGCGGCCAGATATCGTCCACGGTCAGCCTCAACAAGACCTCTCAGGGCGCCGCCTACGGCGGTCACATCGTTGACCTCGAGGTCGACCGTGACACCGGCAAGGTGACGATCCTCCGCTACACCGCCATCCAGGACGTCGGCACCGCGATCCACCCCTCGTACGTCGAGGGCCAGATCCAGGGTGGAGTCGCTCAGGGCATCGGCATGGCACTCACCGAGGAGTACGTCTACGACGAGGAAGGCCACCTCCGAAATCCGAGTTTCCTCGACTATCGGATGCCGACCACGCTCGACCTCCCGATGATCGAGACCCAAATCGTCGAGGTGCCTAACCCCGGGCACCCCTACGGCGTGCGCGGAGTCGGCGAAGTGCCGATCGTCCCACCGATGCCCACGATTCAGGCCGCGATCGCCGACGCGATCGGCATCCGCTTCTACCAGGCACCGATGTCGCCGCGGGTCATTCTCGGGGAACTGCTGAAGGAAGACGCGGCCGACTAGCCGCAACCACACGACAGCACAGAACGGGCGCCCAGTGGGCGCCCGTTCTGTGCTGTCGTGTGGACTTGTAGATCTACTCACGAGAACCGTCGCACTGAACACATCCCTCTGAACGGGCCCTAAACTCGAACCATGGCGATCGTCCACATCCCACGACACATGCGCGACGCGACCGAGGGTGAAGCTACCATCGAGGTCCCCGGCGGCCACCTCGGAAAGGTTGTCGAGTCGCTCTTCGTTGCGCACCCGTCACTCCGTGATGTCCTCTACGACGAAGATCGGCTCCGCCCGGACATCGCGGTCGCGATCAACAGTGAAATGACCGACAACGGCCTGCTGGTGCCCGTGCCCGACGACGCCGAGGTCTTCCTCGTGCCCGCAATCGGGGGAGGCTAGCCAGCGTGGGACTCTTCGATGGTCGGAAAGCGAAGAAGCACTACGAGGCAGGCACCGCCGCGCTCGCACGGGGCGACTTCGCGCGCGCGATCCGCGAGCTGCAGGACGCCACTGTCTACCGCCCCGAATGGACCGAGGCGCAAAACGACTTCGCCGTCGCGCTCCTCGCGGCCGCCGACTTCGGCCGTGCCAACCACGACCCGGACACCCACGCGATGCACATCCAGGAACTCGCCATCGAAGCAGCAAAGGCAGTCAACGTTGCTCTGCGCCTCCGACCGGAGTTCCCTCAGGCCCACAACAACCGAGGGCGCGCGCTGGTCAAGCTCGATCGGCTCCCCGAGGCCGAGGAGGAGTTTCGGCTCGCCCTCCGGCAGCGCCCGGATTACACCGAGGCCGCATCGAACCTCGCCTGGCTCCGCACGCAGATCGAGCTCCTGCTCGACAGCGACGAAGAGGGCTTCGACACCCCCCTGGCTCGGGAGACACGCAACCGCGTGCTCGCCTCGGACTGAGCGCCCAGATTTGACCGACGTCCGGCATGGCCCACCCGCCGGTCACTCAAGACCGACGAGGGGCTGCCGATAGCTGCTCAGGCGGTTCGCTCGACCTCCGGACGACCTCAGCCTGTGCACGATGTCTCCGCCGCGGCGGCGGAGACATCGTGCACAGGCTGAGTGGTTCTGCTCTGATACCTCGGAGATTACCTGAACGGACTGGGTCGCCTCCTCGGCGATGCCCTCCACCGTCGCAATCGTCGAGACCATCTCCGCGCTGGCATCCTTCAGTTCATCGGAATCCGTAGCGATCTCCTGAATCTGTCGGTTCACCTCGCGCACGCTCGACTGGATATCATCCAGCGCCATCGACGCCTGCGCGGCGGTCGCTGTGCCGGAGCCCATCTCGGGCACCCCCGACTCGATGGCACGCGCGGAGCCCTCAACGCCGGCGCGTACGCCACCTATCAGCTCGGCAATCTCCTGAGTCGCGTTCGCCACCCGTTCAGCGCCAGCAGATTCGTCTGCGCCGCGATCTCCTCGATCACGGCAACGATCTTGCCAATCTCCTGTGACCGCTCACCCAACGAGGAAATCTCCTGCGCCGCGCCGTCCAGCGACTCCTTGATTCGCCCGATCCCGGCGACCGTCTCCGACATCATCGTCGCGCCGGTCTCGGACGCCTGCGCCGCCTGCTCCGCACCCGTCGCGGCGAGCTGGGTGCGCTCGGCCACGCCGTTCGTCGCATCCGCCACCTCGGAGGTCGAACGCTGGAGTTGTCCCTGCGCATCGACCAGGTGCTTCGCCGTGCTGCTGGCTCCGCCAATCAGCACCTCCAGTTGCTCTATCATCCTCAAGAACGAATGGCTCAGCGCGTCGTCCGCCGACCGCGGACGCACCTCCGCATCCACGTCTCCGACAGCGATTCGTTCGGCCACATTCGCCATCTCGCGCAGGTACTCGGTCATTTCGCCGAACGATCCGGCCATGTCACCGGTCTCGTCTGCTGAGGTCACCGTGATCTCGCGATCGAGTTCGCCGCTCGCGATGGCACGTCCGCTGCACGGGCCATCTGCCCGATCGCACCCGCGATCCGCGATCCGCAATGACAACAGGTAGCCCAGCGTAACCGCCGCTGCGACCGCACCAAGCGCCGTCACCAGCAGCACCGTCAACACGGTCGACTCGGTCTGGTCCGCGCCCGCTAGCCCCCCGGCACCGAATTCGTTCACGTCCGTCTCCAGCGCACCGAACGCCGCGAGGGCCTCCATGAACGCCGGCATACTGACGTCCATCATGTGGCTCATCAAGCCGTCGATGTCGGCGCTCGCCGCTCGCTCGACGGTCCTGATCGCCTGGATGCGGTACGCCAATCCCAGTGTGATTGCAGCGTCGACGGTCCCCGCTGTCTCGCTTGGCGTTACGGCACGAACCTCAGCGACGGCAGCGTCGAAGCTGGGCCCACCTCGGAAACATGCTGAACAAGCGGACCGGTATCGGCCGCCTCTCCAGACGCGCCGCCGGCCAGGATCGCCGCATCCGCCTCGACAATCATGCTTTCGCAGATCGCGGCCTTCATCGTCAGCGCGACCTCGGAAAGCCGTTCGGCGTCGCGGAGATCGCGGCGATCACGACGACCAACAGCCCGACCAGGCCGAACCCACCCAACAGCTGTGTTCGAAGATTCACCCGTCAGCCTGACCTGCTGAGCTGAGCGGAATACGTGGAGCTAGACGCACTCAACAGACGCTCCTTGTCAAAGATCGAAGATGACCGACGAGGGCGTCCGCACTCTTCCCCAAAACTCGGCCGGTTCCGTCAGCAGACCATCAGCGGGACGGCGAGTGGCAGTGCGCCTCTATCCGTGACACGGAAATCGCACTCGCGCAGCGATCACGGCCCGTTGCGCTCTACGGAAAACGCGCTGTATGCTCTCGCGCAGCGCGATACTGTGCAGAACATTAGAACTGTGCAGGTGATCGCGCACGTTGGTGGAATGGTGCCCCCCGGTCGCGGGAGAGCGAGGACCCTGCAAATGAACTCGCGCCACGCCCTACCAGCCGGTGAACGATCACGTCGCCGTCGGCTACTCGCGATGGACCTCGCCAACGCCGATCTGGCGACCGCCGGCGAGGCCGTATCGACGCTGCTCGACGAAACTGCGCTCAGCCAGGAAGACCGTATCCAGCTGCTCGGCAACGCCCTCGTGATGGAGGCGTTGCGCCCCTTCTGGATCGATGGACGTAGCCCCGGCGAGGCACACCGCCTGCTGCGCGGTACCGACACCGAACTCGCCGACGCCGTCGAGGCCCTCGCGCCGATGCTCCTCAGCCGTGCCGAAGCTCGCGACACCGCCGAACGCGCCGTCACCGAGGTCGAGACCCTATTCGGAGCCTTCTAGCCTTTTCGAACGCTAGACCCAAGCCCGCGCTTCATACGACTCCCACTCCACCGAGTTGGGGCGTCAGAGCGCCTGCGACCGCGACCATCCACCACATCGCTGGTGCCTCCGAGGCCGACCTGGACCTGATCGTCGCCCGCGCCGAGATCGATCAGCTCGAAGTACCCGTCGACGAACTCTCCCAGAAAATCACCGGACTCCAACAGCAGCGCTCCGAATTCACGCTCCGCGTCGCTGCCCCAGCCCCTGCAACGCAGCTCGTCGCACCCATGACCGGGACCGAGGCTGACGCCACGGACACCCCCGCGGGCAATACAGACCCCACCGCTGAGGCCGATGCTAGCGCGGAAGCGCCGGACGACCCCGAACTTGAGGTGACCACCCCGGCGAACACGGAGCCGATTCCGACGGCGACCCCAGCCCCTGAACCTGAGCTGTTCATCGAACCGATCGCACCGCCGGCCCCGGTCGAGTACTACACCGACGGCCGCGATCTCTATAGCTGCAGCAATTTCGACAGTTGGGAAGAGGCACAGCAGATCTACGAGGCGAACCTCCCCGACGATTCGAACAAGATCGACATCGACCGCGACGGTATTGCCTGCGAGGCGCTCCGGGACTAGGTATCCGGACAGACCATCGAGAGGTACTCGCTAACCCGCGAGGTGTGCCCGGAGCCCGTTGACCACCGCGAGCGCATGAGCCATCGGTGCCACGTCGTGGACGCGCACCACTTGTACGCCTTCGAATGCCGCGAGGACATTGAAGGCCAACGACGCTTCGAGTAGCCCCGTGACGTCTTGCCGCTTCGTGTAACCCAGCATCTCCGCCAGGAACCCCTTCCGCGAAGCGGAAATCAGCACCGGGCGCCCCGTCGCGACCAGACTCCGTAGCCCCGAGAACAGGTCGAGGTTGTCCGGCAGCAGCTTCCCGAACTCGAACCCCGGATCCAGCCACACTTGCCCGGCCCCAGCCGCATCGAGATCGGCCGCACGTTCGAGGAGAAACGCTTCAACCTCCGCAGCGATGTCCTCGTAGCTCTGATCAACCTCGTAGTGGTGGGCCGGGTCGCCGCGCATGTGCATCACCGCGCTCGCGATACCCAACTCGCCAGCGACCTTGACCATTTCCTGCTTCGTGAACCCGCTGACGTCGTTCAGGAGATTCACCCCGGCAGCGGCAGCGGCCCGGGCGACAGCCGGATTCCATGTGTCGACCGAGGTCGGAATTCCTTCGCGCGCGATCGCCTCAATCGCTGGGCAGACGCGATCGATCTCTTCCTGCGTCTCAAGCGGGCGCGCTTTCGAGGACGTCGACACCGCACCGATATCGATCATCGCGGCGCCGTCCCGCCGCAGCTCAACCGCCCGGTCGAGCGCCTCTGAGGCGGGGACGATCGAACTCCCGACCGGCGAATCGTCGGAGACGTTGAGGATCCCCATGATGACCGTGCGATCGGTGCAATCAATCGTGTGCGGACCAAGCAGAAGCTGCATCGCGAAGGCCATTCTTCAGCTCTAGTGATGTTGCGGGCGCACCCATCGCACCCTCTGCGAGTCTACGGTCGATCAGCTCGAGGTCGGAGCGCCGACGAGCTCGACCAGCGTCGCCGCCACCTCCTCTGGCAGCCCAAACTCCAGCCGCAACAACTCCGAGGCCAGCGCGCGATACAGCAGGCTCAGGTCCGCCTCCGGCGCCAGTGCCCCGAGATGGTGTCGCACCGTGTCCACGTCTCCGCGAGCCACAGGCCCGGTGAGCGCCTCGGTGAGCGGCCGCTCAGCGATCGCCTGCGCGCTCGCCTGAAGCAGCGGGCTCAGCGACTCACGCGCGGACTCGGCGGGCAGTCCGGCGAGTTCCCACGCCCGCGTTGCCGCCGCCATTACCGCGACCACGTCGTTGCTCACGAACACCGCGGCCGCGTGATACGCCGCCCGATCGACCCTCTCGAGGCGAAACGCGCGGGCCCCGAGGTCGTCCACGATCGCCTCCAGCACGCTGTCCAGCGGCGCCGGAGCCTCGATGCCACACGCGACACCGACGAAGCGCGTGCGAGCCTGTGCTGGCTCCTCGCCCCCCGGGAACGTCTGTAGCGGATGCAGCGTGCCCGCCTGTCCGCCGGCCTCCGTCACCGGAGCCAGCACCTCCAGACCCCGACCGCCGCTCAGGTGCACCACCGCCTGCTCCGGCCGCCAGGCGAGCTCGGCCGCGAGCACCCCGATCGCCGCATCCGGCACCGCGAGAAACACGAGGTCAGTCGTTGCGACCAGCTCGGCGACCTCGATTGCCGCCACGAACGGAAGGTGCGACGCCAGCTTCTCGGCACCTTCCTGCGAGCGGCTCGCGACCGCATCCAGGAGCCACCCAGACTTCAACAGCGCATCAGAGAGCGCGCCACCAACGCGGCCAGCGCCGATAATTCCGATCGCTGACTTCCGGTCGACCCGCATGGTTCCTCTATTCCTTCGCCTCGATCGTGGACGAAGTTCCGGGCGCCGTCACCCTCCAGATCATCCGCCCTTTGCTCACGCCCTCGCCGCGATCTAGAGTTCAAGCGGCTGGGGGAACATGACGAGTACGACATCAGACACGCTCGCGATCGACGGCGGAACACCGGTGCGCAGCGAGCCGTTCCCCGAGCGCCCCTCACCGCCTCCCAGCGACGCCACCGATCCGGCTGCGGCGCTCGAGGCCGAGCTGTCCCTCTTCCTCGGCAGCAACACCGAGCTCATCGCCTGCCGCGACGGCGCTGCCGCCTACGCACTCGCCCTCGAGGTGCTGGGCATCACCGAGGGCGAGGCCATCGTCCCCGCTCTCGCCGCAACCCCAGCAGTCGAAGCAGCTCGATCGGCAGGCCTCATCCTCGTGCCAGCCGAGGTCGAGGCTGAATCGATCGGCCTCGGAACGCGCCCGCTCGCACGGGCGCTCAGCGACAACACCCGCGTCATCTTCGCAAGCCACGCGTTCGGGCATCCCTACACCGCTTCGGAGCTGCAGCGAGTCGTCGCTGACCGCGTGCCGATCATCGAGGACGGATCGTCAGCCCTCGGCGGCGAAGCGCGGGGACGCCCGGTTGGGCTGCTGGGGACGGTTGCCGTCTTCGCCTTCGGTCCGAGCCACCTCATTCAGGGCCATGGCGCTGTGCTCACCACCACCGACCCCGCGCTCGCGGCAAGACTCCGCGATGCCAGATACCGAGCCGGCCTGCAGATCGCGCAATCCGACGCCCAGATCGCCCTCTCCTGCCTATTAACCGCCGAAGACGAACTGAGCGTCCGCCGCCAGCTCGCCTGGGAGCTCACTTTCGACCTACGCGCGATGAAAGCCGTCAGCGGGATGCCGCACTCGCGCTGGGTGAAGCACGGCTACGACTGCTATCTGGTCCGCTTCCGCGGTCTGATGTGGAAACGGACCATCGAGGATCTCCTCGCCGCGCTGCGCGCCGAGGGGATCCCCTGCGAACCGGCCCTCGAACCGTCGTTGCACCGCAATCCGGACATCCGCGCCACCCTCGGCGACGACGAGCGGCTCGCGCGCGACGCGTTCCCCGTCGCGCGGAGGCTCCCCGACGAACTGATCGCGCTCTCGCTGCACGGTGGCATGACCGACCGGGAGATCGCTGACATCACAGCAGCCCTCGAGAAGCTCCAGGCCGCCAGGAAATGACGACGGACTCGACTGAAACGGAGCCCCCGATGACCGACACCGAGGAGCCGCGCAAGTCAACCGCCGCGCTGGCGGCGGTTGACTTCACCGCGACCACGCTGCGGCTGGTCCTGTCGACACCCGAACAGGAGCTGATCGCCGACGAGCGCTACGACCTACCTGAACTCGCTGACGAGGAAGCATGGTCGTGGGAGGTCGGCGGGCGCCTCTCCACGCTGTTCGTCCAGGCAGACCGGCTATTCGCGCTCGGCATCGGAATCGCCTGTCCCGGCTCCGTGGACCCGATCCGAGGGGTGATCACGGAGAGCCACGCCCAGCCGGGCTGGGACGACCTCCACGTCGTCGACGCGCTCCGACGTCACATCGACGCGCCGATCGTCGCGATGAACCGCGCGCATGCCGCTCTCCGGGGCGAGATGACGATCGGCGCAGCCCTCGATGTGAACGACGTACTCTATGTGTCGCTACGTGACCCGTACCCCACGGTCGCCACCCTTGCCGCAGGTACCATCGTCCGAGGCGCTCAGCACCAACCCGGCCTAGTCACCGCCGACGACCCGCTCCAGGCGATCGCCACGACGGCGGCGGTCCTCGACACCGCGCGCCTGATCATTGATGTCGCGCCCGACGAAGGCGAAGCCACGATCAGCGCGATGGGGGCGGCACTCGAACGCAGCGGAGCGAACGCCGAGCTAATCGTATCCGAACTGGCCAACGCCGCTCCGCTCTACGGCGCACTTGAGGCTGCATCGATCGTCTCATTCGAAGGCGCACGCGAAGCATGACCGGCGATACACCGGCGGGTACCTCGCCTCACCTCCTGCTCGCGCTCGACCGCGAGGAGACCGGCACGCTCCTCGGCGTCCTCGCCTGGGTGATTGGCGGCCTCGAGATCATGAGCGACCGCGCCGAGGCCGTCGGCGAACCAAAGCTCACCGCGCTGCACGCCCGCCTCGTCCCGCGCCTCGAGGCAATGCTCAAGACGATGAACGACGCGCGCCAGCGTAGCCCGCTCACTCCGGCCGGTGAACTTGAACCAGAGGTCGAGGTCGCCTACTCCGAGGTGCGGCAGGCCTTCGAGGCCTGGATCGAGCTCACGGCGTACGAGACTGCCGCAGCGGCAGTCGAGACGCGTACCGAGGGCGGGACAGGCGACTCCGAGAGCGCCAGCGACGAGACGTAGCAACTCCCAGTAGGGTCAGTAGCCCCGGTACTTCGTGGCGAGCGGCAGACGCCGGTCGCGACCAAACGCCCGTGTCGAGATCTTGACGCCCGGCGGTGACTGACGCCGCTTGTACTCGTTGCGGTTGATTAAATCGATGATGCGACGCACAGTCGCCTCCTCGAAGCCACGCGCGACGATCGATTCAATCGGCAGATCGTCCTCGACATAGGCTTCGACGATCGGATCGAGGATGTCGTACTCCGGCAGCGAGTCCGTATCGAGCTGGTCCGGCCGCAACTCAGCCGAAGGTGGCTTCTCAATCGAGTTCAGCGGAATCACCTCGCTGACCGTGTTCCGGTAGCGGGACAGCTCCCAGACCATCGTCTTAGCGACATCCTTGATCACCGCAAAGCCGCCGACCATGTCCCCGTACAGCGTCGCGTACCCACACGCGTACTCAGACTTGTTGCCAGTGGTCAGCACCAGCGACCCGTTCTGCTTGTTCGACAGTGCCATCACCAGCATCCCGCGGATGCGCGACTGCACGTTCTCCTCTGCCGTGCCCGGCGGCAGGCCCTCGAATTCCTGCGCGAGCGTCTCGAATGCGGCGTCGTGGATTGGCTCGATCGGCAGCGACACCATGCGCATGCCGAGCAGCTCCGCGAGGTCGACCGCATCCGCGATCGAACCCTCCGAGGAGTAGCGCGACGGCATCGAAATGCCGACGACGTGCTCCGGCCCCAGCGCATCAACCGCGATCGCCGCGACGATCGCCGAGTCGATTCCGCCCGACACCGCCACGAAGACGCTCTCAAAGCCGCTCTTGAGCACATAGTCCCGCGTCCCGAGTACCAGAGCGTCGTAGACCTCGGCGATGGTGTCTGGCGGCTCCAGGGAGCTCTCAGGCAGGGCGGCTCGGTCACCCTCGAACGGTGCGGAGATCGATGTCGGCTCGACATAGTGCTCCGGCAGTCGACGGCGGCGTAACCGTGACTCGTGGAGTTGGTGCTGCAAGATTTCGTCGACCGGGATGTCGGCGATCAGTAGATCCTCCCGCATCGACGCCCCACGGGCGATCGTCTGGCCCTCCGCATCGACCACCATCGAGTTGCCGTCGAAGACCAGTTCGTCCTGCCCGCCGACCTGGTTCACATAGACCACAGCCACCGTGTTGTCGGCCGCACGCGTGGAGATCATCCGCTCTCGGTAGCGGGACTTGTCAGCATGAAACGGCGACGCGTTCAGGTTCACGATTACCTGTGCCCCCGCCAGCGCCTGCGCGCGGGCCGGACCACCCGGGAACCACATGTCCTCGCAGACAGTCACGCCGACCGTCACGCCACCGATCTCGAACAGCGGGAACTCGTGACCAGGATGGAAGTAGCGCTCCTCGTCGAACACGCCATAGTTGGGCAGCATCTGCTTGTGATAGATGCC
>Ga0114999_10004078_pt1 | contig 17883 bp, 21 predicted proteins | sample ArcticOcean_MG_C_3_FD_89820 | JGI IMG/M metagenome (GOLD analysis project Ga0114999, IMG submission 89820) | Marine microbial communities from western Arctic Ocean - ArcticOcean_MG_CB8_126 | ecosystem: Environmental > Aquatic > Marine > Oceanic | place: Arctic Ocean: Canada Basin | collected...
CGAAGATCCCGCTCGCTGTGCTGAAGGCAGAGATCAAGAACATTGCTGGGAATGGAGAGAGGTACGCTCCAAATTGGAATGAGCTTGCGGGCCTGTGTCACGAGAGGAAGCTGGGAGATCCGCAGTATGCTCCGAAATTATCACCTCCAACGCCGCCAACTTTCCAACAGGAGATTCGATACGACATGGACGACCTTGGGATGGAGAAGGAAGAGTATCGTGAGTTTATCATGAAGACGGAAAAAGAAGATGGTGAGCCATTTACTTTGGCAGATCCAGCAAGCGGCGAAGAGTGCCGAGTTTTAGACAGATTGGACGAGATAGATGAAGGTTGAGAAGTATCAAGGGAGTGATCTCCGATCTGTGCTGATGGGGATGATCTCAAATGATGTGCTGTTGTCAAGAGTCGCTACCTACTGGGAAGGGGGAGGGCTTTTTGACAATGACTTCGCAAACAGGATTGGCGACTGGTGCATCATGTATCTCGCCAAACACAAGAAAGCTCCAACTGAGACAGGCATCACGCGGATGTTTGAGAGTTGGGTCGATCAGACTACTCCAACAGAGGAGATGATTACTGCGACGGAGTTGTTTCTGGATGCTGTGCTTGATGAGGACGATGAGATAGATACCAGCTTGTTGATGCAGACAGCAGCGGATTATTTCACCAAGGTACGAATCACGAACGAGATGGTATCTGTGGAAGGGGATTTGAAGGCTGGGCACATTCACGACGCGTTCAAGCGAGTGACAGAGATCGCTGAGATATCACTTAAGGCGATTGACTACGACAAACCTGCTGTGGATTTGTCTTATTGGAACCAATGCCTTGATGTCGCGGACAGAAGATCTCTCTTCAGATATCCTGACGCTGCTGGAGAGTTTTTCAAGGGAGCGTTTTGCCGCGGAGACCTGTATGCTTTCGCTGGTCCTGACAAGACAGGCAAGTCAGCCTACCTCATTGACGCTGCGTTCAGAGCATTGCGAGCAAGGCACCGCGTTGCTTTTTTCGATACCGGAGACTCAAATCGTGAGGAGGTGGGAGTACGTTTCGCTCAACGGATTGCTCGATGTCCGCACCATACCAAAGATATCATGAAGCCGGTTAAATGGGAGGAACTACCTGGTGCAGATGGTGAAGAGAAGGGCGATTTGGAATTAGAGCGAGATCCTGAGCGTGTTGAGGGAGTGGATGCGTGGGCTGTGAAACGAGTTTTGGACAAATACTCACACCGCCTTGACAAGTTTCGCGTTGCCTGTTATCCCAACTCGACCCTGTCGCTGTCTGGGTTGCGTGCTCAGTTGCGTGATTGGGAAGTGAACGGATGGGTTCCGGATGTTGTGGTGATTGATTACGTCGATATCATGGACATGGCTGGATCGGACGATTTGAATAAGATAGACGAAACATGGAAAGGACTCCGACGTTTGACGCAGGAGAAGAACTGCTTGGTCATCACAGCAACTCAGACAAATGCAGCAGCTTATGGCAAAACCAAGGGATGGCTGGGACCGAAGCATTTCTCCGGACGCAAGACAAAGAACGCTCACGTAGTTGGCATGATAGGTATCAATGTATCTTCTGAAGAACGCAGCACGCACCAATCCAGACTGAACTGGATCGTGAATAGGTATCCAAATTCTTACTCAGGAAAGCCAGGCGTATATCTGGCTGGCTGTTTTGATGTACAAAATCCGATAATTATCAGCAGATGGTGATGAGTTTCGTTCTCGGAGGTGTATTATGGAGACAGCGAACAACCGCTTATCAAATTTCAACAACCCGATTGGAGTAAGTGAAGAACATGATGATTTCTTTGGCGAATGCAGTACAGGTTCTAGGATTTTGCGGATGGAAAAACACCGCAAAGTGGGACACAACGAAGGTCGCCAAGAAGCTCGGCGACGTGAAAGACGTGGCGCCCGACGATCCCCCTGAGGATGCAGACCTCGCATCAATTTTGACGGAAGTGATGGAGACGATCGACGCGAAAGAGGACTTCGAAATTTCAGACGCAGAGGATTCTCCGGCAGAAGAAACGGCAGCGGAAGAGACTGCTGAGGAAACGGCAGTTGAAGAAGAAGCAGCAGCGGAAGAGGCTCCTGCAAAAGACAAGAAGGAGAAGAAGGAGAAGAAGGAGAAAGCTCCCAAAGCTCCCAAAGCTCCCAAAGCTCCGAAGGTCAAAAAGGAAAAGTCCGAGACCTGGGTGACAGCAGCGACCAAAACTCTCAAGGGAGTTGAGGGCGCCGCTACTGTCGATATCACGGACGAGTTGATCGCGGAAGTGAACACGCTCCGCGGCAAAACAAATGACAGCCTCGCAAAGAACCATCTCCGCATGGTGCAGGCGATCATCGGAATCTGGGAAGCGTAAAACGGACGCCTCGTGTCGCAATTGGATAACGATATTGAGAGCATATCTCCCTCTCAATAATTGGTGATCGGATTTGGCTCAGCACCGATTGTTTTCACCAAATGCAGGTTCGAGTCCTGCCGAGGCTTTTGGTTTTGGGATGAGTTGTTGACTTCACAGCAGTGGCTCACTCGCAAGGGAATAGATAACACCGCTGGAACCCAAAACCATTCCTACCCGAAAGAGGAACAATGCCCGAGAATATCTGCTTTGCCCCTCACCTAGATGACGAGATCATCGGGTGTTATTCTGTCCTCGACAACATCGACACGGTGGTGTATTGGACTCGAGATTATAGGGAGACGAATGTTGAGGCAATGAACGACGATCCGGCAATGCCGGACTACGTCCATCGCGACGACATCAATCTCGACGGCAGAGAGATCAACCATCTCTACATTCCGTCCAAGCATGATTTCCATCCGCTGCACAAAGAGGTTCACCTGTCTGGAATCCGTATTGCTCCGAATGCGAAGCATGTGAGATACTACTCGGTAGAAATGAATGTGCCGTGGTTGAAGGAAGAAGAAGAACCAAGGATGAAACAAGCCCTCTTCTACAAGTGGTATCCAGGCGAGGTCGAAACGATCGCCAAGTCGGACAAATACTTCCTCTTCAAGTCCGTTCAGCCGTTTGACGAATACATCTGGGCGGTTGTGCGATTTGAGAGAGAAGGATTCCATTGCTGGCCAGACGCTCCGGACGAAGTGAAATTCCTTCGTAACGAGCATCGCCACAAGTTCTTCTTTGAGGTGTCTGTCCAGCAGTTTGGTGATGACCGTGATTTGGAATATTTCATCATTAAAAAGAGGATCGAGAAATTCGTTCTATCAAATCAATGGGCTATTCACACCAGCTGCGAAATGTTCGCAAGACAGACACGTGATGCCACCATGCTCATGTATCCAGGGCGGGCTGTTAGAGTGTCAGTGATGGAGGATGGAGAAAATGGCTGTATTTTGGAGTAAGTGAAATTTGGAATCATATTTAGGGAGTAAGCAATGATTGATGAAGCGAAGTTTGGAGCCAAGATCGCCTGTGCTCAAGGGCGGATGATGGACTTTGTCAAGGATCTCGGACTCAATCGCGTCTGCATTGGGTTCAGTGGAGGCAAAGATAGCCGCTGCATTTTGGACATGGCACGAGATCTGTATCCTCACATCATTACCATTCACAATGGCCACACCGGAGAGGATCCAGGCGACGAAGACGGAGTGCTGTGCATCCATCCTCCCAAAGCAGAAAACGCTCCTGCGTTTCACAAACTTGTCGACATCAAAGGACAGATCGACGGTACACGAAGAGACGAAGACGACTACGTGATGATTGACGGAGTCGACATCCACCGTAGCAAGATGACCGGGCCGTTCGCAAGTGGCGGCATCTGGGGACTTGAGGTCTGCTTCCCAATTTGGGATTGGACTGAAGAGGAAGTCTACTTCTATCTTGGGGAGCGGGTGACAGCGTGAAAATTGGTTACGAGGGAGAAGGGCCTCGCTTAGGGATGAAGACGATATTCCTGACGCACGAAGACGCCTTGCTGAAGAGAAACGATCTCCAAGACAAGATGTCGGAGTACATGGGCGAGTTCGATGCTGTGTACGTCAATGTCAAATCCTTGAACAGCATCCGACTGAATCAGTTGGTCAGCAACACCTTGGAGTTTCCGATCACGTTTGAAGTGCCGTTTTCATTTTGTTCGTGCAATTTCTCTGCCTTCACGCAATCGCTTTTCTTCCTCGTAGTCACGGCTCCACCATTAGTAGATTATCATCGACTCCAACCTACCAATGTCTTCATCAAAGTGCGATCGATGTCTTCGGTAGATTTCTACCATGATGTGGAGGTTGCGAATGCTTGGGCGGATGCAGGGCACCAAGTGCTGTTGATGCCTGAATGGGATGACAGTCCTGCCAATTATGGGTTGGTGATGGTAGGAGCATGGAAGTTCCTGCACACTAGAGTCCGATTGATGCCTCCTGTCCAGAACCTATTGGAGATATCGTGACAGTTTACATCTTGCCAATTCAACCGCTGGAAGAGAGATACACCGAGCAGTGGTATCGTTGGTTTCCGGAGGAGTTTGTCCGACAGGGAGTAGATCCTGTCATTATCGATGGCCAAGCTCTCACACAGGGGATTGAGGTCGGTACATTCCTCGACATCAACAGCACGCTCTTCTATCAAGCGTCTCAACTGCAAGCAATTGCAGCTCTGTTCCATTCCAAAGTGATTGAGGATGGTGATGTCTTCTTTGTTGCGGACATCGAGTTTTGGGGAATCGATTCCATCCGTTACTTGGCAACGCTGAACAAGATCGATATCAAGATGTACGGCTTTGCTCACGCAGGCTCGTACACGAAAGAAGACTTCTTCTCGCCCTGTGCTTCCTTTGCACGTCATTATGAGGAAGCATGGGGCAAGATTTTTGACAAGATCTTTGTTGGGTCTCTCTATCACAAGGAGCAGTTGGTAAAGCTGCGGGACATCTCTCCGGAGAAGATTATCGTTACGGGCAATCCGTACGACTTCAACGACAATGTTCTTCCCAAATCCTATGATTGCGTGAAGGAAGACATTGTTGTCCACACCAATCGACCTGATCCAGAAAAACGTCCTGACCATACGTTATCCCTCTTCCAGTATTTGAGGAAACATCATCCAAGTTGGAGGTTTCAATTGTTGACTGGACGGCAGCAGTGGGGAACAGGTAACACAAGAGACAGAGCTCTTGCGATGCAAAAGGAAGGCATTCTAGAGATTTACGAAGGTCTTGAGAAGGAAGAATACATCGACCTGTTGAGCACAGCCCAGGTGATGACTGGTAACAGCATTGAGGAGAATTTTGGGTACTGCATTCTGGAGGCGTGTTTGGTTAACACGATTCCGATCTTGCCGAACCATTGCAGTCATCCAGAGCTGGTTGGTGGGGATACTGGATGTTTGTTTGATCAAGACTACGCTATTCCAGAAACGTTTCCCTCGTTCAATTATGACCAGGCTTTTCTGATTGAGCAGGCAATGGAAACTCCGTTTGATGTGGTAGGGTATGCCTCTCTGTATTGCGATTCACTATTAACTATCGTTGAGGAATGTCTTCGTGATTACGATCACTCGCAAGATGGAATTTGATGCTGGGCACCGTGTGCTTGGTCACGAGGGCAAGTGCCAGAACTTACATGGGCATCGCTACGTTGCTGAGCTCACTGTCCGCGTGCCTAAGCTCGACGATCTGGGACGCGTAATAGACTTCGGAGTTGTAAAGGAAAAGGTAGGCGGGTGGATTGACGGTGTGCTCGACCACAATATGCTGTTCCATCCTGACGATCCAATGCTGCACATCGATCTTCCGATAATGACGAAGGCGTTATGCGGGCGTGAACCTTTTGTGATGCCTGACGGCGAGAACCCGACTGCGGAAAATATCGCGAAGTTAATCGCACTCCAGTCGATGAACTTGCTGGGCCCGACGTATTTTATTGTACGGGTGAGAATTTACGAAACCCCCAACTGCTGGGCGGATTGGACGAACAATGCAACAGAACCAACAGCAACCGATAGGTAAGGATCTCTCTCCAGGTGGTACGCTAGACATCCATTCAAGTTGGAAAACGATCCAGGGAGAGTGTCTGTTTACTGGTTGGACGGCATACTTCATTCGTTTGTTTGGATGCAATCTACAGTGCCCGCTCTGCGATACAGACTACACGTCACAAAAGAGTGAAATCTCTATCGAAGCTCTTGCTGATCTTGCCATCAATAGCGGAATGGAATTGGTTGTGTTGACAGGAGGAGAACCGTTTCGTCAGCCAATCGCTCCGTTCATCAAAAAGGTGATGCAGAAGAAGGCAGTACAGATAGAGACGAACGGAACGATGTACAGGGAGACGCATCATGATTGCCGCATTGTTTGCTCTCCAAAAACACCAAACATCGTAGACGAGATGAGCGATTGTGTCGACGCGTGGAAGTTTGTCCTTGCTGCTGACTCTGTTGACAGGCATGACGGATTGCCGACCAGTGCTCTAGGGATGGCGAAGCCTCCAGCTCGACCTTCAAATAGTTCACCTATCTATGTCCAGCCGTTGGATTCTTACGACGAACGAGAAAACAAGTTGAACATGGACGCTGCCGTGGCGTCCTGTCTGAAATATGGATACCGTCTTTGTATCCAAACTCACAAGATTGCAGGGCTTGATTGATGGTAGAGACGATTGAAGATTGCATCACCCGTCTGATTGATTACATCGGCGACGATCCAGGTCGCGAGGGATTGCTTAAGACGCCGTCCCGTGTTCTCAAATCGTACGCAGAGCTTTTTGAGGGATATCGGTACCACGATGCAGACATCAAAGAAATGCTCACTGTGTTTGAGGACGACACAAGTGACGAGATGGTGCTGCTGCGAGACATCGATTTCGTTTCCTTTTGCGAACACCACATGCTTCCGTTCGTAGGGGTCGCTCATGTTGCCTACATTCCAGACGGTAAGGTGGTCGGTATTTCTAAACTGGCTCGACTGGTAGATGTGTTCGCCCGCCGTTTGCAAATCCAAGAACGGATGACCAATCAGATATCCTTTGGATTGGACAAGCATCTTAAACCAAAGGGAGTTGCAGTAGTTGTAGAATCAACACACCAATGTATGACTTGCCGCGGTGTGAAGAAGCAGAATACAACTATGATAACTTCGAGCCTATTAGGCGACTTCAAAGCAAACGACAAGACGAGATCAGAATTCTTTTCTTTAGTGACAAAAGGATAGCAGGATGTGGAAAACAGAAGATTGGGACTTTACTCGACCGCGACGAGAAGATGGATGGTACCCTCCGTTCATGGACGAACGGCACGTAGAGTACATCTATCGCGTCATGTGTCTCGGTGTTGCTGAGAATGTTCTAGAGATTGGCTGCTGGAATGGGACATCGACGTCTGCATTCGTGCAAGCGTTGATTGATGGGTACAAGTTTCAACTCGATTTGTGCGACATTGAGATTCGTCCTGCTCTCAAGGCAGTGGTAGGTAAGTATTCTGATCACGAAAAGTGTATCCGGTTGTTAGAGACAAACAGCCACGACGTTATCTCTGAAAAGTACGATACCATCTTGGCGGATGGAGATCATGAGCTGGAAGGATGTGCAACGGAGTTGGAGTTGCTGCTGCTGCACAATCCAAAAACCATCATCTGCCACGACACGAGTGTTCGCGTGCCGTGGTTACGTGGATCGATTCATCTTACTCGATGTCTCAAGAACTGTGGTCGGTACACCTGGTTCCAGGACGACAAGAAACGAAAAGGAGAATGGACGGAACGTGGACTTTGTATCTTGACTCGCGATCCATCAGTTGAGGCAATGCTGGGCATTTTCCGAGACGAAGCCGCATTAGAAATGGTGTGATGTTAGGATCCGCAGATGATAGATTGTTTCTTGACAGTGGGGCCTTCTCCGTCTGGACGCAAGGAGCAGAAATTGACGTTGAAGTCTATGCGGATTTCTGTAGCCAAAATCCAGAGGTCTCATACTACGTCAACTTGGACGCGATACCAGGGAGGGCTGGACAGTCCAGAACGAGAAGTGCAATTGCAATTGAAGATGCCTGCGAGCGAGGTTGGCGAAATTATCAGGCAATGCTACGGAAACTTCCCATTGACAAAGTGATTCCAGTCTTCCATCGAGGAGAGACAGGCAAGTGGCTGAAGAAGATGATAGACTTTGGAGCTCCGTACATCGGCATAGGTCAGGCGGTTAATTTTGGCAGCAAAGCAAATCAGAAAAAGTGGTTAGATGGACTTGCTGATGTGATCGTTGACGGAGCAGGACGCCCGCGAGTCAAAACGCATGGATTTGCCGTTACATCCTTCCAACTGATGAAACATTTTCCATGGCACAGTGTCGACTCGACGAGTTGGCTGAAGCAAGCAGCGTTCGGAACAGTCTACGTTCCAAAGATGGCAGACAAAGACGCTCCGTATTCAGACGTCCCAATGCTGATCAACGTATCGCCCAAATCGCCTTCTCGCGACAAGAAGCAGCAGCACATCGATAACCTGTCGCCCATTCTCAAAGAGTACACTCTGGACTATTTCCGATCTATCAAAGCACCGTTAGGTGAAACGGAGGTCGTCAAAGTTCCGTCCAAGTACAAGAAGAAGAAAGAGGAACTTTGGTATGATAAGACCAAGACATCAGTAATCAGAGAGTTGGTTCCAGGCCTCGCAACTGACCACCAGAGACGCTTTCGTGCGAACGCAATCTTCATCAGCAAAGTGGAGATAGGAGTGAAGCGGATTTACTTTGCAGGAGGCGAAGGATCGATAATAGATCCCGTGGAATATAGATTGAAGAACAGGTTGATGTCCTATCATAAGGTAGGCATGAAAACTGGTAATCTCGCAAACAAGACGTTCAACAATTGGCGTCACCAAATCGGAGCCCACAGTGAAACTTAATCGAGAAGACTTTCTACGTACTCTAGAATTCGTGTCTGCTGGATTGGCGTCGCGAGAATTCATTCAGCAGTCGACCTGCTTTGTCTTTGTTGGGGGAATGATCCGAACATTCAACGACGAGGTTTCTTGCTCCTGCGAGTCGCCGATAGAAGGAGAAGGAGCAGTACCAGCAAAGCCAATCTTGGACTTGCTGAGAAAGATGCCTGAAGAAAACATCCTCATCAACATTGATGAGGACACTGTTGTGATAAAGGGCAAGCGGAAGCAAGCGACGATCAGATTCGAGAAGGACATCTCACTACCTGTGGAAGAAGTAGAGATACCAGACGAGTGGACAGATCTGCCGGACACATTTCTGGACGGTATTGCTGCTGTTGCAAGTTGTGCAAGCAAAGAAGAGTCTCAGCTCGTGCTGACCTGCATTCACATCGACGCGAACAAGATTGAGGCATGTGATCGTTTCCAGTTTGCCAAGTACGATTTGGAAACAGGATTCGATGAGCCCGTTCTCGTGCGAGCGGACACGTTGAAGGAAGTGAGCAGCTTAGGCCCCATTCAGTTTTGCGACACCAAGAGCTGGATCCACTTCCGCAACCAGTTTGGAGTTGTCTACTCACTCCGTAAAACACTCGACTTGTATCCCAACCTTGATCACATCTACGTGGAGGGCGGAGAGTCTACCACGCTGCCGCTTGGATTAGAAGAGGTAGTCGATCGTGCAAAAGTCTTCTCATCAGACAAAGTTGACGACGATTCTGTCGTTGTCGATATGTGCGACGAGTTCATAGTTATCGAAGGCAACGGCGCTTTCGGAAGCTACAAAGAAAAAGTTGATTCCAATTACGATGGACCTGGTGCCCGCTTCCTTGTGGCACCGGATTTGTTGACCAGGATTGGGAAACACTCGCGTGAGTGTTTCATTTCTGATGACCGACTATCTGCAAAGATAGGGCGGCTGTGGTTCGTAACCTGTACTGAGCAAGAACAGAAAAACGACAACGGAGAAAAATGAAATGGCGTTACTGCCCCCAATGAACAAGAAGGAAAAGCCACGGCTGATTCCTAGGTGCGGTGCTTGTGGTTTGTACAAGAATTGCCACACACCAAAAATGAGAATCAGCGGGTATGGAGAGAAGGGCATCCTCATTATTGGGGAACAGCCTGGAGTTTTCGGAGACGAGGAGGGCTACCCGTATGGAGGGGAAGCCGGACGCTATCTACAACAGGCACTTCTCAATGAAGGAGTTGGACTTGAGAATGACTGTTGGATGATGAACGGGCTGTCGTGTCGCACACCCGACGACCGCAAACCAAAGGACAAAGAAGAGGAGCATTGCCGACCGCTCGTTACAGCAGCTCTCAACAATGATTGGATGGATATAAAGATCATCATACCGTTGGGCGGTGTTGCAATCAGACAAGTGATGAAGGGGTTCTACAAAGACAGAGTGGGGCCGGAGGACGCGTGGGTAGGATGGAAGATTCCGCTGCGTGAGAAAAACTGTTGGATCGCTCCCAACTTCAATCCAGTGGACATCATTCGCTCAAACGAGAAGCGTGGCGATGTTCGCGAGATACTGTTCGCAAAGTATCTGAAGGAAGCGTTGAGTGTTCCGTTTCGTCCGTACATCGAAGACAATCTTGCTGATCATGACTTGGCCTCGCAGGTTAAGATTGAATTGGATACGGACAAAGCTGCTGCTTGGATTTATGACGTGATTGAACGTGGTCAACCTGTCGCGTTCGACTACGAGACCAACATGCTCAAGCCGCACAGCAAGGGTGCTAGAATAGCGTCTGTGGCGTTCTGTGTGAATGGTGAGGAAGTCCTAGCATGTCTGTATGGCGGTGCTGTCGTGCCGGCTATGCGTGCTTTCCTTGCAAGTAAGGTGCCAAAGATCGGAGCAAACTGCAAGTTCGAGGAGCTCTGGTCGCGAGTAGTGGTTGGGCAGAAGGTGAACAATTGGATATGGGACACTGTGCTGTCAGCCCATCACTTGGACAATAGACGTCGCGTCACGTCAGTCAAGTTCCAAGCGTTCGTGTGCTTGGGGATTGCTCCCTGGGACTTTGTTGCGGGCCCATATCTGGAAGCAGATGATTCTGTTACTGAGAACAGAGTCTTCAGTCTCGCTCCTCGAGATCTGCTGCTCTATAATGGGATAGATGCTCTGGTTGAATACAAACTTGCTCAGTACCAACGCAACAAGATGATGGAGGACTGGAATAATGGAAGTTAATTCAAAGAACTACGCCCGCCTCGCACAGATGACTTCACCTTGTGAGAGGGAGCATTTCGACGATCAGATGTCTCGGTTGGACGAGGAGGGACTGGCGTTGGTCGCTGGTGCTGTGTCTCAGATCATTCATGTAGGGAGGTTGGTTGATTTTATCAAGCGGAGAGTTTTCTACGGACAGGAGATCGACCGTTCTGATTTACGGTTCACAGAGCTGATGGAGCTCGGACAGGAGAACATGCCGGAAATGGTCGGTATGCAGAAGAAGTTGACACCTGTCCATCTTCGTGTGCTGCACGGCATGTTTGGGATCCAGACAGAAGCCGGCGAGATTGGAGAAGCAATTGACTGGACGTTCATGTTTGACCAGCCGCTTGATTGCACCAACTTGGAAGAAGAGATTGGAGACGTTCTCTGGTATGTTGCGGAATTGTGCAACGTATTGCGAGTTGAAGTTGACGAAGTGATGTACAAAAACATAGCCAAGCTCCAGTCGGGTCGCTTCGCTGGCAAGTTTACAAAAGAGGAGGCGTTGAATAGAGACTTGGAAGTTGAACGTAGAATTTTAGAGTCTCCGAACTTTGACGAAGACTTAATACCAGGAGAAGACAATTGAAAACATTACCAGCAAACCCAGCAGCGTTCCGATTCATGATGGATGCTTCCGAAGCGTTTTCCGATGTTGAAGAAAGGGGAATGAGAATTGATCTAGAGTATCTCGATCGTGCGATAGATTTCACAGAGAAGAAGATTCAGGAGCTGGGTGAGTCGCTCCGAAAGGACGATGTGTTCCGGATATGGAGAAAGAAGTTTGGACGCTCCGCCGACCTGGGGAAGCGGAAGCAACTCTCGGAAGTCCTTTATAAGGAGATGGGATATGAGATAAAGAAACGGACGAAGTCTGGTGAGGGTGCAACAAACCAAGAAGCGTTTGAGGGTATTACGCACCCGTTCGTGAAGGATTGGGTTTTACATGAGCAGCTGAAAAGTCTGCTTGCCAAAAATTTGAAAGGGACGTTGAAGCTCGTAGACCCGAACGGGCTTCTCCATCCTTCCTTTCACTTCAACTTGGTAACGACGTATCGCAGCAGCAGCTCTGATCCCAACTTCCACAATTACCCGAACAGAGACAGACGTCTCGCAAAGATCATCCGCACGGCGTTCGTCCCTCGCAGTGAAGAGTATCTTTTAGTTGAGGCGGACTATGGGGCGTTGGAGTTTCGAGGGGCTGCTTGTTTTTGGAAGGATCCAGAAATGATTGCCTACGCTGACGACGACACAAAAGATATCCATTACGACATGGCAGGGCAGAGCTATAAACTTGAACGAGAGGAAGTGACAAAAGCGGTGCGAGGGTTTGGGAAGAACAAATTCGTCTTTCCTACTCTCTACGGCAGTTACTACAAGAACACGGCACGCAACCTTTGGGAGGCGATACAAATCGGACATCTGCAAACAGCAGACGGTTTGGGTTTGTATCAGCATCTAGAGCGGCAAGGGATTGGGAGCAAAGAGCAATTCGAATCCCATATTGAGAATGTTGCCAGCAAGTTTGAGAAGAAGTTCTCTGTATGGGCGAAGAAACGAGACGAGTGGTGGGACGATTACTGCAAGTACGGAGCGTTCCCGTTAATGACAGGTTTCGTCTGTCGCGGACAATGTTCGTACAACAATTTGATGAACACGCCGATTCAAGGACCATCGTTCCATCTGCTGCTGTGGTCGATGATCAGAGTGAACGACCTGCTTAGAGAGCGTGAAATGAAGAGCATGGTGATCGGACAAATCCATGACTCTATATCTCTGGACGTACACAAAGACGAGTTCCAGGAAGTGATGGACATGCTCGAGCAGGTCATGACGATCGATGTTCGTGAGCATTGGGACTGGGTTGTGACGCGTTTGGAGATAGAAGCAGAAGCAACATCGACAAATTGGTATGAGAAGAAACCTTTTGCTAAGAACGAATCAGGAGTTTGGGTAGCAGCATGACAAATCCTCTCAATGTGCAGCATGGCGGAACGCATTACAAGGCTCTCGCCATCCAACCTGTTGAGTATGCTCAGCGAAACGAACTTAACTTCTGTGAAGCAAGCGTCGTGAAGTACATTACACGGCACAGAGACAAAAACGGAAAAGAAGATTTACAGAAGGCAATTCACTTCATTCAGATGCTTATCGCATTCGAGTATCCAGAGACAGCCGCTCCCAAGGTGGTTAAGAAAATCAAGAAGAAAATGAGGAAGATATGACTGACGAATCGAACACGCTCTATCTCAAGTATCGTCCACAAACTTTCAAAGAGGTGGTCGGGCAGAAGGAGGTCCTCAAGTCGCTCGTCACGATGGGGAAGACAAAGACGATCCCTCACTTCTTGCTGTTTACTGGAGCGTCCGGTTGTGGCAAGACAACGATCGCTCGCATCTTGAAGAAGATGCTCAAGTGCGGCGATTCAGACTTCGTGGAAGTGAACGCGTCTAGCGAACGTGGGATCGACATGGCACGAGATCTCACACGCCAAGCCGCTATGAGTCCGATCAGTGGAGACTGTCGGGTGTGGTTGGTGGACGAGTGTCAAGCAATGACAGGCGATGCACAGAATGCGATGTTGAAGATTTTAGAAGACATCCCTCCAAAGACATACTTCCTGTTCGCGACGACCGACCCGCACAAACTCAAAAAGACAATCCGCACTCGTGCAACTGAGCTCGCACTCAAGCCAATATCGGAAAAGGATTTGGTTGGCTTGATTGAGACAGTTGCTGAGAAGGAAGACAAAGAAGTATCGGATGACCTGGCGATACTGATCGCACAGAAGTCAGAGTCCTCCGCTCGGAAGGCGCTCGTGCTGCTACACACCGTCATCAACATGACTGACGAGGAAGCAGTTGAGCATCTCAACTCCAGAGATATGGAGGGGGAGGCGATTGCGATTTGCCGTGCGTTGGGGAAGAAGTCAACGACTTGGAAACAGATGGCAGAGATTTTGAAGAGCGTGAAGGAAGAACCTGAAGGGCTGCGTTGGCTGATAATGTCCTACGCCACGACCACGTTGCTCAATACAGGTAATGCTCGTGCTGCTGCAATTATTGAAGAGTTTCGTGAGAACTGGTTCGACAGCAAACGATCTGGACTGGTAATCAGCTGCTACAACATCATCAACGGAGATTGAAATGAACCTACCTGATCTATCTATCGACCATCTCGCATTGGACAAGGAGTGGCTAGGGCATACCAACCTGTACACAGAATGGGGCGAGAAGTGCGTCGAGGCTCAAGCTGCGTTTGACGTTGCGAAAGCAAATCAAGAGCGGATACGGTGCAGCCTGGATAACGAGATCAGGCTCGATCCCGGAGAGTATGGGCTGGTAAAGGCAACAGACAAGTCCGTCGAAACGACAATTGGAGCTCAGCCTGAATACCTTGGTGCAGTGAAAGGAGTTATCACAGCACGCAAACAGATGAACATGACCAAGATGGCAATGGATGCTCTAGAACATCGCAAAAGGGCACTGTCGATGTTGGTTGAACTCTGGATAAGGGACTATTATTCAGAAGCTACTGCTAACCGAGGAGGCGAAACAAAGCCCGTTGACAAGGAGCAGGTGAGAATGGAACGCAGACGGAAGGCAATGGAGAGAAAAAATGATCGATCTGATGCTTAGAACTGTCTGGTTCAGTTTCGTGGCGATGTTGGTACTTCCAATTATCGCATTTTGTGTCGTCAGAATGGCAACCGTTGCCTATCTCCAGGCGGCTGTCTTTACTAAGAGGATTGAAGATGTCAAAAGCAAAAGAGCGTCGAGGTAAAAAGAAGTCGGCAGCAAGGAGACGAGCTGCTGAACATTCGTCCGGGTATTCAACATCTGTTCTCAAGATGCCGGAAGGATGGAGCTTCTTTGAAATGAAGGAGGGAATCAAGTCTATTGACATCATTCCTTTCAAGGCAAAGGACTCAAACCCGTTTGCGTCGGCGGGTGAAGAGTATTACGAACGTACCTTCTGGATCTATCGCAAGATCGGAGCGGAAGAGAAGTCGTACTGTGCAATCGGAAAGACGTTTGGCAAGAAGGATCCAATTCAGGATTGGAAGGCCGAACAAGCTGACAACCCTGACGCAGATCCCGTTGTGCTGAAAGCGTTGGTCCCGAAGGAACGTCAGTTGTTCATTGTCCACGATCACTCCGATCCGGGCAAACTGAAGCTCTGGGAAGTGAGTCATCACACGTTTGGCAAGCTGCTGGATTCCCGTGTTGATAACAGCACAGAAGAGTCAGGTTGGGAGTTCTTTTACTGTGCAGACGAAGACGGCATGACGCTGCGTTGCACGTTTGAAGAGAACACTGGTGGATCATTCAAGTTCGTTGAGTGCACCGCTATTGACTTCCTTCCGCGTGGTGAACTGGCTCCGGAGCTTGCCAATCATGGACAGTGTCTGGATGACCTGCTCGTTGAAAAGTCGTACAAGGACATGAAGAATATCTTCTTGTGTGTCTCTGAGGACGACGGCGAGGATGATGATGTTGAAGGCGATGGGGGCTCAACTGTCGAAGAGGACGATGAGCCTGTTGCTGAGACCAACAACGTCAAGAAGGAAGAGAAGGAGTCTCCAAAGAAGGAGAAGGCGAAGAAGGAATCTAAGCCTGGACCCGAGGAAGGATATCCTCTCGCAGAAGACTTCGGATTGTCTAGAGGGGACTCGGTAACGTACAAAGGAGAAAAATGCACGATTCTCAAAGTGAGTAAGGATGGAACGTCTCTTACTTTGGAGAATGAAACCACGGAGGAAATTGAAGGAGGGGTTGGTCCTGAGGAAGTGTACAAGGGCGGGGAAGAGAAGGAGCCCGCTAAGAAGGAGAAGCCCAAAAAGGAGACTGCCAAGAAGGAGAAGAAAGGGGCAACGGAAGCCGACAATGACGAGGAGTGGTCATTCTAATGGCAGTTCACAGAGCAAAGGTGGAGAAAGAAGATTGCCTTTCCACCGGCAGTACTCTCATCAATCTAGCATGTTCCGGTTATCCGGATTATGGGTTGACCAAAGGGAGATACTTTTGGATGTCAGGAGATTCTACGTCAGGAAAGACGTTTTTGTGCCTGACCATCTTTGCTGAAGCTGCCAACAACCGTTATTGGGACAACTATGATCTTGTCTTCGATGACGTGGAAGGAGGCGCTCTGATGGACATGGAAAAGTTCTTCGGAGCCAAGATGGCTGCACGGCTGCAACCCCCAGCAGTAGCAGATGGATTACCTGTCTACTCTGCTACTGCTGAGGATTTTTACTTTGGATTGGATGATAGGCTTTCGCTCGTTGAAGCAGGCAAAGGTAAGCCGTTCCTCTATCTGTTAGATAGCATGGATGCACTATCGTCTATCTATGAGGCAGCAAAGTTTGATGAGAAGAAAAAGGCACGACGCGGCGGAGCGAAAGCAAAAGGCGACTATGGCGATGGCAAGGCAAAGATCAACTCAAGTTGGATAAGGACAATTGTTCGTCGTTTGCGTGACACGAAATCAACGCTGATCATTCTCAGTCAGACACGAGATAACATGGACGGTGGAATGTTTGATCCCAAGTCCATTACAGCTGGTGGACGAGCATTGAAGTTCTACGCTACTTGGCAGCTCCAATCTAGTGTTGGTGCAAAGATCAAAAAGACAGTGAACGGCAAGGACAGGATTGTTGGAGTGCAGTCCCGCATTCAAATCCAAAAAAACAGATTGACAGGTCGAGCACGGACAACGGAAGTGCCGATCTATTACTCGTACGGAATTGATGATGTCGGGTCGATGGTCGATTTCATGACGGAGGAGAAGGCGTGGAAGATGACGGGCGGCAAGATAGCTGCTCCTGATCTTGGTCTCGATGTTTCGCTGAGTCGAGACAAATTGATTAAGCACATCGAGGAGAAGAGGCTTCAATTCGATCTTCAGAATGAAGTCTATGACGCCTGGAAAGCGATAGAGGAAAAGTGCGAACTGCCTCGTGAAGGGAGATACGAATGACATTTCTACTTGTGGATGTGCTGTACCTTTGCCACCGTGCTTGGTTTACGACTGGGCGTGTTCAGTTTAGCGATCAGAATACAGGCGTGGCACACGGTGTGCTGACTACGCTCGAGCAGATGCACGATCTGTTCAATCCTGTTGCTACGCTGCTCGCAATTGATGGGAGGCAGCTGTTTAGAGAAGACATCTTTCCTGAGTACAAAGGGCATCGTCGCAAAGCAGAATTGAGTGATCAGGAGAAACGAGATCAAGAAGAGATGTTTCGCCAGGTCAACGAGTTGCAAAGTTGGATATTCGAGGAGCTAGGATATCTGAATGTTGAGCAGGAGAATGGATTTGAGGCAGACGATTTGATTGCGAAAGTTGCAGCATCTCTGGACGGTAATATGAGAGGCATCATCATATCTGCTGATGAGGATTTGTTTCAGTGCATTCGACCAAACGTCTATTTTCAGAAGCCCGGTAAACCCATCATCACTTATGATTCGTTTAAGAAGGACAAGGGAGTCTCTCCTGATGATTGGGCAGTAGTGAAAGCGATAGCGGGCTGCTCTTCAGATGGAGTGCCTGGAGTGCCTGGAGTTGGGAATAAGACTGCTGCGAAGTATCTCCGAGGGGAGCTGAAGACGACGTCCAAAAAGTACAACGACATCGCCCATGCTGGTGATCTTGTCAATCGTAATATCCGACTGACAAGACTTCCGTACGAGGGATGTCCGTTAATACCACTTGTGCAAGATCAACTCACACCAGCAAGGCGTTCCGCCGTCTA
>Ga0114999_10004080_pt1 | contig 17881 bp, 15 predicted proteins | sample ArcticOcean_MG_C_3_FD_89820 | JGI IMG/M metagenome (GOLD analysis project Ga0114999, IMG submission 89820) | Marine microbial communities from western Arctic Ocean - ArcticOcean_MG_CB8_126 | ecosystem: Environmental > Aquatic > Marine > Oceanic | place: Arctic Ocean: Canada Basin | collected...
CAGAAAGAGGCCGACACCGGCCGCAGCGATGGAAAGCCTGATTCGCAAGGTTACCTTACGTTTGCCGCTCAAGACACTCTACAATCTGTCGTATATAGCGGTGCCAGTGAATTGGTTCTACTGGAAACTTGGGCGTTTCATCCCCGGCATTGGAGATGCGATAAAGGGAATCATTAGAGTCGATCCTAATTGGCGCATTTCTCATATAGACACCTTTGATTGGTACCATCCGCAATACCAATTCCATTTTCCCATGGAAGAAGTGCAGTCCTGGTTTGTCGAAAAGGGATTAGTCGACGTTATGGGGGTCGAGAGCAAGGGCGTGCGCGGCAGAAAATCGGTCAAACAGGCCGACGCCGTTTTGGAAGAGCGATGAGACGAAGTATTGCCAAACGGGCGCTTGGCCTTGCCAATCCATTGTTGCAAAAAGGGATTGGCGTGCTCTTGCCGCGGTCTTGTTTTCAGGCGGTTGTAGAATGCCAGCGCGGTTTTGGCCCTTACTGCACTCTTTCATTTGATTGCGATTTTCCGCGCGATATTGCGGTGTTATCCGATCTTATCGCTCTGCTGGAGCGTTTTAAAATAGTAGCCAGTTTTGCCTGTATAGGTCGTTGGATTAGGGAGTTTCCCGATATCCACCGCCACTTGGTGGCCTGTGGACACGAATTGATCAACCATACGGATACCCATCCCAATCTCTATCATCCCGGTTACGACTACGCCAGAGAGGACGGACTTAGTCGGCAGCGTTTTAATGCTATCTCTCCTGCGCAGAGACAACGCGAAATAGAGCAATGTCACGAGACGTGTGTTGAACAGTTGGATTGTATTCCAACGGTTTTTCGCACGCCCCACTTTGGCGTCTTGCATGTCGATGATGTATATGCCATGCTACGCGATCTCGGCTATAGATATTCGTCGTCTGTAGTGGCGGCGGCTAGTTCCAGCGGTGGGATTCCCTATAAAACCAGCGAAGGAATCTGGGAATTTCCCGTGAGTCCGTGTCCGGATCATCCTTTTGGCGTTTTTGATACCTGGCACAGCCTGGGCAAAGAGCGCGCCGCGCACTGCGGAGAAGGGAAACTTAGTCATTTATTTGCTATCCTCTGTAAACAAGTGAGTGAGCAAGGGGGTTATGCAAACGTCTATTTTGATCCCAAGGAGGCTCTGGAATCGGGCGAATTGGAACGCATACTCGAAGTGCTGGTGGCAGAGAGTTTGCCCGTTGTAACCTACCAGGAACTCGGGGAAAAACTAGAGGATGAGGCTGCGGTAATCTCGCTGGCAGTTTGAAACGTGCTACTTAAGACAATGAAAATCGTGACCATAGTTGGGGCGCGTCCCCAATTTATTAAAACCGCCGCGGTGAGCCGGGCCATTCGGGCTCACAACCAGGCAGGCGCCGACGAGGTGGTCGAAGTGCTGATACATACGGGCCAGCACTACGACGAACGTATGTCAGCAGTGTTCTTTGCCGAAATGGAACTTGCGGCGCCGGCATATTATCTGGGAGCGGGATCGGGCAGCCAGGCAGAGCAGACCGCCGCCATGTTGCCGGGCATTGAGCAGAAACTGCTGGCTGAATCTCCGGCTTGGGTGCTCTTGTACGGCGATACTAATTCGACCCTGGCAGGGGCGCTGGCCGCCAGCAAGTTGCGTCTGCCCATCGCCCATATCGAGGCCGGGTTGCGCAGCTATAACAGGGATATGCCCGAGGAGATTAACCGCGTTATTACCGACCACGTTGCCGATATGCTCTTGTGTCCAACAGATAAGGCGGTGGAGAATCTGGCACAAGAGGGGATCTCTGAAGGCGTATACAACGTGGGCGACGTGATGTACGACTGCGCGCTCTTATTTGCCGCTGTCGCCATGGAGAAATCCCGAATTTTGTTCAACCTGGAACTCGATAAGGCGGGGTATTACCTGGCCACAGTCCATCGCCAAGAAAATACCGACTGCAAAGAGGCTCTAAGCGGGATTTTTGGGGCACTGGGTCAACTGGATTTGCCCGTTGTTCTCCCTCTGCACCCGCGAACCGAGAAGGTGCTCCGCAATTTTGCCATTGTGGTACCCGACAATGTGCGGCTTATCGATCCGGTCTCCTATTTGGACATGATCCTTTTGGAGAAAGGCGCACGCATGATTTTGACGGATTCGGGGGGCATCCAGAAAGAGGCCTATTTCTTCGCAGTGCCGTGTGTGACAATGAGGCGGCAGACGGAGTGGGTTGAGACAGTGGCCAGCGGTTGGAATATATTGACGGGTCCGGATGAGGCTAAAATCCTGGAGGCGGTCGCACGGCATGCCCAGAGAGGGGAAAGCGGAGTGGACGAAACGCTATTTGGCGATGGTCGGGCCGCTTACAAGATTCTCGAGAAGTTGATAGCGCATTTTCGCTGAGGCGTTCTATGGCACATTTGATGGTTTTTACTATCGACCGATTGTCGAATATTGCGAAAAAAGGCGAAGTACTGCCGAATTATTACAACCCTGAGAATATGTTTTCGCAGGTCACCCTTGTCACCTGCAATTGGCGTATCGATACGGTAGATGTGGCGGCAATCCAGCCCATGGTTGGGGCGGCCGATCTCGACATCGTCCAATACACCTTACCATCTCCCATAACGACGTGTGGATGGCGTTTTGTCGACAGGTGGATAGGCAAGGGAGTGAGCCAATTGTCTGGGATGAAACCAGATTTGATCTGGAGTCTTAATAACTTTCAGCACGGCCAGCTTGCCGCCGCCCTCAGCACGGTCGCTGAAATCCCCTTGGCCGTTTCCTTGCACGGCCGCTGGGATGTGGACGAGAGGCACACCTTGTCCAGATGGATGTACAGCGTTTTGCGTCGACGCGCCGAAGAGCAATGCCTGCAGCGAGCCGATGTGACCATACCGGTCTACGCCGACATCATTCCCTATGCCCGCAAGCGCGGAGCACGAAAGATCGAATTAGTTTACAACGCCATAGATGCCGATTACCTCGTCGCCAAAACGGATTACGGGCTCAAAGCGCCCCCGCATCTGGTTACGGTGAACAGGCAGGTGCCGCAAAAGGATCCATCGAATATTATTCGCGCCATAAGTCAGTTCAAAATCGACTGCCGTTTAGATGTCATTGGCGATGGGCCGATCCATGGGCGCCTCGAGGAATTAGTGCGCTCTTTGGGCCTCCAAGACCGGGTACATTTCTACCCGGCCATTGCCAATCGAGAACTTTGCGGCAAGATCCCTGAATACGATTTACTGCTTTCTACCTGCCACTACCACGGCATTTCGAAAACATTACTTGAGGCTGGGTACGCGGGCGTACCAATCATCGTCAACCAGCGCCGTCCCGAACCGGTCAGCGAGTTAAACGATGATTGGACTTGTGTGGTGGAAGATACTGTAGATGCCTATGGTCAGGCTATGCAGCGCCTGCTCGGCGATGCCGGCCTGCGCCGCGAACTGGGCGAAAAGGCGCGGGATACGGTGCAGACAAAGTATGGGCCACAAAATGGCGAAAAGAAACGGGCGGCTATTTTTGCTGACCTGCTCGGCAGAGACCGGAGAGGAGTTGGGGAAATGGTTGTGGAAGGGGCAGCATGATGTATTGGGAGAAGAAATGGATCCGCTGGTAACAGAGCCAATGAAAAAGACCGGAGGATTGGTTGACATTGGCGAACAAAGCACCTTTTGGGCTAAGGAACGCAGACGACGCCATCCTAGTCATAGGGTAATTTCCGCTTTTGTAGAGCCGGTTCTGGCAGAAGTACGTGCGACAATAGGTTTAGACAAGAAGAAAACCGACTTCTCTATTTTAGACATCGGTTGTGGCAATGGATATTATTCCTATTATCTGGCCCATGATGGTAAATTGGTATGCTTGGATTTTTCGTCTTATATGTTGTCTATAAATCCTTGCAAGCAAAGGGTTTGTGCGCTGTCGGAAAAACTACCTTTCCCAGACAATACGTTCGATTTAGTGTTTTGTTCCAACCTTTTACACCACCTAGAAACCCCTCAAGTAGCCCTGAATGAGATGGAGCGAGTTGCACGGCACCACGTTGTGGTGGCCGAACCGAATCGTGCCAGCTTGCCGCTTCTATATAGTCTAAAAAAGGAAGAGAGGGGTATGCGGAAATTTTCTTTATCCTATGTAGTGGGCCTATTTCAAAAAAGTCAATTGCACGTCCAGTCGGCCAAGCGTATGGGAGTGATTCTACCCAATAAAATGCCAGGGAGTTTATTGCCTTTATTCAAGTGGTTCAATCGGCCGGGTTTTTGGGGGTTTTACGTCGTGGTTATTGGAGAAAAGCAGTCGTCGGTTGGCAGCGGAGATTGATGTTGAATGATTAGATGGACATTTTGGTAAAGAATGGGAAAGAAATGCCGATATTATAGGTAAGCTTATATATATGTTATTGATTTATCTAAGCGAATGATTGCTTTTTTTTTGGTTTAAGTATATATATATGTATATATTTACTTAAACTTCTATTTGCTTGGTTTATTATTGGCCTATACTTTGCTTATAATATCCTCAAGTAGTTTAATCGCCAGAAATTTAGCTTATCGTATAGCGCATATATGTCATGGTTCTTGAGACATTCTCGATGGGGAAGTCAAAGGAGTGAAAGTAATGAGACTGTTGGAGTGGTTGCAAAATTGGTATATGAACCACATGTTGCGCGAATGCAAGGAAGATATGGACGTCTATTCATTCCCTAGAGGATCTCAATTATTCGATGCTTACAAGAAGGCCAGTCCGATCAAAAGTGATCGGATAAAGGCAGATAGAGAAAAGGAATAAGCGATGCGCGTATTATTGATCAATCCACCGTTTACTGGTTTTGGTGGGCTAGAGGGCCACGGAGGAAAAGCGGCTCCTTTGAACCTGGGCTATTTGGCTTCTTTCCTCAGAATGCAAAAGCCGGAGACGGATATCCGTATTCTGGATGCCGAAGGTTTGCGTCTGGGGTTTGATGAAGTAGAACAAGAGGTGCGCAATTACATGCCGGATTTGATAGCTATTACTACGCCTACACCAGCATATGTCCACGTATTGGAAGTGGCCAAGCGCACTAAGGCTATCAGTCGCGACATCTACGTGGCGGTCGGCGGTCCACAGCCATCTGCCTTTCCGGAATTGTGTGCCGGAGAGGAGGATATCGACTTCGCTTTCTTTGGTGAGTCCGAAGTCTCGTTCTACGAGTTGGTGGAAAGGCTTGACAAGGGAGGGAGTCTGGAAGAAGTGGACGGAATGGCCTTTAAAGGGACCGATGGCAACGTGGTTGTAAACAAGCACCGTGCTTTGGTGGCCGATTTGGATACCTTGCCCTTCCCGGCGCGCGATTTGATGCCGTTGCATATCTACTATCCTACGGCGACCAAGCGCGTCAGCGGCAAGCGGTCGGCTAATATGATCACTTCGCGCGGCTGCCCCTACGATTGTACCTACTGTGAATCCAAAGTCATCTGGACGCGCAAGGCGCGCTTTCGCGGTCCGGATAATGTAGTGGACGAAATAGAAGAATGCGTAACGAAATACGGCTTGGGAGAATTCAACTTTCACGACGATATCCTCCCCCTGCGCCGCGAGCGGACTATAGAGATCTGCCGGGAGATCAGAAGGCGGAAATTGGATATTTCGTGGGTGGGCATGACCCGTGTCAACTTCGTTTGGGATGACGTGATGCTCGAGATGAAGAAAGCGGGATGCCGCAAGCTGATGTTCGGGTTGGAATCCGGTTCCAATGAGCTACTCGAGATTATGAAGAAGAAGGCGACTGTTGAAGAAGCGAGAGATGCATTCGCCATTTGTAAACGCGCTGGTATTAAAACGATGGCAAGCTTCATGCTGGGCAATATCGGTGAGACGGAAGAGACCGTGCGCCAAACGATAGACCTAGCCAAAGAACTCAATCCGGATACGGTGGCATTCTTTATCTCCGTACCCTATCCAGGCACGGAGTTGTACAATGTGGCCAAACAAAAAGGTTGGGTGCGCGAGGATGTTACATGGAGCGATTACACTGTTGTAGGCGATGGACGTCCCATAGTGATACTGCCCGATATATCTCCTGAAGAGCTAAAGTACTGGCAGTCTCGCGCCATCCGCGAGTTCTATCTCCGACCCTCTTACATGATGAAGAAACTGTTCAGCCTGCGATCTTTTCAGGAGCTAAGGAGTGTATTCCACGGGGTCAAATTATTTACTAAAATCGGGCTCGATTTAAAAAAACCGATCCCCGAAATGGCAGTCAAAGTAGAACTGGGCGGCCAGAAATGCTGATTGCCTCCCACTGTTGGAGAATGTGGGGCGATCGTTGTTTTTATTGGCGTTCCGCATGATTCTGTAAGCTAGCATATTTACTGTCAACCCCCGGATGAAGCTCAACACTTCCCTTTGTACATATCCCTAGTCCATTCTATTTTCACTGGTGCCCCTGGAGGCGGATGGGTTCCCGGGATTCAAGATATCAATTCGTCGTCCTAATAGGCTCTGTAACTGCCGCTTTTCCGTGGTTGGTAGGAGTGAGCTATTCCAAGGGCAATGATATCTTCTATTGGTTGCATTTTGGCTGGTTGGTGAAGCGGGAGTTAGCCACTTTTCGCATTCCCGCCTGGACTATGCTTTCTGGTTGTGGCCAACCTGTTTTCAATATCGATCACATCCCTGATGCTATTGCGCTAGCCCTGCTCAGCGTCTTTGGAGGGGGAGAAGTTGGCCTTAGACTATTTGTGGTGCTCTGTTATATTTTGGGCAGTATAGGTACCTATCGTCTAGCTACAGACTTGATGCACTATCGTTTTGCCGCTCTAGTGGCGACGATGGCCTTCTGGTTTTCCTGGTATGTGACGCGCACAGCGGATTATTTCGTCTACACTAGTAATCTCCTACAATTGGCACTGCTGCCCTGGATCGTCTTTGTTTTGCGGCGAGCTATTGCCGCGCGCACGGTGGGGTACCACGTCGCCGCCGCGTTGCTGATTTCGGCATGTATATTGGCCAATCCGCAAACGGCACTCAAAGTAGTTGGCTTGGCTGTTGCCTGGGTAGTTTTGGAATGGTTTTTTGACACCCGACGTGAAGATGGTTTCAAAAAACTGGGAAAGACTTTAGGGTTGGTGGGGGGAATCGCACTAGTCTTTGTCGCCTTTCACATTGTTACTGCTCTGGTGCATCGCAGCGAAACGTTCCTTTTTGAACAGAGGGGCAGAATCATCCACCAGACATGGCAAGTCTTTTTTCTGATACCCGAATATCTAGCCAACACAGTTTTTAAGAGGTTTGACTTCGAGCCACCCTTTGCCCTTAATCTGTGGCAAGTAATCGGTTCCCACTATTGGGGGTTCAGCGTTCTAGGTCTTTCGCTTTTTTCTGTGGGGCGATTTAAGGGTAGGAAGAAGATCTGGATCAGGGTATTGTGGTGTCTGACCGCATTGTCAGTGCTGGCTTCCTTCGTCTCATCCTATTTCTATCCTTCCGAATGGATCGGCGCGCCGCGGAAAATGTTTATGATAACGGCATTCTGCGCCGCCCTTCTCTGCGGCTTTGGCAGTCTTCACCTTGTGGCCTGGGCGCGGCAGCGCGGTGCGAACGTCTTGGTTTGGAAGGTTGGCATACTCTTTGCCGTGTTGCTAGAGTTGGGAGGATTAAAATACGCTTTTTATCAAGTGGGGACCTATCACACGCCCATGGAAGAGATTCCCCATGTCGAATATTGGAAGGAATTCAGTGCAGGTCGGCAATGGGCTCCAGGTGAGCGTTTCTATACTTTGCAGTCAGATCTCGCTTTCATGCTATACCCTTCCGTTACGGGTAGGCCGACCGCCAACCGCATACATCAGAGGGATTACACGGCGGAATTTAGGAGTTTTCAAGATACCCTCAATTGGGTTTACTTTTACAACCTCCCTCCATACGAACACAAGGTGAGCGAATGTCTGGCGTTGATGAATATTGGTTATGTCGATCTCCCCTGGTTCGGTTTTTCGGGGCGATTTGCCCCCAGATTTACCGGCATTCTCGATCATTTTCAACAGGACCCTGATTTGCAGGAGGTCGGGCGGCGCAAGAAAGATGCACGCGATAGGTTGTGGCAGCGTTCCTATGGTATCATACCGAAAGAGGAAGTTAATCTCAGTGCGGATGGAGAAAGCCCTCCGGCCCAGGTCATTTTTCGCAATCGTCGCGCGCGTTTCTGTTTTATTCCCGACAAGACGATAGCCATCGTCGGTAGTGCTGAGGCGGGACAGCGGTTATTTGAACGCATTGCCCTTTCCTCAGATTTTGTTTTCGACCGGGTGCTTTACCTAGTGGCGGAGGATGTGGACAATATAGTTGAACTGGCAGATGCAATCGATGGGGCAGTGGGAGCGGAAAGTACCGTTGCGTTGCCGCTTTTTTTGAAAAAAATATTGGTGGACGATATAAATGCATTTTATCGCGAACCAGCTACCAATTTTCCTCAGCCGGAGCTTAAACGACTGGAAGATTATGAAATCGAGATCGAGGTTCCCAGCAGTTCTCAAGGGCGTTTCCTCTTCGTTTCACTACAGCGTTTTGCAGATTGGTACGCCTATGATCAGAGCGGCAGAAAACTGAAAGTGTTAAAGGCCGGCGCGGGGATGACCGCGGTTCATCTGTCGGCTGGATGTCAAAATGTCATTTTGAGATATGAGGCACCTTCTTATAAAACCTACGCGCGCATTTTTTCTTTCTCCGGCTTATTGATTTGTTTGGGGCTCTGGGCTATCCCTGCGGTGAGACGGAAGAGAGTTTGACTGACTGAAGTTCCAAGGAGGAAAGCAATATTCATGGTTGCAGGACAACGCTATATGGTAACGGGATGTGCCGGATTTATCGGCGCTAGAGTGACGGAAATGCTCCTTGAGCAGGGCTGCGAAGTGATCGGGGTAGACAATCTTAACAACGCTTACGATACAAGGCTTAAGGAGTGGCGTTTGGCAAGACTGGTAGCCCAACCAGGGTTTGTTTTTAAGCAAGCGGATATAGTCGATAGCGGACAGTTGCAGGATCTGGAGCAGAGTGGAGATATAGAAGGGGTACAGGGTGTTGTCAACCTAGCCGCACGCGCCGGGGTGCGGGAGAGTGTGATAGATCCCTGGGGGTATTACGATACAAATGTCACAGGTACATTAAACCTGCTAGACGTATGTCGACGCCATAAAATTGAGAAGTTCGTCCTGGCTTCCTCCTCTAGCCTCTACGGCGCCAGCGCCCCGATACCTTTTGCCGAAGAGGCGGGGACGGATGCACCGCTTTCTCCTTATTCTGCCTCAAAGAAAGCGGCAGAAGGACTCTGCCATGTTTACCATCATTTGCATGGAGTGGATATTAGTATTTTGCGCTATTTTACCGTGTACGGGCCGGCCGGCCGACCCGAAATGAGCGCTTTTCGTTTTGTCCAATGGATTTTTGAGGAACGACCGGCAACAATATATGGAGATGGAACACAGCGGCGGGACTTCACTTATATCGACGATATTGCTCGAGGTACTGTGGCTGCTCTTAAGCCTTTGGGATACGAAATTATTAACTTGGGATCCAATAGCCCCGTCGATTTAAAAGAATTTATTGCGCTGGTCGAGAGGTTAGTTGGCAAGAAAGCAAAATGCGAATATACACCAGCCCACGCAGCCGATATGGATGTGACTTGGGCAGACATCACCAAGGCGAAGCAGTTGCTCGATTGGCAACCACAAGTGCCATTCACAGAGGGAATTGAGCGCCTGGTTGAATGGTACCAGCAGAACCGCGATTGGGCTAAAGAGATAGCGACCAGATAGTTAAGGGGAGGAGAACTCTTGTTTAAGCTATTGCGCAGGTTTTTTTCAAAGCAGATCAATGTAGATCCTATCGTTATTGTATCGGGGTTGCCGCGCTCGGGCACCTCAATGATGATGAAGATTTTGGAGGCAGGAGGCATGTCGATTGCCACCGATAATATAAGAGAGGCGGATGAAGATAATCCCAAGGGGTATTACGAGCTAGAAAAAGTAAAAAAACTGAAGATCGACAATACCTGGTTAGGCGATATAGCAGGAATGGCTGTAAAGATGATCTCCATGCTACTCTATGACTTGCCGGCGCGTTATAGCTATAAAATCATTTTTATGAGGCGCAAACTCGAGGAAGTATTGGCCTCGCAAAAGCGAATGTTAGAACGGCACGATAGATTGGCAGACTATGCTGGCGACGATGAGATGCGAGAACTGTATGGGCAACACCTCGAAGAGGTGGAGCGTTGGCTGGGGCAGCAGGACAATATTGAAGTCGTATATGTTAATTACAAAGATTTTCTGGAGGCTCCAGTGGAGAATGTCAAAAGACTAAACGAATCTCTCGGAGGTCATTTGGATGAGAGTGCAATGGCTGAAGTAGTAGACTCGCAATTGTATAGACAACGCAAGTGATTTAAGATGGGAGAGATGGTACTTGACAATATACTAACTCTTGTATATATATAATTTTATGAGAGATGAAAGAGATCTAATCCCCGCTTTTTCTTAGAGTCCATCCCATCCCATCCCTCACTTCTCCCAAGAGATTTACAGGAGAGTAATTTTTTCTTATAAAGGATAGGAAGAAATTGCCGATAACTATAAATAGATCGATTGTTTATTAGATTGTTATCGCCTTCCACAGCGTTTTCGACCAAGTGCTAATTATTCGTTAAATCGTTAAAAAACAATATCTAATCTTTTATTTTAAACTAAAAATATGGTTTAAAATAAAAAATATAAACGTCCAGTGTGTTTGGATAAATTAAATATAATAAGTAAGTTAGCGTCAGATGAAGCTTGTGGGTAGTGGTCGGACGCTTGGCCTATTCTTTGCTTTGTATATCTCGTCTTATGGCTTGGTCCGAGGGATATTTTTATCTAACTTAATGTTTGGCAGATAAATGGATTACCTGTTTAAAGAAGAAGATATTCTCGTCAGTGACCGGCAGGGGGAGACCGTGAAAAAAGGGATTAGTATTGTTATTCCTGCATATAACGAGGAGGGGGGCATCGCTCCCGTGTTGCAAGCAGTTGACGAAGTGCTCGCCGCTACAACCTTGTCGTACGAAATTATTGTGGTAAACGATGGGTCTCAGGACAATACACGCGGTGCTATTCAGCACAGTGGCGTTGACCTTATCGTCGTAAACCACGATGTAAACAGGGGGTACGGGGCTTCGTTGAAGACGGGTATCCGCCGGGCACAATATGCTACCATCGTCATTACAGACGCCGATGGTACCTATCCCAATGGACGCATCCCCGAATTGGTTCGACTCAGCGAGGAGGGCTATGATATGGTCGTTGGAGCGCGAGTGGGACAAGATGTCCACATTCCCGCTTTGCGCCGCCCGCCCAAGTGGGTCTTGCGCAAATTGGCCAATTATCTCACAGATATGGAGATCCCGGATTTGAACTCCGGACTGCGGGTGATGCGGCGCGAAGTAGTAGAGCGTTTTATGAATATACTACCCAATGGGTTTTCTTTTACTACTACCATAACCTTGAGTTTGCTTACCAATGGCTACAATGTAAAATACATCCCCATTGATTACCATCGCCGCACTGGTCAATCCAAAATTCGACCTATTCGGGATACGCTGAACTTTCTCCAACTCATCCTCAGAACTGTCTTGTATTTTGAGCCATTAAAGATTTTTATCCCGGCCAGCCTCTTGGTTCTAGGCGTTGGTTTGGCCCTATTTAGTTGTGGATGGTTCTTATTCGGCGTAGTCTTGGATATTTCTTTTATTGTCCTTGTCACTTGTGCAATTCAATTGGTCGCCATCGGCTTACTCGCCGACCTGTTCGATAAGAGATTATAGCAGAAGAGGAACGCATGATATTGCGAAGTCAGGTATTGTTGATCTATCCTCCCACCGGTTCTTATGTGCGCGAGGACAGGTGTCAGGTCTCCATCGATGATCAGAACGCTGTCCCATTCCGGCCGCCAATGGACTTGGCCTATATAGCTGGCTCATTGCAAGCCAATGGCGCGACCTGTAGAATTGTCGATTGTCCGGCAGAGGGCGTGTCGTGGGATGATTTGCGTCAGATTATTGGCGATTTTGCCACCGACATGCTCATCATAAGCGTGACAACGCCTACAGTGCCCCATGATATGGTGGCGGCCACTCTGGCCAAGGAAGTCGATCCCGGCATTCTCACCGTAGCTAAAGGGGCCCATTTTCTCGTACACGACGAGGAAGTGCTTCAGGCCTGTGCCGATCTAGATGCTGTAATCCGAGGTGAAACTGAGGAGACAGCAGTCGAATTGGGCACCGTTGAAGATCTTGCCCAAATCAAAGGAATTAGTTTCAGACGGGGTGATCAGGTATTCAAGAACGAGGAACGTCCCTTTATCAAGGACCTGGACAGTATAGCCTTTCCAGCGCGCAATTTGCTCGATAACTCGCGTTATATCCGTCCTGACACCGGGGCACCGCAGGCTACCATTAAGACCAGCAGGGGCTGCCCACATTCGTGCATCTACTGTTTGGCACCTCTGGTCTCGGGCAAAGCGGTGCGTACCCGCAGTCCTCAAAATATAGTGGACGAGATAGAGGAATGCGTGACGCGTTATGGAGTCACGGATTTTCACTTCCGTTCCGATCTTTTTACCGCTAAGAAAAGCTGGGTTGTCGCCGTTTGCCAGGAAATTCTGGACCGCAAGCTAAAAATTACCTGGGCTTGCAATAGTCGCGTCGACACCATCGATGAAGAACGCCTAGCCTGGATGAAAAAAGCCGGTTGCTGGATGTTGAGTTTTGGGGTAGAGCATGGAGACCAAGAAATTCTGGAACAGATGCAGAAGCGAGCCACAGTGGAGCAGGCGCGCCAAGCTGTGCGTCTGTGCAAGAAACAAGGGATCAGGACCTATCTCTACTTCATCATCGGTTTTCCTGACGACACCGAAGAAACTGTTGAGAAGACCATTGCATTTGCCCTCGAATTAGACGGCGATTTCGTTGAGTTTTACCATCCCTATCCTTTTCCGGGGACGGAGATAAACCAGATGTTCAAAGCCAGCGACTTGCTCGAAGGCGACGAGTTCCCCTTGCAGTCTTTCGCCATCCCGCTGGCGCCTACCAAAACGCTGTCAAAGGAACGTTTGGTAGCGCTGCGCAAAGAGGCCCTGCGGCGTTTTTACATGCGTCCATCTTATGTCTTGCGGACTTTGGGCAAGGCGAGGAATATGCAAGAAATTAAAAATTATATGCGTTACGGGACCAAAGTAGTAAAGAAGATATTTACTGAAAAATAATAGTCGCAACTGCAGAAAATATAGGAATGCAGTTTATAATTAGGAGCTAATATGCGGATACTTCTCATCAATCCTCCTCGTTTTAACGAGCTGATCGGCAAAAATCCCGCGCTGGTCGAAAATCATCGGGGTTACAATCCACCTCTTGGAATCCTGTCTTTGGCGGGGTACTTGCAACGGCATTCCGAGCACCAGGTGGAGGTTCTTGACGCGCAGCCGATGGAACTCACCTATACCGAACTGGCAGATTACCTGCGCCATACAAGTCCGGACGTGGTGGGGATTACGGCCATGACCTTCACGCTCATAGACGTGATAAGGACGGTGCGGTTGGTAAAGGAGTTCCATCCGCACACAAAGGTGATATTGGGTGGCCCCCACGTCCACATCTACCCCAATGAAACCATGGCTCTGCCAGGGGTCGATTTTCTTGTTCAGGGAGAAGGGGAAATCGCCTTCCTGAATATGTTGGACCACTTGGAAGATCTCGATGCATTGGAAAAGGTAGGTGGTGTGGTGTTCAAGCGCGGCGACGAAATTATCAATACCGGCATTGCCCCGGCCACGGAAAACTTGGACGAACTGGGTTTGCCCGCCCGCGAGCTAGTTGATGTGAAGAAATACACCTCGCTGCTGGGCAGAGACAATGTCATAACAACCATGTTCACCAGTAGGGGATGCCCCTACCGCTGTACCTTCTGCGACCGGCCCTACTCACCCGTCATTTCGGGATTCCGCTACCGTTCGGCCAAACACGTGGCCGACGAGATGGAACAATGTGTCGAGATGGGCATACACGAGGCCTTCATTTACGACGATACCTTCACCGTGAAGAAGGATCGCGTCTTTGAACTATGCGATGAGATTAAAAAGCGCAAGTTGAAATTCCGCTGGGATGTGCGGGCCCACGTCAACACTGTGACGCCAGATATGCTCAAAGCCATGAGCGACAGCGGTTGTGACCGGATACACTATGGGGTAGAATCGGGCAACGACCGCATGATGAAGATCATCAGAAAGAATTGCACTGTGGAAAAAGTCAAAGATGCGGTGCAATGGACCAAAGATGCGAATATGGAAGTGCTCGCCTACTTTATAATGGGGCAGCAGTCGGAAACGCGAGAGGATATCGCCGATTCCATTCGCTTGGCCAAGGAACTCGATCCGAATTATGTGCACTTCACCATCTTCTGTCCCTATCCCGCCACCGAAATCTACATGCAGGGATTGAGCGAGGGCATTATAAAGGAAGACATTTGGCGTAACTTCGCCCGTGATCCCCAGCCCGGTTTCGAGTTGCCCGTCTGGGAAGAAAACTTCACGCGGCAGGAACTGCGGGAATTACTGGTCAAATGCTATAAGGAGTTCTATCTGAGACCAGGATACATCATCAAAAATATCGGACGTATCCGCTCGGCAGGGGAATTCAAGCGCAAGATGAAGGCGGGATTGTCGGTGCTGGGTATGCGCCCGGACGACAAATTAAAACCCGAGGATGTGAAAAGGACCGTTCGCCAGGTCGTGCCCAGCGCAAGTTACGAGGTGCACCTCTGAAAACTGGGGCGCCGGCGTTCGCCAATGAGAAGGTAGAACAAGCCGGACGACCGTGGTGGAAATCGTCGTGGATTCTGCGCTGTGTCGGCATTGCAGTATTCTTCATCATCATTGGGCGCATTGAACTTGATGTGACCTTGGCATATTTCCGCCAGATGCGAGTGGGTGTTTTCATAGCGGCCCTGCTCTTTATACCACTGATGATTGCTGTCAAGGCCATGCGCTGGCGTCTGCTACTGCAGGCCCAGGGGGTGGAGTATCCTCTGGGAAAATGTATCGAAGTCTACAGTATCGGAATTTTCTGGGGTATTGTAACGCCGGGGCGACTGGGCGACTTCGTGAAAGTGCTCTATCTGAAACGCCACGGCCTAAATGTGCTCCACGGTTTGTTCAGCGTGGTGGGAGATCGGCTTTTTGATTTTGTATTATTAATGGGATTGGCCCTGTTCAGTTCCCTGGTTGTGCTAAAAGATATGGAACCCATCGTGCCGTTGATTTGGGCGGCGGGCGTAGGATTGGTATTCGTCGTCGGTATCGCTCTCTACCGAAGGCTGTGGGACATGCCCGATATCACCGGTTTTATTACGAGATCCGTAATGAGTGAGAAGTTCGGCGGTCGACAATTCTTAGCGGCAACGGATCCGCTATCGTTTGATTTTAAACGGGTAATTCTCGCCCGTTTTCTTCCAGTTGTCTTGCTGACCCTGATCAGTTGGCTCTTCTTTTTCTCCCAGTATTATGTCATGTTATCCGCTGTGGGTATTGCAGCCAGTTTTATCGAAATCATCTGTTCAACTTCATTGGCGATATTGACTACTTTCCTACCTATTTCCATAGCGGGTATCGGCACCCGGGACGCCGTTTTGATCCTCCTATTCGAACAGATGCAAATGTCGTCGGAATCTGCTGTGGTGCTTTCCCTCATCGTCCTATTTAACTATTGCCTGAGCGGTCTTTTGGGATTGGGCTTCTGGCTCAATAATCCATTGGGAAAAAATGAGAAGACATGAAAATGAAATCCGAGAAAAAAGCGACCAATCCTTTCAGGTATTCACTACCTACTCGCTTGCGCGAACGCATTGTCTTTAAATGGCTGCAGCGCAAGAGGGGGCAGAAGATATTGGATTTGGGTTGTGGGACCGGGTATTTCGCTTCGAAACTTGCAGCCGAAGGGCCCTTTGTAGTTGGCATGGACCTCGATATTTCATCGGTGAAGTTCGCCAAAAAAAACGGGATGGGGCACTTTGTTGTCGGCTCGGCCGAGCGCCTGCCTTTCAAGGACAATACCTTCGATGCTTTGCTATCCACCGAAGTCCTAGAGCATTTACCCGTCGAGGATCAGGCCTTGCGAGAAGTTACTCGCGTTGGTAGTGACGGGGCTCAGTTTGTTCTCACCGTTCCTTCTCTCGACGGTATATTGAGTAAATCCCCTTATAGGAGGCTCGGTCACAACGAAGAAGGGACGGAGTATCACTATCGCGATGGATATAGAATGCTGGACATAAAAAATATGTTACAAGTCTGCGGTATTCAAGTCGTCAAAGCGCGTTATTCGACGGGATTATTCGCAGAGGTAATCATCGAGTCCATTAAACTCATCTATCTGAAGTTTAATCCCAGTTTCACGAGCCAAGCCGATCTGACAAAGAGCGAATCTTCACTACTCTTTAGCTTGAATAAATATATCGTCTTTCCACTGGTCTTTGGTATAAGCTTGATAGAGGAAATGTTATTGGGTAAGGGGATTAAGGGGCACAATATTGCTCTCAAAGGCGCCATAGCCAAAAAATAAGGTAAGAAAAATAAAAATAGGCAATCGGCGTGTTTTGCAGTGACTATAGGTTCACAGCGTTTTTCGCGCCGACTCATTTTCTCCCGATCGGCCACTTTCGGCTGCCATCCCCTGGCGGTTTCACTTTGCGGTCGTTTCCAAATTCATGGAAATCAAGATTTTAAGCGAAGTCAATGAGAGCGAATGGAATGAGTCGGTCTGTTCCTTTGCCCGGGGCGGTATAGAGCAGAGCACCTACTGGGCAAACTTCATTAGTCAGACCTGGGGGCTCGAACCGCATTATTTGCTGGCCTATGAAGCGCAAAGACCTGTGGCATTTCTCCTGTTTTTTTCTGGCAGTGCCTATCAAGAAGAAATAGCGCACAGGTGGTGGGGCCACTTAATCATGCCGATGACTGCGAAGGGGTTCAAACTTTTTAGTTGGACCGGTGGTCCCCTCATACAGGCCGGTTTGGACGAGCAGGAAGTGGGTAGGGCTATCTTGGAGGCGATCGAAGAGAAAGCCATGGTTGAGCGCGCATGGGGATTGCGAAATATTCAGTTGTCCCATGACTTGGCGGTGGGATTGGCTCCAGTATTGCAGCAGCGGGGTTTCTCGGCGACCGTTCGGGGAACCTTTCACATTGATATAGAACAGTCGCAAGAGCAATTGTGGAATAATTTGAAAAAGGCGGCTCGCAAGGCGGTTAAGAAATGCCAACGACAAGCCGTTGAGGTGCGCTGCATAGAATCCCTTGAAGACCTCGAGAGGTATTATCGCTTGTTGGCTAAGGCACGAGAGCAGATGGGATTCTTCACCAATCCGTTTCACGTACACGAGAAACGTTGGGAACATCTACACAATACCGGGACTATGGAGATCTTCATAGCCGAGCAGAATGGGGAAATTCTCGCCGGATTGGGTCTCCTATTTTTTAACGGACTGATGACAGAGATCGGGTCGGCGCAGGCCGACCGATGCAGGCTTGAGGGCATCTACGCGGGAGACGCCTTAAAGTGGGAGATTATCCAATGGGGCAAAGCGCGGGGGATGAGATGTTATGATCTGGCCGGCGTAAATCCCGATCTGGACAATGCGGACGAAAAAGAAAAGAATATATACCGTTTTAAGGAAAAATGGGGCGGCAAATTAGTAAAGTATGACAACTTCAACAAACATTATACGCTAAGACAACGCTTCGGGTTGTCGAGGAGGCGATGACTGCAATGGGCGTTCCAGACGCCAGAGGTAATTTACCGCCCGAGCGCGCCGGC
>Ga0114999_10004082_pt1 | contig 17877 bp, 15 predicted proteins | sample ArcticOcean_MG_C_3_FD_89820 | JGI IMG/M metagenome (GOLD analysis project Ga0114999, IMG submission 89820) | Marine microbial communities from western Arctic Ocean - ArcticOcean_MG_CB8_126 | ecosystem: Environmental > Aquatic > Marine > Oceanic | place: Arctic Ocean: Canada Basin | collected...
GCACCCGTCTGACGTGTCTGCGATTTCTGTCTCATCTTCGTTCCCTTCGGTCACTACGATGAGCTGGAAACCCTCTCTTATGCAATCCCGCTAATTTGTTCCATAGGCGCTGACGTTAGACAGTTTGTCATTGCCGATATGTCATATGCCGACCGATAATTGTCCTTATAGTCTACGGCGTTCATCCCAACAGAAACCCTGCCTGGTGGGTTTGTTTGACAACCCGCACTTCCCACCACCAGACACATAACCACCAGTAATGTTCTAAGCATGGCTCCCCCGCTTTGATTTCGGCTTATTTCATTAATCAACGGTTGTATAATTCTCGACCCTCGCAGCAAGCATACCAATTGAGAAAACAAACAGTATCACGAAGAGGGGTATTAACAAAAAGGGTTCAAATGGAGACTTTAAATCGAAGGTTGTGAAAAATAAGTGGTCGAGAGCTGAACCTATTCCAAGAATAACTAAAATTTTGAACATCCAAGTCATTCTATTTTTACTTTTTTGTTTGTTCAATTTGATTCCTTATTTTACGTGACCAAAGTTTTGGTGGGCGTTCAGGTATTTCTACTTTGATGGGGCAAGGCAACGACCGCTAACCTTTTTGCCAATAACAAATTGGTTCAATAAGAGCTGACAATAGTGTCGTTCCATTCTGGTTTCATCCATAACGATCATCATCCTTAGATTTTTTTCTAATTCAAAAACATAATGATTGAATGAATTCTCATATAATAATTTTTGCCAACCAGAGTTTGGTGGAGCTTCACGAGCACAAAGAACACCATCAACCTTGCCTCTAATATTTACTTTATTATTTCCCTGAATAAAGGATCGGATAAAACCATGAACAGTGGTTTCGCAATTAGATTTTTTCTTAAAAGAAGAAATTAATGCGATTAAAGTGGTGTTCATTTCTTTTATCTGCACTTGAAACTGTATCATCCCTACAAATGATGGTTGGCTCATGGCTTTTGTTGGAAGAATAATTAATGCAACTATAAAAATAAGTGTCACTAAACTTGCTCGAATGTGAATCCCCAAACCCGTAAGCTTAATTATAAATTTCATCATTTTTACCTCTAAAAATCGGGCTCACCCTTCTTTCAACACATAGCCTTTTCCTCGCAGGCAGCCTTTAACTTCTTTATTTCTTTCAATCACAGCAGCCATAATTCCTGACCCTAGTCCCACCACTGAGCCTACTACTGCACCTATGACAGTTCCTTCCACTGTGTCTCCAGAAATAGCACCGTAAAATGCACAATTTGAAGCTCCTGTGACTGCACCTAAGAAAGAACCACCTGTGGCATAGAGGGCGTATGTAACTACATTCCCTTCTCTGCAAATATTTAAGCCATCTTGATATTGATGCTCGTTGAAAGTAGATGACGACGTGTCAATATTTGGACTAATGCAGGCGGTAGCCAACAACCCAGCCTGCGCCATATTTAATAAAAGCCCTCAGGCTAAGGAAACGGAAAGAAGCATGGCCAAGGAGCCTTCGTTTATCGCAATGGCGACCAAATTCATGGCGACTTCAGGAACGACAAACCGAGTGCTGTTAAATGCTACGTGAAGCTGGAGAAACCCTGGAAGAATGGGCCGTGTTAACTTAGCCCTACATTTGTGCTCCTGCACCCAAGGAGGCTAAGAAACTGGCCGTCGAACCCGCATTCAGGAGCGCCAGTGCACACCCTAAGCCGCGATCTTTTTTCTCACCGATTGCGGGACATGCGGTTTCCTTAATACTTGCTTGGGTGCCCTTACCAATAGTTTTATCACCTACGAGGGCTCCGGGAAGGTCAGATTCACGCGGGCGTTTGACCTCTTTAGCCGGCACAATTGCAACATCGGGCTTAATGCCGCGGGACTGAATGGTTTTTCCGGACGGGGCGTAATACAGCGAAGTGGTCAGGCGAAGTGCGCCTTCGACGGGCAGCGGCGTTACCGTCTGCACCGAACCCTTCCCAAAAGAGAGACTGCCCATGACCGTAGCACGACCGTTGTCGCGAAGGGCCGCAGCAACAATTTCCGATGCCGATGCCGAGCCGCCGTTGATCAGGACCACCATTGGAACACCCTTGGCTATATCTCCCCTTTCAGCTTCAAAAACGCGCTTACCGCGTTCATTGCGCCCCTTGATAGAAACGATTAAGCCTTTTTCCAAAAATGCATCAGAAAGAACGATCGATTGGTCCAGCAAGCCACCAGGATTATTACGAAGATCAAGCACGATGCCGGCAGGAAGCCCTCCCAACTTTTGACGAATGCCTTTTATCGCATCATACACACCGACTTCGACCCGTTCGGAGAAGTTACTAACTCTGATATAACCAATATTGCCTTCCGTCCGCCATTTAACCGACTTAACACGAATGATCGCACGGGTGATGGTGACATCGAAGGATGGCATGCCCTCGCGGCTGATGGTTAGGGTAATATCGGAACCCGGCTCGCCCCGCATTTTCCGTACTGAATACATGATCGGGCGGTCTTTGATGATCTCACCATTCAGATGAGTTATGAGATCAGCTGGCTTTAGACCAGCGCGAAAGGCAGGGGTATCTTCAATCGGGGAAACGACTTTAATCACCCCATTCTCAAGCGAAACCTGAATGCCAAGCCCGCCAAATTCGCCTCGGGTCGAAGACTTCATTTCCCTGTATTCTTGGCCATTTAAATAACTGGAATGGGGGTCTAGAGACGCGATCATTGAATCTAATGCCGCTTCTACCAAGTCTCCGGGCGCCACCGAATTGGGTTCAGGTTTCAGCTCTTCCACACCTTTTAAGGCGGCATCGATCAACTTCGCATCCAAGACTTTCTTAACATAATGGACCCGGACGCGCTTAAAGGCGTCTTCGAAGTTTTGCAATCCTTCGGAAGATGAACTTTCTGAAGCCTTAACATACTTACCGAAGGTGCTGCTAAACCGCTTCAATTCGTCCTGAGTTTCCTGAGGCAGCTGATAGCCAGTACTAAGATCGTTGAAAAGCCAGGAAACTGTAGATTGCCCACCAAGACATCCACTCAATGACGGCAAGACAGCAAGTCCCATAGCTACGCAAATCAGCATGGCGACAGTCTGGGGATATCGTTTTTTATTATTCACAATCGGTCTATAGAATCCAATTGGTTCAAAAATATGCTTTGGTTTACAGCAGAACCTACCCGTCAGAGATAATGGCGTCGATGAGTTCTTGCTCAACACGTTCGGATTCGTCGTTGTCTACCTGGCACGTACCAGCATTCAAATGGCCACCACCGCCGTATTGTAACATCAAATCCCCAATATTGGTGCTCGAGGTCCGGTTTAAAATCGATTTACCAACGGCAAAGACCGTGTTCAGACGGTTCAATCCCCAGATCGCGTGCATCGAAATGTTGATATCGGGGAACAGGGCGTAGATCAAAAACCGATTTCCGGCGAAAATAATTTCTTCTTCGCGCAGGTCTAAGACGGCGAGGTTCTCATAAATGGTAGAGCAGCTCTTAATTTGCTCCTTGGCCTTATCTTGATGTTCATTATAGAGGTCAATGCGCTCTTTGACGTCAGGGAGTTCAAGAATTTCGTCGGTCGTATGATCCCGGCAATAGTCGATCAGTTCCATCATCAACTGGTAATTGGAAACCCTAAAGTCACGATAACGGCCCAGTCCCGTGCGCGCATCCATGATAAAGTTCAGCAACACCCAACCTGTCGGATTGAGAACTTCGTCTTCGTTAAACTGTGCAAAATCGCTTTTATCGACGGCGACCATCATCTCATCGGAGATACCGGGGAACGCTTTCTTGCCACCATAGTAGTCGTAGACCACTCGCGCGGCTGAGGGCGCATCGGAATCAATGATGTGATTTTCGGGCTTCTGATCCAAGCGAACAGTTTCGCTTAAGTGATGATCAAAGGCCAGATTAACCCCTTTAACATAAGGGAGGTTGGTCGAGATATCGCGGTCTGACACCAAGATCGTGCCGTCTTGCATATCCTTGGGATGAACGAATTTAATTTCGTCGACCATGTCCAATTCTTTTAACAGAACAGAACACACCAGCCCGTCAAAATCGCTACGTGTTATCAGACGAAATTTATTATCGCTCATCGTTATCCCTCTCGATTAAAGTTCGCCACCAGAACGGGCAATTCCCTTTCTAGGATGATCATATATTAAATAAAACGGGGATCGCACCCTTTTTTCTGCCTAACGTCTCCGAATTTCAAATACCAACCAAACAATCGCCCCAAACAATACAAAAGCATTGGCCTGATGCAAAGATGCTAAACCAACGGGAATCATCAATAATAGCGTAGATACTCCCAGCACGACTTGCAGACAAACCGCCCCCAGCACTACATGAGACGCAACCGCCAATCGGCCTGACATCCCCCGCCGACGCCTCAATGCCCAAACCGAGATAGAGACAACCAATACTGCAATTGCCAATACCCGGTGATTGAATTGCACCATCGTGATATTTTCAAAAAAGTTAAGATAAATGGGCGTTAATTCAAACAATCCGTCCGGAATCAACCGCCCCCCCATCAATGGGAACGTATTGTATGCAAACCCCGCATCCAACCCCGCGACGAAAGCGCCCGATACAATCGTCAGGGCAATCATGCCCAGGAGAATATTGCCCCCCCGTAACAGAGGTCTCGTCGATTGAACCGCCTTGCTAGGATCAACAGCTACAAGCAATTCCAGGATTAGCCACCACAGGTAGCCATAAATGACGAGCGCTGCACCTAAATGGGCGGCAAGGCGGTACTGACTAACATCCGGCCGGTCGATAAGGCCGCTCGAGACCATGTACGAGCCCAAGACGCCCTGAAGCCCCCCCAGAACAAGGGCAAGCAGCAGTTTCCACGTGAGCGCGCCTTTGACCCAACCTTTAACCATGAAAATGACCAGGGGGACACCGAACACCACACCAAGCAGCCGACCCCACAGGCGATGAATAAATTCCAGCCAAAAGATATTTTTAAATTCTTCAACCGTCATGCCGACGTTTAATTTTTTGTACTGGGGAAATTCTTGATATTTGGCGAAGAGTGCCTGCCATTCGACTTGGCTCATCGGTGGCAACCAGCCTGTAACAGGATGCCAATCGACCATAGACAGTCCAGAATGGGTCAACCGTGTCAACCCTCCCAGCACCACCATGCCGAAGACCATTGCACACGCCCAAAATAACCACGCAGCCATAATGCGCCGTTGACGCAATTCGACCGGAGATAATTTTACATCCGCCACGCACACCCCTCCCTACGAGCCACCTCTTTTACAATACCTTGGGGGTTTCTAAAACGAAAAACCGGTAAAATTGGCCCTAAACATCCCGACCCAACGCTCGCGATAGGATCATGTAGACCTTGCCCATGTCTGAGGACAAGAAGGTCGTGCTAAGAACGCCATCGTGGTCTCGCTTGCGAGCCTCCGCCAACATCTCAGCGAACTGGGTCATGTAGCGGTTGACGTATTCGCGGAACTCGCCATCTTCCTGGAATTTCTGCTGGATCGCTGCCAGGCGACTTTTTTCCCTGAAGCCCAGCATCTTGCGAACAAACACACCCTTTTCGCCACGGTTAAAGCGCGCCCAATCGTCTTCACTGATGTTGGTTTCCAACACTCGGTTCATATCAACGGCAACCGATTGCAAGCGCTCCAAAATGAACGTAGCGCGATGAAGAAAATCATCCATCGCGACCTTATCGGTTTGGCTCTTCAAGGATGCGACCAACGTCTGGGCTGTCTGCGAAGCTTCCTTAAGCTCTGCCGTTTGGCCAGATAACGCATTGGTCACGGCCTGGCCATGATCTGCGACTTTGCTTGAAGACTTGAGCAAGGCGTCGACGTGATTCTCAAGCGACTTACCCCATGCCTCCACCTTCGAAATTGCCTGCGCAGAAATTGTCCCGACGTCCTGGGCGCGGTTGCCCAAGGTTTCGCCGAGGGCTTCCATTCCCACCTTGGTGTTGAAGTAAGCATCCATCAATTCGCGCATGCGCTGACGGAGCGTGCCATGAGCAGAACTAATTTCGCCGACAATTTGCTCAGCAGAGTTCGCCGATTCTTGCGAATAGTCCTGTAATTTTTTACCAACCATATCGAGCTTGGAAATATTCTGTTCCGTTGCCTTTGTTGCTTCTTCAGAACGCATCGTCAGAGAACTCGCCACCCGTGCCAACCGTGCGAGTGCATTTTCTGTGGTGCCGGTAAGTTCTTTCGAACGTTCATCCAACGTATGCGCCGCCGCATCTACTTGCCAAGACGCTTGCTTGGACGTCTGGGTCAATTCGCGAGCCCGGTCGGCCAGTCCTTTTCCGACCCCTTTCAACCGATCAAAGGCGCGTTCGGTCAAATTTTCGATTTCCTGCGAGCGAGCCTTCAACTCTTTACTGATATGACTCACTTTTCCGACAGCAGCTTCCGCTGTTTCGGTCAGCTCACCTGAATTACGATGCAGCGCGTCGGTCACCACGGTCATCAAACTGGCCGCCTTATCGACGGTCAGATAAATATCCTGCGAGCGTTCCTGCAGCCTGTCACCAACCTGCCCCAATCGATCAGCCGCATCGTTCGACGTCGTGGTGAGGCCGGAGACATGATTATTCAAGGAATCTCCGAACGCCTTCAAATGCTCTGAAGCTTGATCATACGCGGACGTTAGACTGCCCAGCGTGCTCCCCGCTTCATCCACGCGGACAGCGGCACGATCCACGGTCGCGTCCAAGTCGACAGCTTGATTTTGCAACCGTTCACCAATTTCATTTAACTGCCGGGTGGCGCGTTCACTGGCTTGGGTTGCCGCTGTTGAATGACCGCTCAGTTTTTCAGCGACACCACCAATACTTTCGCTCGCAGCTTCTGAAGCATGGCTTAGAGCATTCGCGCCGTCTTGAAGTCGCTGACTTGAGTTCGCCATGCGGTGTCGTAACTGGTCAGAAGCCTCATGCAAATTCTTTGTCTGGTCATGAACCTCAGAGCCCGCCACCGCTAAACTGGACGCCGTCTCGTCGGCTTGCGCGCGCAGATCCCTTGATTGTGAAACGAAAGACTCACCCATGTGCCCGATTTGCTTGGTCGCATGCTCAGAGTACTGTTTCAAGTCCTCGGTCTGACATTTCAAGGCATCAGTTACTAAGCCGATTAAATTAGCAGCTCGGTCCGTGACCGTCGAAACGTCCGTTGATCGCTCATCCAACGAATTGCCCAGTTGACCAACATCACCAATGGCCTTCTCGACTGACACGGTCAACACTTCCGTATGTTGCCGCATCGACTGGCCCGAATCTTCCAGGCGGGTTGTTGCGTCGTCAGAGGCGGAAACCAATCCAGATAAAGATACGCGGATGCGTTCGCCCACACTCCGCAATCTAAGATCAGATCGATTAGACGATTCCACCAACTCATCGGCGCTTTGCTGCATCTGTTCACGAGAACTTTGCAAACGCTGAGTAGCATTGTCGGAAGCCACCGTGAGACTTTCCGATTGCTCACCCAGCGCTTGAGCAACATCCGAGATATTTTCTTTGGCTCCTTCGGCACTGACCGCAAGTTCCTCTGTTCGCTCACGAACATCGGTCCCTAGATCCTTGATCTTCTCCGACGACGTTTCCGATAAACCTGTAATATCAAGCAACTGTTGGCGGAAGCCCTCTGCAAGGCTACTGGTCCGCGACGAACTGTGCTCAAGCCCCTTGGTTCCTTTGCTGATTGCCTCTGTCATAGCCGTCATGCGGGCTTCGCCTTTGTCCACAGCTTGGACTAAATCTTGATGTGTAACCCGCAAGGCATCCGTCAATTGACCGACATGAGTGCTGGCTTTGTCTGCTGTTTCAGTGACGTCTTGAGCGCGCTGGCGCAAGGCCCCGCCCGCAACGTTGATGCGAAGAACACTGTGGGTTGATGCCTTCGATAGGTCATCGGCGCGGCTTGTTAGGCTGTCGCCAACCTCTGTCACAACACCTATGGCCTTTTCAGACGCCTCACCCAAGTCGTCTGACCGTTTGCGAAGCGATTCGCCGACTTGCTCAACGTCTTGGAGCACCTTCTCAGTGGTAATTGAAAGTTCATGCGTTGTCTGGCGTATCCGGTCGCTGACACCATCCGCACGGTTCGCAACACGATCAGAAATATCTTCAAGTTCTCCAGCCTGACGCCGGAACTCATCGCCCGTTGCCGTCATGCGGAGCGAAACATTGTCTGATGTCGCAGACAATTGGCGTGCTTGCTCCGTCAGGTTGTCGCCGATTTGGCGAACACTATCGGTTACTTTCTCCGACGTTTCACTGAGGTAGCCCGTTTGACGTCCCAAGTTAGTCTCTATCTCAGATGAATGCGCTGCCACCTTCTTCGCCGTATCGGCTAAATCCTGCATTTGTCGATGGAGAATTTGCCCCATGACCTGGGCTTGCGCCGTCACACCCTCTGACCGCTTGGTCAGATTGTCCGTATGCTCATTCAACACACCGGCTGTCTCATCAACGCGAGCCGCCGCCGTATCAGAGGCTTCCAGAAGCTCTCGCATACGATCTTCTAAAATGTCGCCCATGTCTTCGACGCGACTGATGGACTGATTGGTTATTTCATCGAGACGATCTGTGCGCTGATCAAACACAGACGCTGTTTCCAATGACAGGGCCGATGCCTGTTCTGCGGCTTTGCTGAGTTCATTGCCGCGACGATGCAACAATTCGCTCAAGCTTTCCGCCCGCGCCGAAGCCCGGTCCGCCGTCGTTGCCAGATCATGAGACTGCTTGTGCAGCACCTCGCCTACATCACGCGCACGAACCGTCGCCTTTTCGGCAACATCGCTTAGGTCTTCGGTCTGACGCTTCAGCACTTCCGCAATGGCTTGGGCGCGAAGGTCTGCATCCTCTGAAACCTTTGACAGTCCCACCAACTGCTGGCGGATCAATTCGTAGATATCTTCCGCCCGCTCGGCCGCATCGTCAGATGCCTTTGAAAAGTCACGCGACTGACGACGCATCGATTCGGTAACCTCCCGCATCCGGGATTCAGACTTATCGGTCGGATAAATGAGACGTCGAAGGTACCAACGTAGCGCCTCAGATTCATGGCGCATTTGGCGACCCCGTTCAAACAACGCGATAACCATCCACAACAGTGCAATCGGGGTCGTTACCCCAGCCGCCATGGCGGCAAGCTCATAGGGCTGCAAATGCGGCAGGTTTCCCCAGCCCATATACTGATCAATATAGAAAACAACAGGGGCCAGCCAGCCGACGGTCAATACCATCCCAACGATGCTGAACAGTCGATATCGTAAATAAAACGGTGCCGTCCACTTCGGGAACTGGCTTTCGTCTTCAGCCGCAGCAAGTGCTAACTCGCGCGTTTCATTGGGCAAGTTCCACAGTTCGTCTCTTGCTGTGAGGGCGTCTTCCTCACCCAACGACACCTGTTCCTGATTTTGTTGATCGGTACTGGTTTTAGCCATAGCGGACCACCCTAATCTCAATGCCCAATTATCCCACCGTACTCTAGCGGTATGAATATAGTATATTAACAGCCTAGGCCGTTAATTTTTCAATAATTCGAAACTCTAAAAAAGGTGCTGACCACCGGTAATCCAGACCTCTGTCCCTGTGACATAAGCAGAATCTTCCGAGCACAGGTAATACACCGTGCCCGCCACGTCTCCGGGGGTCCCCATTCTGTTCAGGGGAATGCGCGGGATTAACGCTTCGTATTCTGGTTGAACCATGTCGGTTTCAATCTCACCAGGGGCAACCGCATTCACGCGAACATCCAGTGCTGCCATCTCATTGGCGAGTTCGCGGGTCAGGGCTGATAATGCTGACTTGGAAATGGAATAAGCCGATCCCGCAAAGGGGTGAATCATATGTCCAGCGATAGATGTGATGTTGACGATTGCCCCCTTCCCTTTATGGAGCGCCGACGCAAACCCACGAGACAACCGTAAGGGGGCATAAAAATTTGTCTCAAAGACTTCACGCCAAGCCTCAAGGTCACCGTTTAAACAGCCGAGACGTTCCTTATAGGATGTCTTCGGCGACATGCCGGCGTTGTTTACCAAGCCATGGAGGGGGGCGCCCCCCAGCTGTTCGTTTGCCTGTTTGACGAACTCGGCAATGCTGTCCGCATCGGCTAAATCGGTTGGGATATGGCAGGTCCAATTGGAGTCGCGCTTGCATTCTTCCGGCACGTCGTCACGTGAACAGGTAATAATCCGCCACCCGCGCTCCAAAAATAGCATCGCTGTGGCGTGACCGATCCCACGGCTGGCCCCGGTCACAATAACTGTTTTTCTATCGTCATTTTCCATAGGATGCAGGTTAGGGCAAATGCTTGTCTGTTGCCAGCAAATGAGGGGAGCAGCTTGTTTCTGTCTAACCGTCCAAGTGGGCCGCTATAAGTTCCCTAGTAAAATCTATTGTAACTTTAACATCATCAAGTTCAAACTCATCCCATTCAGCATGAGTTGCTTTGTTTCTAACGTGTGACGCAACCTTAGCCCGTTTCACTTTTACCTGTGTCAACACTTCAACTTTGACAAGGTTATTGATAACGTCTTCCAAAAGTTCATTTGACGCATCGTGAATTTTGGCAATACGATGAATCGTATCCTCAAATACCACTCCGGCTATCGTACCGGCTTCTTGCTTACGTTTATGTTTATAATATTGCTCACCGTGGTCCAAAAAATTATCAAACGTTTCCGCACGTACTTGATTTACTATGGACGAAATTAATCCCGCCTCTATATCAACTAATAAATTTTCAAGGAGGGAAACCATTTCGCCTACACATTCGGATTTTGCCCTATTCTCACGCGACCCTTTCGTCCAAGCAGTGTTGTAATTTACCTGGACGGACGAGCAATGCTGCTTGTATGGGTTAAGCGGGCCATCAACTACTAACTCCACAACATGATATGCTGACGTTAGCCAGCCAGCGATTTGGTGTTCTTCATCTACTGTAAGTGCGTGCCCCTTCTTCTCAACAGGACTGATGGGTTTGCCCTGCTCAATAAGAGCACTAATACGATCTATAATGTCTTTTTCTACAGGCATAGGGGGAAAGTCCGTTTTCTTGTTATTTGTCGTACTTGTGCGTTAGCATACAAATTATCATGTGTTCCTGCTATACCGTATCGGTCAAAACAGACGACCTTATCGCGCGCTTCGGTATTCCCGAGGGTGATTTTCAAATTCCACAACAAGACCTTCGTCCGACCAATCAAGCGCCTGTCATATGGGGGGGCGAGTTAAGTTCGCTCAAATGGGGAATTCCGGCCCCTTGGGATGGCAAACCCTTGATCAATGCCCGCGCCGAAACCCTGACGCAAAAACAAACCTTTCGCCCGTTGTTGAAGAAGCGGTGTCTGGTGCCCGCCAATGGCTACTACGAATGGCGGAAAACCGGTTCCAGCAAGTTGAAGAATTTTATTGGGTACGAAGATCAGCCTCTCTTCGCTTTTGCCGGACTGACAGACGGGACCCATTTTACCATCTTGACCTCGGCCCCGATCACTTCAATCCAGTACATTCACAGCCGCATGCCGGTGATTCTCTCACCTGAAGGGGAACGGGCTTGGCTGAACCCCAAGACACCATTTTCATCCGTATCTTCTTATTTGGAACCCAATGAATTGCTGACCCTATCAGCAAACGAGGACATCCCCCCATCGCCCCGGCAGGGGGAACTCTTTTAGCTTTAACGTGCCATCAAAACAGGCAGTTCCGCGTTTTCAAGAACATAGCTGGTCACACCACCCAAGATCCACTGGCGCAACCGGGAACGAGTATAGGCACCCATCACAAGATAATCGGCACCCGTTTCATGACAAGCCTTCAGCAATTCGGAGCCAACCGGACCGCCACCATGTTCAAGAACTTGCGCATCCACCGGTAACCCGCGCCAAGCCAAGGACTCAGCCAATTGCGCCGCGCCCTCTCCCTCGGTACGAAGGCCTGCCGCCGTCATAATCACGGTAGATTTAGCATTTTCAATCATCGGCATCGCTGCCGTCAGCGCGCGCGCCGATTGAACGCTACCGTTCCATGCGATGGCCGCTTTCTCACCGAAGTCTTGCGGTGCCTTGGCAGGTGCCAGCAGAACCAGCCGACCGGTCTCAAACAAAGCCGCATTGACTGTCATTGCCACTGACGGTTCCGGATCAGCCCCCGGTAGCGGCACAACAATCATATCTGCAAGTCGCCCCATCTTTGCGACGAATTCTTCCTCACGCCCCACCTTCTCGACCCATCTGGCAGAGGGGCCATTCCCGTCCGGCTTATTTGCGATAGGGATTTCCATCTCACTGCACTTGATATCAAACAAACTACGTGCGTTCGTGGAGCGCTCGTCGGTTTCTTTTTCAGCGAATTCAATCATTTCTTCGATCATGTTGCCCGACATTCCTTCGCCCAAAAGCGGTACGACGGACTTCGAATCAGTCTTTACGTGCAACACATCAACATGAGCGTTTAACTTCCGCGCAACCGACAAAGAAATTTCCAACGCCGGGCGTGTAGCGTCAGTACCATCGAGGGAAACTAGGATATTCTTAATCGTCATACCTCACTCCTTCGTCCAAGGGTTCAGCCAGCATACTATCATAACGGAATTGTTTTTGCTGCGTGCAAATTTTTCCCCATTTTTCTAGTTATTATTATAGTCTCTTCTCACCATTAACATATTGATATGGATCATATTCTTAACGCAGCGCTAACCGCCCGCAAAGAGTCCTGCCGCGTCCCTGAACTATCAATTCGAGACCAAGTGATATCACCCAAATCATACCCAGTCTGAAGCTGGACAATGTCCGCCTTAGCATCCGAAGCGTCGCCCGTACGATCAGTCACCCGTTGCACCATGACCTCTAAGGGGGCTTCCAACCAAAGCCCTTGAAAAGGCACACCAATATCCTCCGCCACGCGCGCGATGGCGTCCCGTTGTTCGTTATTTGAGAACACCGCGTCTGCGATCACGGAGTGCCCTGCTTTCAACGCTTTTCCGGCCTCAGCATAGAGCGATTGGAAGGTTTTCAAGGTCATTTCATGGGTATAGCCTTCCAGGCCCAGACGCTCCAATGGATGGCATCCCATCAGCCGCTTGCGCAGAACGTCGCTGCGCAGCACCCGCGCACCGGGGGCATGACCGATAAGCGACGCAATTTCGCGTGCCGCGTGGGATTTTCCGCTGCCCGACAACCCCCCGACCGCGACCAGTCGAGGCGGATGGGGCTCTAAGTAAGTTACCGCCATATCTAAATATTGTGCTGCTTCCTTTCGAAGAGCCTGCGCTCCGGACGGATCGCTTAGATTGCAAGCTGCTGCCAAGGCCACATGAGATCGGATCGACGCGCGCACAGCCAAGAAGATCGGCATACATCCCAGTGCCTTGCCTTCTCCGGTGAGGTCCATGTAGCGATTAAAGCAAACGTTGGCGAGATCGCGCAGGTCTCTGTGGTCCAGGTCCATCAAAAGAAACGCCAAGTCATAAAGCACGTCAATATCCGAAAAATCACGGCTGAATTCGATGGCATCAAATAAGCTTGGCTTGCCATCCAGAAGACAAATATTACGAAGATGCAGGTCGCCATGACAGTGGCGAACTTGCCCGTTCTTCTTACGGCCGTCTAAGACCGGGCCAAGTTCATTGACCCTGCGCTTAAGGTCTTGATTTAGGTGCGCCACCTTTCCAGCATCCAGGACATCGGCACCGAACTGGGCAAAGCAGGCCGCGTTGTTAACCACGATCATCGCTAATCCAGCGAGGCCGCCTGCTTTGAGTACAGGCTCCGCTTGGTCATGAAACGCCGCAATGACGTCTCCTAGATCCTCCATAACCCGGCGATCCAAAGAGCCCTTGAGCGCCAGACGGTCAAACAAACAGTCCTGATCAAAGTGCTCCATTTCGACCACCCAGTCGAGGATTTCCCCCTCACCATCGAGCACGAGCCTGCCGTCCGTTTGGCGGACAATAGGCTTTACGCCCAAATACAATTGCGGGGCCGTCCGGCGATTGATCGTGACTTCAGCTTCGCACGCAATTCGCCGTTTTTCCGGTGTGGCAAAATCCAAATACGGAAACTGCACCGCCCGTTTCAGCTTATAGACGCGATCACCAATAAAGAAAATTTCAGATATATGGGTTTCTATACGCTCGACCGTAAGGCCGTATTCGCCGTACGCTTCGGGCCTTGATAGAAATTCGACAACCGTTTGTTGATCATTTTCCATGCGCCCGTCTGCTATTCGAATTCGGCCCTGTGTTCTTCCACACCTTCTGGGTCTTCATGGATAAGAACTTCCGCCGTAGGAAAGGCCCCTTGAAGAGAAAGCTCTACCGCATCTGAAATTTCGTGGGCATCGAAAAGTGACATATTTCCGTCCATTTCGAGATGAAGCTGGATAAATGTTTGCTGACCAGACGAGCGTGTTCGCAAATCATGAATATCAATAACACCTGCATGGGATAAAGAAATTTCCCGAATTCGGGTGCGGTCTTCGTCTGGTAATTCATGGTCCATGAGGAACCTTAGGGAGCTTCGACCAATGCTGATCGCTCCCCAAAGAATATAGGCCACAATGCCAATGGCAAAAATGGGGTCCGCAAGCGTCCAGCCTAATTTTGACGCGAGAAGCAATGAGACGATAACGCTCAAATTTACCAAAACATCGGTTTGGTAATGAAGCGAATCCGCCTTAATCGCGACGGACCCTGTCTTCGCGACCACAAAGCGCTGAAATCCCACCAGCGCCAAGGTCAGAACGATTGAAAAAACCATCACCATCAGCCCTATATCAGTGCTGATAACTTCTTTCGGCTGGACCAATCGCTCCGCCGATTCCAAGACCAAAAATACCGCTGAGCCGGAAATAAAGGCGGCTTGCGCCAAACCTGCCAGGGGCTCCGCCTTGCCGTGGCCAAAACGGTGCTCCCGGTCTGCTGGCTGCAAAGCATGCCGAATGGCAATCAAATTGACCAACGAGGCTAACACGTCGAGCATGGAATCGATCATTGTCGATAACAAACTGACCGAATCGGTCACCACCCAAGCGCCAAATTTGAAAACGATCAAAACCGCCGCGACGCTGACAGACGCATAGGTCGCCAACCGCAAAAGATGTTGAGATTCAACGGAAATCGTCGCTGAATTGCCAACAACGGCATCATTGCCAGCCGTCTTGCTGCCGGCGGAATTATTAATTGTCGAAGTATCGGTCACGGGAATAACCGCTCCGTTGTCCATCCAGTTTCGGTGCGTATATATACTAACCTATCATGCAGGCGGAACAATTGTTCTTCCCAAAATTCTATTGCCGTGGGCTTAATTCGAAATCCGCACCAAAACTCCGGTCGGGGCACCGTGCCTATATGAAATTTAGCAGTATATTTGGCGATCCGTTTTTCCAACTCAAACCGCCCTTTCAAGGGGTGAGACTGCTTCGACGCCCACGCCCCGATTTGCGCGCCACGGGGCCTGGAGGCGAAATAAGCATCGGCTTCTTCACGCGTTACCTGTTCGACAGCGCCTTCAACACGCACCTGGCGCTGGAGCGATTTCCAGTGAAAACAAAGTGCCGCGTGGGGGGTACTAAGAAGTTCATCACCCTTACGGCTTTCCTGATTTGTATAAAACACAAATCCCTCGGCGTCCGCGTCCTTTAACAGAACCATACGGGCCGACGGAATACCTTTGGTATTTGCCGTAGCCAAACAGCACGCGGTCGGAAGGCTCGGCTCAGCCGCCTCCGCCTCGGCAAACCACGTATCAAAAAGGCTGATTGGATCGTCGGAATCTGGTATGCTCATATCAAACTGAAAGGTTGGATGTTAAACGATAAAAAGGTCGAACAAACTTTTAACATATTCCTATCTAATATAGCTTGGTCAATACATTGTAAAAGCGCTATCGATACGAATTAGAAAATCTTTAATTCCTTGATCCATTTTGCGAAAAAACGTGTAAAATCCTTCATAAGTGTAGATAAGTGGACTCTGGTTCGACGTCCGACATTAAATTTAGATGGAGTTATCTGTTATGAAGTTTAGAAATCTTACCGCTGCCCTGCTTAGCACCACTCTTTTGGGAGCCTGCGCCCAGGACGGAACTGTCAACAAAGAAGGAATTGGCACTTTGGTCGGCGCTGGTCTTGGTGCCCTCGTCGGCTCTCGCGTTGGTGGCGGCAAAGGACGGCTCGCCGCGGTTGCGCTTGGCGCCCTCGGTGGTGCGTACCTGGGCAGTAAACTCGGAAAGCAATTGGACGCCGCCGATAGAGCTCGGGCCGAACAAGCTCAAGAGGAAGCCCACACCACCCCAGTCGGCAAAACCATCGCCTGGAACAATCCTGACAGCGGCAATTCCGGGACCTTCACACCAACCCGCGACGGAAACGACCGGCAAACCGGCAATTATTGCCGCGAATACAAAACAACGATCAACGTGGACGGAAAAACTGAAGAAGCCTATGGCAATGCATGCCGCCAATCAGACGGCACATGGAGGATTCAAAAGTAGACGCCTTTTCTGAGAATTTCGGAACGATTCTTGCTTGGATAAAACGCCGGTTAGGGTATTCTATGCTGGCGGTCGTAACGATTTCTTTTAAACTCACTTACAGGCCGTAGCTATTTTATGAAAAACCCGTATCAAATTCTTGGCGTCTCAACGAATGCCAATCAGGCCCAAATAAAGAAAGCCTATCGGGAAAAGGCGCAGAAACTTCATCCTGATAAACGGCCTGACGACCCTAAGGCAGAGGATGTCTTCAAGGATATCTCTGCGGCCTATAATCTGCTATCCAATGATGATACGCGGGATCAATTCGACCGGGATGAAATCACCATGACCGGGTCCCGACGCAAACCCCGGCAACGCCAAACTCCGAAATCGCCGGCCAAGCGGCCGTTTGACCGTTTCTTCCGCCAACGTGCCAGCAAATCTGAAAATCCCCTAAAAATTAAGGGGACCAACGTCACCTATACCCTGACGGTAGATTTCCCAACCGCTGCTAAGGGGGCCAAGAAACGTGTCAGCATGACCAATGGTAAGCACTTGGAAGTCAACATCCCACCGGGCACGGATGACGGCCAGGTTTTGCGCCTAAAGGGCCAAGGCATGGAGGGTATTGGCGGCGGAACAATTGGCGATGCCCATGTCGAAATTCGGGTCAAGCCTGACGCCCTTTTTATCCGTGACGGCCATAATGTAAAGGTAAGCATCCCGGTTACTCTCCAAGAGGCCGTCATGGGGGGCAAGATTGAGGTTCCTACCATTGATGGCCCTGTAACCGTGACAATTCCGGAAGGCTCCAACACGGGCGCTGTTCTGCGCTTGAAAGGCAAGGGCATGCAAAAGCCAGCCGGGAAATCACGGGGCGACCAATATATAGAACTCAAAGTCGTGCTCCCCAAAAAATCTGATGGTGAGTTTACTGAGTTCGTAAAACGCTGGGGACCGGATCATGCCTACGACCCGGGCAGACCGAAATCTCCCGCCAAGCAAGACACTTGATTTAATAAGCTCACGTAGAATTCACAATTTGAAACAAAAGTTTAGCTCCCTCTACATTGACCATCTTGGTCCCATCGTTTAAGGCCTAGGGATAGGGTGCTTTTGGATAGGGGATGGGCCAACGCCGGTTTTTCACCGCTTCTTTTAAGTAAGCCAAAACGACAATTTGGGCATGTGAGGTTTTGATGACGGGTACGCAGCCATTAATGGCCGGTAAAAAAGGTCTGATCATGGGCGTGGCAAATGACCGCTCCATCGCGTGGGGCATTGCCAAGGCGGCTCATGCGCAAGGTGCTGAATTGGCCTTTACCTATCAGGGGGAAGCCCTAAAAAAACGCGTTGAGCCGCTCGCCGATTCGA
>Ga0114999_10004088_pt1 | contig 17859 bp, 22 predicted proteins | sample ArcticOcean_MG_C_3_FD_89820 | JGI IMG/M metagenome (GOLD analysis project Ga0114999, IMG submission 89820) | Marine microbial communities from western Arctic Ocean - ArcticOcean_MG_CB8_126 | ecosystem: Environmental > Aquatic > Marine > Oceanic | place: Arctic Ocean: Canada Basin | collected...
AACCACCGCCACCAAAGGCAACGATTACTAGCACGATGGCAACGATATACAGGGGGTGTTCAAACATTTTATTTTCTCCTTGTAGGGAAAATCCCTACCCTCGTCTTATCAGAGAGTTTACAGCTTTTCTAACATTCCCAACTTTGGGTTCTAAATCACGGCTTGTTTTTTTCATTTTCCGCATCGTCAAGAATGACCCAAGCCCGGTCATTACTCCGATGAACGTTACGTTTTCGGTAGCCTCGCCAGCGTCCGACCACACGCTTCGGACGACATTCACGACCATCCAAGCGACTGCGAGGACGGTGAGAAATATGCCAAAGAATGTACCCATTACTTCTTGCCTCCGAACCACCGTTCCATACCGCTGTCGATAGCGTCGAACAGTTTGTCGACAACTCCTTTGGCAGCTTGTCGGATTGGCTCGGGGCCATCCTTTTTCAGACGGTCGAATCTGTCAGTAATACCAGACTTGATGTCGGAGACTGACCCCGGAGGATCGAATCCTACTGATCCGGGTTCTTCGGTTCCTGTTTGATCGTCTTTAGGTCCGGCTCCAGCTTCGCCCTGAGGCTGTCCAGAATCTCCCTCGCTAGGAACATCGCCAGATCCGTCGTTGCTTTGACTATCTGTTGTTTCATCCGGATCCTCCACAGGCTGACCGTTGACCAGTTCTCGTTTCGGTTCTTCTGTCATGATTATTTCGCTTTCAATAGCTTGCGGAAGTGATCCTCGTTAGTTCCCCACACGCTCATCCCGACCGTCGGGATCGCTTCAGGCTCCTCGGAGTCTACCTTTGCTTCAGCTCTTGCTGACGCAGGCATCTTCCGGTCGAGGATCCCGACCGTTTTCGAGTCGCCGGAACCGACGAGCCACAGGTGGTCGCCTTCGGCTAGCGTGAGCATCGGGCCCTTGACGTCCTTGACCAGTCTGGCGTCGTTCACAGCGGACATTATCCGGGCGATATGCCCGGAGTCCTTTTGCCAGAACGCCCACCGGGGGATCGACTGCACGAATCGTTCGAGGAGATCCAGTGTGTTACCAGGCTCGGTCTGGTAGCGCTGCTGGCCGGGAGCTTTGTCCTTGTCCTCCGGTCGGACAATCGGATCGCCGGTGGCTGGATCCTCTTTCACGAACTGGTGCTTTTTCCCGAAGATGTTTTCGATCTCGGGAGTAATCGGAATTTTCTTATTAGCCATTTATTTTCCCCGTCAAAGGTATTGTTGGTTCGCTGTTAGGTTACACCAGGTCGAAGTTGCTCTCGTGATCGGCAGCAGCAATCGACTGTGCCTTCTCCCACTTCTTGACCTTCATTATGATTTCGTTGACGAACTTCGTTTGAAGTTCACCAGCCGTTAGTTCCTCGCCCTCTTCAGCGTTGCGGTTGCCCCACGCTACCAAGCGAGCGACGTTCGCTGCCGAGACTCCTGTTATTCCTAGTACCGTTGCCATTTACTTAGCCTCCGTGAGTGCGTCTACTTTGTCGTTGAGTTCTTGAATCGCCTTGATAGCCACCGTGACCATGCGCCCGGTATCCATCGTGTACCAGCTAGTCTCAGGGTCAACCTGTTTTACGAATTCGGGCATGACCTCGTTGACTTCTTGGGCGACGAATCCAGCCTGTGTAATCCTGCGCCCTTCGAGTACGGGGATGCCGTTCTCAAGATAGCCAGAGTCTCGTTCATACAACTTAGGTTGTAGCTTCATCACATCGGCAAGTCCATAAGGAAGTTCTCGTTGGTCGAACTTCAAGCGTCCGTCTGAATATGTCGTCCACTCAACGTCAGCGTGACCGGAGCCTTCTGCGTCGAAGATGAATCGAGCAGTACCGCTGTTGAAAAATGCAACTAAGTTTCCGTCAGACCCAACGTCTCCTGCACTTGCGCTGCTTTTGACCTGCGCTGCGAGTTCTATAACACCACGACCCGCCGTGCTTTTAGTAGTGTCGGCTGTTTTTCCAAGCCGACCAAGAAGGATTACAGCTTGTCCAGCAACGCCCCCGGTATCCTTGTGTCCGGTCATTCTCACCCCGCCAGAGGCTCCCGCAGCGGAGTCTATCGTGCCGTAGGTGTCAGTTTCTTGCAGGTCGGTCATGCCGTGACCGACATTACTCTGCTTGAGCAGTATGGAAGCGTCAGTGGATGCTTCTTGGTTGATAATCAAGCCGGTCGTTAGCTTAGAATCCACGTAGCCCGTAGCTGCTGAGTCGGGACCGATCCAGAGGTAGGATGCTGATTGAAGCATGACGTTCTGTTGCGCTATGAAATCGCCAGCCTCGTCAAACTCACCAGCCTTCGTCGTGGTTCCCGCAGCAGCAGTCCAGAACTCTAGTTTGCCGTTGTCCTTATTTACACCATCATCACCGCCAGAGATTCGGTACTCAGCGACTACGGTTCCGTTCCACTCTCCACGAATCTGAGCAAAGACAACATCGGCTGCTCGGTTGCCCAAGAAATCCATTCGGCTACCGCCGTCGATATTGCTGCCGAATACGGGGTCGTTCCCTGTATGCGTCAAGTTGCCAGCTAATGAGGCAGCACCCGACAGCACCAACGTCGCCTCGCCCTCAACGGCTGCGATAGCCTCTGCATCGGTGTAGATCGTAATGTCGCCAGAGTACAGCGGAGTGCCGTCAGAGACCGCCGTGGATAACTGAGCCTTTGTGAACGCCCCGAGGACGGCTGCGTTGCCTGTGCTCGTAACGTGACCCGTAAGGTTGGCGTTTGTCGTCACGTTCCCGGCGGTTAGGCTCGCCGCTGTCCCGGTCAGGTTGGTCGCCACGCCCGACGCCGGTGTGCCTAGAACAGGAGCGGTCAGCGTCTTATTGCTTAGAATCTGGGATCCCGTAAGCGTGACAACATCAGTGCCGATATCAATAGCGTCCGCTGCCACCACAATACGGTTCGCTGTACCGACGGCATCAAGGGTGTTACCTGTTTTCGTTAGCCCTGCGCCAGCAATAATCTGCCCGGCTCCGCTGAACTGTGTAAATACTAGGGCTGTTGTGCCCAGAGTGATTGGGTCTGCTGTAGTAAGCGCAAAGCCCATAGATGCAGATGCAGATCCTTCCGAAACAAATGCGTACATACCGGAAGTCACATCGGCACTTACGTCTGCGTCAGTTGAGCGAGAAGCTGCACCAGAGGCAACTACAACATAGATCCCGTTTTCAGCACCAGCAGCCTGATTCTTTAGAAGAACCCTGTCACCAGTAGCGACAGCAACCCCGTCAATCGTGGAGGCGTTTACGAGTGCAGATGCGACAGCGATGTTCGCTGTTGACGCAACTCGTACCGAGTCCTTGATATCCAGCCCTTGCTTTATCGCATCTGCGTAACCCTTAGTGGCAGCATCGGTGGCGTTCGATGGAGTAGGAACCGTTACTGTCCCGGTAAATGTTGGGCTTGCGCTCGTTGCGTAAGTCGAGCCTGTACCTGTCTTGGCGACAGTATCCGTTGCTAGTCCCGCAGTAAGGCTTGGGGCGGTTCCAGTAGCGTTAGTTGCGACGAGCGCGCTTGGGGTCCCAAGTGCGGGAGTAGTTAGATTGGCATTGGTAGCCGTCATCCCGCTGCTCAGTACAAGGGTAGGCTCTGCTTCTACCGCTGCGACTGCCTCGGCGTCTGTATAGATTGTGATCTCGCCGTCGTATGTGACATTTCCGTCAGAGACCGCTGCGTCCAACTGCGCCTTAGTAAACGACCCCAAAACAGCGGCGTTACCAACGGACGTAACGTGACCCGTGAGGTTCGCGTTCGTAGTTACATTTCCAGCAGTTAAACTTGCAGCCGTACCTGTCAGATTTGTTGCGACACCTGACGCAGGCGTTCCGAGCGCAGGCGTCACCAATGTTGGCGAGGTTGCAAACACTAGGGATCCCGTGCCGGTCTCGTTGGAAATAACGCCACGAAGCTGTGCCGATGTTGTCGCTGCAAACACGCTGAGATTATCTGCGACCAAAGCGATCGCCGTGCCGAGGTTTGAGATCTGTGATTCAGTGTGGGTGTGGGATCCGAGGTATGCGCTAGCGATTGCATCCCCTTGCCATACGCCCGTGCTTATCGTCCCCACGGTCGCCAGAGACGACGCTGCGGTGAGGTTCCCTAGAGTATCTACCGCTGCCTCGATCGTCGCCTCGGTTGTGGCGTCCAAAGCGTCGATATTCGAGAGCGTCATTGTCCCGGCAGCGTCAGCGAGGATAGCGACGGCTCCGAACAGGAGAGACTCGGAGGCGTCGATTACGAGCGAGGATCCAATTTTGACGTTACCCACACCGACCGTATCCGGATCGATGACCAGATCCGTCCCGTCAAAGTAAATATCAGCGTCGCCGCCCGTACCGAGCGTGACCTTCTCGTTATCGTCGAGCAGGAAGTCGCCGACCAGGTTGAAGCCGGTCGACGTAACAGCGAGCCGGGTCGTCCCTGATACTTTGAACAGAATGTCGTCGCCGTTTACGGAGTCAAAAATCCAGTTCGTTCCGTCGTGGTAAACATCACCGTCCTCGCCGGTTCCGAACTTGGCGTGGATATTGTCCGGCCACACCCGCTCGTCGCCGTATGGCCCGATAGCGTCAGCCCGGACGGCGTTGTACTGCGTATGAGTTGCGACATCTGTGCTGATTACAGCGGTTGAATTGTTTGCCATTATGTTTCAAGCCCCTCAAATTCGGAAGTGATAACGTGGCCCCCATCTCGGACTGTCAGTGTTTGATTCTCTAGGAAAAAGTTCTTGCCCGTCAATCCTGCATCGCTATAAAACATGTCGATGCGGTCGCCCATTTCCGACCAAATACAATGCCATAGATTTGCGTATGCATAGCTGCCGTTTACGTTGTATTTCAGGCTCCACTTTTCGTCCTTGCGGTCGGCAAGCCTGGCCGCAGACATGATCCTAGCGTGGAACAGGTTGTCGATATGCCTCGCCGGATGGCTGAGTGGTCGCCTTCCGTACCTTGTAGTAGAAGCTGAATCAACAGATCTCGATGCAGTCTGGCTCGACGATGTATGCTGCTCCGCCCTCGCCTGACCCGACGTTATGTAGGCATTTTCAGGAATGTCATTGATCCCGTCGTTAATCATTATCCGGTAGATAACAAAGTTTCCCTCGTACCCGGGGATGACATACGCAGCGTTGAGAAAAACGTCGTAGGTGAGCGGTGTGTTCGCCAGAGAGAAGCCTGATTCGCGGTAGATACTGAACCCGTCGATAGAATCCGCCTCGTCGCCGTTGGTGAGGTTTACACGAGTCCCGTCCCCGTCCGGGTTAGTCGATACACACTTTGCAAGGAGCCGGTTGTTAGACGAGTCAACGACAATGATATACCCCTCATTTCGTGGCCACGAAGCACCTCCAAGCGAAGTAGACGAATCGAACCTCTGAGTCGTGTCGTCAATGCTGGAATAGTCGCTCGCCATCGAAACGGTTCCGCTTTCCGACACCAGCGATGTAGCCCAATCAATCCCGGTTCCATTCGCTGCCCCGTCAATCGAGTAGTCAGTCCCAGGAATCGGAACCAAGAATCCCACAGCGTTAGACTGCTCTCCGATAATTCCGAGATCCATCTGCTGGAAATTTGTGGATTCCACCGCTACGGGAGTCTGCTGAAATCAACTATCGGATTGTCTGCTACTTCAAGCTGCCAGACCGTCGCAGCCGTCGCAGCCGTCACCCTGAAATACTGATAAAAGATCTCGTTTTCCACACGGTCAAGACCAAGCTCGAAGCCGATAGGTTCTACCATTCCGATGACGCTCCCTGACACATCGGTGTCCCGGACGCTCCAAGCGCTCTTGCCGTGAGGCGTAGAGCCGCGGTGATCTTTGTTTTCAATCCGATAGACACCGTGACCGTCAACCCAAAAACGTCCATACCAGTCATTCGCTACCTGCACCAACTCGGCGTACCCGTTCCGGCTGAGTGGCATCCGGTAAGTCGGGTTCAAAGAAAGCGTCCCGTCATCGATTATTCGCTTCGTTGCAGCGATGTCGATCCCGGAAAGGATCTTCCCGGCAACAGCAGCCATGTCAGAACTGATAGCCGTCGAGTCCTGAACCAGATCTAGCCGCGCTCGCTCTAGGTCGTCATACGCCTGAATTACACAGACGCTTTCTCCGGTATCCGGCTGCGGTCGAACCAGATCAGCTCTCCCCATAAACTTCGTTGACCACCCGCCAAAGTCGTCCCACTGAACCAGACGGGATCCCGCTGTTCCAGAGACGGCGTTTGCGGTTATTTCTTCACCGCCGATTCCGAACTTTGTATTGGTCACTCCCGTCGCTTGTGCGTCATTCAGTGAGGCTACGTGGTCGTCAACCCAGACGATAATCTCTTGGTGGTATAACTGGATTTCAACCCGAGCCTTTGCGCCGTCTGCCCAGATCGAGATTATGTCGTTTTCGATATCACTTGCGCTGTAGGCAGAGAGAGATCCGGCGACGACTTTATTGAACTTTACTTCCAGCGGTAAGATCGCACTTGTCCGCTCCAGTGCAACCTCGGAATAATTGTTATCGTCAGCGTAACGATAGACAAAAAGCGACTGCTTGTGAGGGTAAACGATCGTGCCGGACTCGCGCTGGACAATCGCCCCGAACTTTAGTTTGGAGTTCCACGTACCCGGCTGATCGATCACGGCAAGTTTTGATCCGGCGGTCGTACATTCAATGTGATTTGTTCGAACTTCAAAATGAGCGTTTGCAGCCCAAGTCGTGTAGTTCGGATCCGACAGCGACTGATCGCTCGCCAGCGGGACATCACGACCGTTCAGAGCATCCCCATCGTCCCCGGCAAAGCCGTCATATGGATAGGCGAACCTGACCCGGCAGTCTGGCCCTGGAAGCTGAAACGGGTACAGCGGAGAGGCTGTATTGGACGGCGTGTACTTATGGCTCCTGTTGTTCAGGGTCATGGTCAGGAATCTTGACCGTGGCATACGCGTAAACATATCGAATCCCTCGGTGATCGAAAACGCCTTTACGTCACTTGAGACCTCCTCGTCGTCGGCGAACACGCCGTCCTCGTCGAAGTCGATATGTATTTCAATTTTCGGTGCGACCATTACCTACCCAATGACCCGTCTAGTCCGCCGTTGCGACGCAGCGCAGCGTCAAGCCGCTTATTTACTTCGTCGAGGATTTGCTGTTGCCTCTCCTCCGTCGTTGTCGCATTTATATTTATGATGACTCCCAACCCACCGTTCGCCGCAGACGAGTTTCCTCCGGGATAGATCGTGTTGATAATCGGATTGCCGAAAGCGTCCGTGCCGGATCCCGGCGGAGTCACGGTTTGCCCCGCTTGTCGCTGCATCGCAGCCCCGGTCATTTCCGCCGTCGGGTCCGTAACATCCAACCCGAGAGCATCTATCAATGGACCCCAGATATCTTGAATGGATTTTTCTTGGGTTCTCTGACCTGCCGGGCTGTTTGGATCCATCAGTAAGGTAGGAATTTCAGGCTGAGTGATAATAACGCTCCTGCCTTGTCCTGATGCGCCTGAATTTTTCCCGGTAACAGCGTTCCACAATTCGTTCCAAGCTGCGGTTATTTCGTCGGTCGTGCTTCGGCTATCGACGAACACACCTACGAGGTCGCCATAGAGTTCTTCAAGACTGTCTACCGGGTTTCGATCCGACGGATCCACAATAGCGTTGATCCCGTCCATGACTCCGCCGAGAGCCTGACCGATGGCAGAAGCAGCCTCTTCAACCGGAACACCGAAGCCGGAAGCCACGGCGAACGCCGTAACAATATCCTGCGCCGTCGGTTCGATTCCGCCGGATCCCGTCAGGATATTTTGGAGAGCCTTCCGCACATCTTCATCAGCCTCTTTTACGATATCTGAGATCGTCCCAATCGCTGGCTCAAATTTTTCCATCGAATCTTTGGCGTTCGGCCCAAGAACGGCAATAGCGGAATCAATGCCGAGTACGTGGTCGCGGGAATCTTGAAGGGCATCGACCGCCTTCATAACCCCAAATGACATGCCGAAGAATCCAAGAGTTGTAGCGACCATCGACTTTGAGAGACCGCCAAAATCCTTATTCATCCCCTGCGCTTCATCGCGGACGTTCGCCATTTCTTCACTGGCTTCATCCTTTGCCGTCATAGTGATAGCGATTTCAGCCTCGTTATTACTCTGCACTTGCCATGTTCCTTATAGCTGAGCCAGCTTCATTTTTTATATTTATGAAGATAATCAGTTTGTTGATCCAGTGCGCCGGTCTGACATCTAACTCCCCTTGTGTCAACGGGACAGCGATCCCGACCCCAATTTGCGTGATGTAGTCGTGGACGTCCAGCCAAAAACGAGGGACAGGATCCTTCGCCACCAACGCCCACTGGAGACTTTTTTTTGGTCGTCTCCCACTTCGTTCATATCACCCGCCAAATGGAGTTCCGCCATAACCCTGCTGAGATCTATCACCTTGACAGATTTCAGTGAATCAATCGAATCCTCATGCACAGGGAGATCCCACGACCAAGCGGTTGTTCCGTGTGCCAGCCGAACCGTCCGAGAGATCTCTGCCATTTGCTGAATATCTGTGTCGGGATCCAGCGGAGCCAACCGCTGTCGGAGTAGACGGGTCACGATCCACGGCTGCTCGCCGTAGAACTCCCACCAGCTTCCATCCTTCCAAGTTCGCCGATATATCGGGATGCCCCCGGATGAAGTCCCGATCATTTTTAAATCCATACGTTCCCTACTTTCGTTGGATTATGTAAATGAGCCTATGGTAATCGTGCCTTGAACCAGCAAGGTCGCCCTGAATCCAATCAAATCACCGAGCCGTCCCGGGTATTCGAGTTCGTCAAGCTTGGTTTCTGCGCTGATTTTCTCAGCACTTGAAGCGTTCCCTTTGGGTCCATAGTTGATCGTCGATTCTTGATCGGCTGATCGGAGAGCAGCGAGAGCTGAGAGCAGGACTTTCGATCCTGTCGTCGCTGTATCGTCGTACCAGCCCTCAACCGTGACCACCACGTTCTCTAAGGCTGACGCATGTTTCCGCCCGTTGTCACCAATCGCTGTAGCGTCGTGGTGTTCCACGCGCCCCGGCAGCCCCGAGACGGACGTAATTCCCGTGATCTGTTGCAACGTCCCTGCGGAGTCGTCGATAGCAAAGTAAAGATCTTTGCCTGGATACCTGTTTACCATATCTACCTCGTTATTTTCGCAGCCACGTTGATCCCCGCATCAGTAACGACTGCTTGTATTTCGCTTTGCTTTTCTTTCAGCGTATCCACATGGTACGGGTTCGCTTTCGTCCCGGGATGCTTCACCACTTTTGCAAAGACTAACTTGTTGCCAATAGTGAACGCCAGAGCCTTTGCATTTACGGGACGGATTTCGTGGGGCTTCGTTCCAAGCCTCACGAATGACCCGTAAAAATCGCCAGCCGGAGTTCTTGCACCCTGACGGATCTCTAATTTTTGATCCGCCGGACTACCTGTGATTTGAAACCGGGTTGAATTTGCTAGCTTCCCGGCAGCTCGTGGAGTGTTTTGTTTTAGCGCGGGAACCATCATCTTCCCGATCTTCCGCAACGCCTTATTGAGCTCGCCCTTTATGAGAGTCGCTGCCCCTTCAAGATTTGTGGCAAGATCCCTTGCCCCTTCAAATTCAAACTTCTGTTGAGTCATCCCCACGACCCCGATCCATCCCAGATAGTTGCGCCGTCCCACCGGAAGATTACACCCGCCTGAGTTTCAGCGAGGTAAACGGTCGATAGTTCAGCGACGGTGATCGTTACGATCTGCCTGAAATAGACCCCTGACCCGAACCTCCATTCGCTCGATTCCGGAACCGTGTCGATCCGACTGTCAATGATTCCTACAAAATCGTCGAGGTCTGGATACTTATCAAAATGACCCTCGACGGCATCGGCCAGAACCGTTAGTGCTGCTCGAGTCGCCAGAGCATCCGTAACGTACCGCTGGAATATGTGAACCTCCACGCTGTAATCGTCTCGGCGGACGTAAGACTTCTTAGCGTCGGCGATGTCGATCTGCCCGGATCCCGGGCCACCCGTAGTCCCTTTGAGCAGGATCGCATAGTTGGCTTTTCCGACAGCGAGAGTCCGGAAATCATCCTCTGACGAATTTACGGCGTCGAATTGAGACATCAACTTGAGCAGGGTGTGAGCTTGAGCCTGGACGCTTTGGTAACTCATGCGAGTGTCACTGTCTCAAACTCGATTATGTTTAGGGGTATCTTCTGAACTAGGTAACGCCACCGCCCTTGTGTGAACGTCTCTGGGCTTGGAGTGCTGTCAGCATCCGTTTCGATCAGCCCTACTGTTTGATCGAGGTTTGGCCACTTATCTAAGTGGTCGAGAACCGTCTGAGTAATAGTGTTTAGCTGCTGCCGAGTGGTGTACAGATCCTTCTCATACATCACGAAAATTTCGATGTTCACAAGCCTGTCAGACCGCTTCTGATACACGCCGTTGGCGGGGATATCTTGCATGGATCGATTGCTCGTATCGCCGCGCGAAAGAACTACGTGATATTGCTTCCCGACCGACAGCGGGCGGTAGTCGTTTTCGTGCGAGTTCCCGGTGTCGAACTCGGTAAGCTTTCGCAGTACCGCTAACGCTGCCGTTTGAATCGTTGCGTAGGTCATTGGGAGGAGTCGGTAAGCGAGAGTCGTCCCGGATACCCGTCCATGTTCCTGTCGAATAGTGGGTTCTTGAGGTCGCCTGTTTCCCTGTCTCGAGCAGACCCCACGATAAAGTTCGCCGTGACTTTCGTTGTCCTCGTCGACTTGAGCTTCCCGGCTTCCACACGGTCGAGGAACTTCTTTAGCTCCGAGGCGAATCCAGAGATTCGGTTCCTGGTCGGCTCCGGGGCTTCAGGATCCCACGCCTCCGACGGAAACGTGTTCATCACCTTGACCGCTGCACCTGCGGAGTTCGCCGTCTTGGCCGTGGCGAAAGCGAAGGCATCGTCGCCGACGACTATCTTAGCCACGTACCCCGAGGACTCGAGCGAGGCGTTTATCTCCGCTGCGGTATCGTCGATCATCTGCTCGGCTTGCGCCAGCGTCGGGCGAGTCGTAGTAGTAAATACGGCCCCCACAAGAAGATCGGAGATCCGGCGCTCAAGATCTGTAATTGCACAGTATGAATTTGCGTCGAGTGCCACGGTGAATCCTATTCGTAGTAAACAGTGATCGTGCCATTTTTAGCCGACCCGGAGTTTATGACTTTTGCCTTGAACGTTCCGACAAACGCCACAGGGAAATACGTCCCGAGAACCGGGACGACTGCCTCGGTCGTCGTCGTGTGGCGGTTGGCGAGCGTACCCGCTGCGATATCCTCCGCCGTTAGATCGTCCTCGAGCGTTACGTCGTAGTTCGACGTCGGCGCTGCTGCTCCCGGATCAGTCGTGATCTTCCGGATAACTCCGTTGAACGGGATCGAAGCCGACGTTGCTACGCCGTCCGTGTGTCCCAGCCACGTAATGATTAGCTTCCCGAGCGTTCCGCCCTTCGCTCGTTTGTTGGGCTTCTGGTCAGTGAATGTGACTACCGCTGCCATGAGATCTCCTAATCCGGGTCAGCCCCGGTGTACGCAAGTGCGCTGCTAGCCCGTCGTTGATTTAGTAGTAACTCGGCGACCTTGAAATCGAACGGAGTGTCGATATCAATCGCGAGCTCGTCCGGAACCAGATAACCGTAAGTATCCTCTGAATAATTCCCACCGACAAGTTTTGGGTTCTCGTCTCGGAAATCCGCAAAAGATCCCCAGATGAGATTTCCAGCCGGGACATATACACGAGGGAGAGCGTTCGATTCCTCCCCTGCTCCAAATTCAGTAAACCGCCGAAGCCCTCGAGTCGGATCGTCGTTATCGAGCGGAACAGCCATGTGGTGAGGGTGATCGGCGAGCTTGAGCATTACGAGCTTGCTCGGCCTCTCACGCTCGTAGACTTCCGCCGTCGCCTGAACTAGCTCCGCCGTGGTCGTTGGAACGCAGGCCGTAAGTAAACAGACCGCCGTGTCGCCCCGGTAATACCTGTTCATCTTCTGAACAACATCGACGGCTGGATCGTCGGCGCTTACCTCGTCGCCGGAGAGCTCCGCAGAACGCTTCCACACCCGCACACCTACGGGCGCAAGGTCGAGGATCTCGTCGTCCTCTGACGTCAGAATGATCTCATCGAAAACGCCCGACTCAAGCGCAGCAAGCATCACCCAGAGAACGACCGGCTTCCCGGCGATCATGCGTTTATTTTTGCCCGGCACTCGCTTCGAGTTACCCCGGGCTGGAATGATTGCGATTGAGCGCATCGCTAAGAGGCGACGGGCTTGGCTGTGTCGTCGGATACTTCCTCTACGGGATCCGACGACGCAGGTGAGCCAGCGGTTAGATCTACCGGCTCTGACTCGACGACCTTCGCTGTGCTGAGCCTCTCGATCAGGCTGCCGTGAGTCCCCTTAGTGTGCTTATCCAGATTCGATTGCGTGGCGTAATCCTTACCACAGCCCTCGACCTCACAGGCGAAGCGTGATGGCTCCGGTTCTGGAACGTCGGACTCGTGGAGGAATTCTGCCGGGACGTCCTCAAGAGCGACCTCGACGATGTGCTTCGAGTATTTACTCAGAAGCCCAGCGGATATCCCGGCAGTAAATGACTGGGGGTCGTCAGTGATGTCAACGTAATAAGGAGCCTCGTTGATCGGCTCGACTCGAACATGGAACGGACCGAGGTTATCCTCGTGCTTTTTCAAATAGATCATAACGTTACTAACTCCGATTTCGGTTCTTTGATTTCTATGTCCGTCGGCATCACCATATCAGGGAGCCGAGCCTCCACAAGATCCGTGATTCCCATAGTTGATGCCCAGTGCATTGTTTCCCTAACTAGGCCGACAGTCGCTTGCATCGTAGCGTTCGCTGCCGAGACCTTATCCCGCTTCGTCGCCAGGTACTTATTCAGCGCTGCTTTCGCTGCGAGATCCGGGATCTGCATACGGCTAACGATATCGCTCGCTGTCTCGAACGATGCGACCGCTCGGACGAGTTGACTCCACGCCCTCACGTATTCGTCCTTGTGTCCACGTAGACGCTTCTGAGCCATATCCCGGAGCCGAGTTACCTCCGGAGCTTTCCGCCCGTACAAAGGGCCGAACAGGAGCGGAGATGAATCAGGCCATTCGACCGTGATCCCCTTCGACATAGCAACGCCGATCCAGAACTCAAGACAAGATTTTTCCTCTTGGTATTCCGTCTCCATCGAAAGATCGAGGCCGAGCAAATGAATCTCGTTGTAGCCCTGATAGATAGCGTATGCGAGCATGTACGATGGCGTAGACCTGAAATACGGCGGATGATCGTCGCCCCACAGCCACACCTTCTCAAGCGGGTATCGCTGGCTCGACGGAACCTCCGGGTGCTTATCGATCATCATTACCGGGATCTTTGTCTCCCGGAGCCACTGGCCATGCTCGCCGGAAGCGAGCTCTGGACGTTGGCGATCCTTGTACTCGGAGTCGCTACCGTCGATCATATCCAACTCGTGAATCTGAAACCACAGATGGGCTTCGTCAATAAACGAATGGGCGTCGTTCATCCCCCAGATCTCGACGTTCGGAGGAAGCTCCGGAGCATCGAGTCTGGATGATGGTGCGAAACCGACGATTGCGACTGCTTTGTGCATGATGAATTGACCCCCGTCAATCAAACTAATTACGCTGCGTGAGTTATCACAGCAGAGATTGCGAGCGTTCCGTTCGGCAGTACGACAACTAGGTACGCTGTGAACGCTCCAGCATCAGTAATGTTGATATCAACGTCACCGTCCGCTTCAGAGATCATCAAGCCTGACAGGTTCGCTACCTGCTCGATCAATGAGCCATCCGTTCCGATAGCTACACCGCCATCGTGAGCGGTCGCCATAGCATCAAGCCCTGCAGCGTCAGTGGCGAAATACCACGGGAGCGCAACCGGCGTAGCCATAGCTGTTCCCGCTGCGTCGTTGAACTGAACGGTGACGTTGATTACGTTGGTTGATTCCGCACCGACAACCATGACCGCCGCTGCGACCTGGTTGTCGAGGAGGTTTATCTCCGCCGGAGTCGCCGTTACTTCGACGGCACTCGTGCCGAGTTTCAGCGTGTCAGCTTCCAACACCTGAAACGAGGTAGTTCCTCGATGTCGATCTACGGGCTTTGCCATTGTGATTTCCTCTAGTAGCTACGCCCGGACCATCTGCTTCGGTGGTGCGAGGAGCCGTTTATATTTTTCGTCCTTGAGGAGTTCTTCCATCGGCGTTTGACCGGAATAATAGACCGCTTTATTACGGGCTAAAATCGCAGCCTTGCGAGGATGGTTCTCCTCAACGATCCAAAGATCCCCGCCATAAAATTCGGGGTTGCAAGAGCGCTCATCCCAGCACCCTTGCGATTTCATCCAGTCGGCAGCGTCGCGGGGATAGCTGGCCTTCGCTGCTTTCGCAGCATTGCTAGTCCCTCGAGGTTCTTCAAGAACCTTGAAGGTCTGACCATGACTCCCAGCTCTGGGAGCGAATTGCCAGCCATCCCACACGAAGCGCCTATTTACTCTGTAGACCTCAAAACCCATATCAAGCGTTCCCTATTCGACTTGTTTGTTTAGGCTGCGGTATCTAAGAACAGGTAGCCGGAAGCCGACGACGTGACCTTCGGAATAGCGTGAGTCAAAACTCGGCTAATCTCGGATCTCGTCTGTTCTTCACGGTACTGTTGAACCGCCCACGGAATGTTGCCAACTTCGTCCCACATAAACATGTAGGCCGCAGCTGCAGTCTCAAGAGCCGGAGCATCGATCGCCGGAATGAGCAGACACGAGTCCGTCCACACGTTGGCGCCGACGTAAGTCTGGCCCTCTTTTGCCGTGTTCTTTGACGTCCGACCAACCACGATTTCCTTGACCCCAAGAGCAGCAGCTACTAGCTCCTCGGTCATAATCCCGGCCTGAGTGTGCTTGTACTTATCAGTGATAAGCGGGTGCTCTTTCAGGTCGTTCCAGGTATCGATTCCCATGATGGCTCGGTCAGGCTCAACGCCGGTGTCTTGTCGCACCGTTCCTTTTGCCGTATCGAAGTCACCGATTGGATCGGAGTTCGCAAAGTCGCTCCACTGGCTTGTGCCTGAGAGCGTGTTATCCGTCCCCCATTTCGAGGCGACGAAAAGACCTGCTGCGGTCAGCAGTTCCAACTCCATCTCGATAAGGTTCGTCAGGAATTTTACGTCCTGCTCGATAAGCGATTCTGGAGTCTGCGAGCTCGCGGCCACAGGGTCGCTCGTCGGAGTCTCGAAACCGTATTCATCCGTGTCGAACGTTGCGGTTGCTACACCGTGGTCGACTCGTTTGTAGGTTCCTGCTGGCGATCGCTTTGCGCCACCAGCTTGTTCAAATGCACGGAACCAGTAGTCCTTCGTCCAAATGAAATATGTGCCGGACTTCTCATCCGACGGCACGACAGGTGCTACAAGATCCCAAATAAATTGGGGGTTCTTGTATCCGATGCTCATGTTAGTGAGAATCGGATTTACCGGACGGACGTCGTTCTGAGTCGGCAATGCGTATTTACGTTGCATGACTTCCTTTTCTAAAGTCTTGAATCGGGACTATTTGACCACAGGTTTAATGGGTCGAACGTCTTTCATCGTTGGCTTTGACAATCCGGTTACTCGGTGTCGTGTGGTAACGGAGTGATGAAGTTTACGGCGATATCGATGATATCTCCGTCGGCTCCAGCGGCAAGTGCTCGACCAATGACGGCACGATCAGCAGACGCTTTATCCGCTTCGAGTGCGCCAGAGATCACTTCTCCGTCGTTGTTGAGAACTAGGTAAGCGCCCTGTGCAACTGTTCCGCCACATTCGGCTCGGCAGATACCAACCATGACAACTTCCGCTGCCTTGCCTGCTGCATCAGGGTCGTTTTGCAGAATACCAATACCAGCCTGAGCGAACGCTGCTGCGTTCGAGTCGGTGATCTTGGCAACAGATCGGTCGCCCGTTAGGTAGACCCCTGCGTACTGCTCGGCGGACAGATCCGCCGCGGCTACTGCGCCCGGTAGGAGGATTTGCTGATCGCTCATTCTGTACCTCCGGACTTCACCTGACGAACGGAGTTCATGTGGCGCAGGTTTACGAACCTGGCAGCCTCACGCTCTGTTACGTCGGGATTTTCTTTACGGTACTCGAGAGCTTCTGCCTCGAGATCCGAAACGGGTTCGCCTTCGCCGTCGCCGTCGTCCGACCCAATGGCCTTGAACGTACCGGACTCAACTGCGAATTTGGAAACTTGTTTCCAGCTACTCAACACAGTCTCGGCAGTTTCCTTGCCGGCTGTCTTTTCGAGGTCGGCGAGTTGAGTCGCAAGCTCCTCGGGAGTGCCTTCCATACCAACGAGCTTCTCTGTCTCGATACGGTAGCTAGCTTCGGTCGTTCCGGCTGTCAGGGCATCTACCTTTTCAGATAGTTCCTTCGTGGCCTTCGTGACCTGGGTTGCTACCGCTGAGTTAAAATCAGCGTCAGACTTGAACTTGGATTTCGATTCCGACATGCGGGTGATCCTTCCGACGAGTGCTTTGGCTGCCATTGCTGGCTCCGCTGCAATATCATCTTCGACGATCTCGTCGCCATCTTCGGCTGCGCTAGAGGTTAGGTCGATGGCCTGTTGCAGTAAAGCAACAATATCATCGAGCACACCGGAGCGATCCTGTAGTTCACGGATCGCATCTTTCACAGCGCCTTTGTCGGCACCTTCTCCGAGCTTCAGTCCAGCTTCATCCAATTCCGAGAATGAGAGAGATTCGTCAGCAGATTTGAATCGGTCGAGGATTTTATCCAATGCACCTTTGTCTGCGTCGCTCATCTTCACCTTCTTAGGGATCTTCTGGCTAAACGAACGGGTAGCAACTGCTTCCCGTTTTCGAGCGACATAAGCCTCGGAGATACCTGCAAGGTCCTCCACAGCCGGCCGCTCCGCTCCGAGCATAGCGAGCCCGTCGAGAATCCATCGATCCTCGTCGTCCGCTGACAACTCGCAGCTTACGTCTCTGAAATATCCGTCAGCGAATAGCTGTGCCATCGCATCAGGGACTTTCAGATCTGCAACAAGTTTATTGCCCTCCGGGTAGATCTTTATGACCTGACCCAGAGAAGCTACCCCGTCAAGACCCTCGTTCTCGCCGTTCAAAACGGCTGGAGGCAATCCCAATTCAGAAGCTACCTTCTGTTGGAATTCGTCGCTAGTGTGACCTAGCTTGACAGGTACGAACTCGGGAACGCCGAAAGCGCCGACCATGTAATTCACATCGTCGGCGGTAAATTCGTTCGTCATTCCCTGCGAGTCGGTATGAGTACCGATTGAAAAGATTTCCAGTCCTATGACTGTTTTGTCGAATTTAGACATCGTGACCATTCTTTATGTTTAGGGTGCTCTGTGTCAAATCGAAATCGCAGGAGCGCCGGTGAGAAGTCATCCCCAGACGGGGTAGGGAACGCCCACCGACGCTCCTTAGATTACGTGATCCTCTGCCAATTTCCTCTGCCCTCGAAGTCCGCCTCAATGTAACATCGGCAATTGCCGAGACACGAGACGTTCCCCGCCGGTACGGTCGGCATCGAATCCCATCCGTCCGTGTAAACCCTTGCGAGCCCCGGACACCCAAATGTCGACCGCCCTCGGTCGTCCTCACAATGATCTGCTCCATCGTCCAGCACCCAGCGCGTTTGAATCGACGGAACCCCGAGACGTTTCCGCTCGGCGTTCTCGACTTTCCCCGCTGCTGCCTGAGTCTCGAATATAGCCACCTGCGCCTGACCCGCCGACTGAGCGATCCGGCTACGGCGCCCGGCGAATACATCGTCG
>Ga0114999_10004089_pt1 | contig 17859 bp, 17 predicted proteins | sample ArcticOcean_MG_C_3_FD_89820 | JGI IMG/M metagenome (GOLD analysis project Ga0114999, IMG submission 89820) | Marine microbial communities from western Arctic Ocean - ArcticOcean_MG_CB8_126 | ecosystem: Environmental > Aquatic > Marine > Oceanic | place: Arctic Ocean: Canada Basin | collected...
ATTATTGGCTCTGGAAAAAATGCTTTGTTGTGTCGTTATCAAAGTGAAAAAAGAAATTTAGATGAGGTAGATCAGCTTTCATTAGAATGGGCTGGAACCTATAAACATTATCATTCTGCAATGTTTAGAACCATTCCAATTGGAAAAATAAATGATAAGCAAAAAAAAATGTATGACGCTTGCGCTGAAGCACTAAAAGCTTGTGAAAATAAATTAAAACCAGGATCTACCGCTGGTGAGGTATTTAATGTTCACGCTAAAACTTTTGACGCATTAGGGTATAAAAATTCAAGAATGAATGCCTGCGGTTATTCACTTGGTGCACTATTTGCACCAAATTGGATGGATTGGCCAATGCTTTACACGGGTAATCCGTATGTTATCAAACCAGGTAATGTCTTCTTCATGCACATGATACTTATGGATTCAGTTAACGGATTAGCTATGAATTTAGGAGAAACATATCTTGTAACTGAAACTGGCAATGAAAGATTAGGTAAGAAAAAGATAGATTTAGTAAAAGGATAATTTTAAATGAAAACAGGATTAATAACTACAGATACGTATTTAAATCATGACACGGGACAAGGGCACCCTGAAAGAGCAGATCGTGTAACTGTTGTTATCGACCATTTAAAAAAATTGAAATCAAAAAATTTAATTTGGAAAAAACCAAAAAAGTTTGATCTTAAATATTTGGAGTATGCGCATGATAAAAATTATCTAGATAATGTAACTGAGTCCTTTCCTAAACAAGGCTTAAATTTCTTAGATGGGGACACTATTGTATCACCTGGTAGTAAAGATGCTACGCAGGATGCGGTAGGGTCAATTTTGACAGCTATCGATGGTGTAATGAAAAAAGATTTTAGAAATGCTTTTTGTGCTGTTAGACCTCCAGGGCACCATGCTGAAAAAAAAAAGGCAATGGGATTTTGCGTTTATAATAATGTAGCAGTAGGAGCTTATTATTTGCTAGAAAAATATAATTTATCTAAAGTAGCAATCATTGATTTTGATGTTCATCATGGAAACGGCACTCAGGATATCTTCTTTAAAAATGAAAAAGTTTTATATATCTCTTCACATCAATACCCCTATTATCCTGGCTCAGGCGCAGCAAATGAAAAAGGCATTAAAGACAATGTGTTAAATGTTCCTTTGGCTTCTGGTACGCAATCTCACGAATTTTTAAATGCTTATGATAGTATTTTTAACAAACTCAAAAAATTTAAACCGGAGTTTATTTTATTATCTGCTGGCTTTGATGCGCATAAAGATGATCCCCTTGCACAAATAAATTTAGAATCTAAAGATTACTATACCTTAACAGAAAGAATAATGATGTTTGCTAAAGGCATTTGCGGTGGAAAAATTGTTTCTATTTTAGAGGGTGGATATGATTTAAACGCTTTAAAAGAAAGCGTTGGTTATCACATAAAATCTTTATCTGAATAATTAGTATTGAATATTTTTTAAATAGAGACCACATGCTGGCGCTGGTGGTGCACATTTTATGCGCTTTTTTGATTTAAATGATTTATTAAATTCATCTATATTCCATTTTCCATCACCTAAATACTTAATGCACCCAACCATAGATCTAACTTGCTGCTGCAAAAAAGACTTAGAGGTAAAATTTAAAGTTATTCTTTCCTTATTTTTTTTTACAGAAATTTTTTCCATTGTTTTAATTGGAGATTTGGCCCCACAAGATGAAGCTCTAAAGGTTGAAAAATCATGAGTTCCTAATAATAATTTAACTCCTTTTTTCATTAATTTAACATCAAGTTTTTTTCGAATATGCCATGCTTTGTTTTTTTGCAGAGCTAAGGGAGATTGTCTATTAATTATTACATATTGGTAAGTTCTTTTTTTTGCATCAAACCTAGAATGAAATTTTTTATTTGTTCTGATAATTTTTAAAATAGTAATAGGCTTGTTACCAATATGTTGATTTACGCCAGGTAAAAAGGAATTTTTTTCTATTTTTTTTTTTAAATCGAAATGAGCAATTTGTTCTAGCGCATGTACGCCTGAGTCTGTTCTTCCTGCCCCCGTTACTATGACTTTTTCATTAGATAAATTAAATATGGCTTTTTGCAAAACCTCTTGGATAGACAAACCATTTTTTTGAAATTGCCACCCAACAAATGATGTTCCATCATACTCTATTTTTAATTTGTATCTTCGCATTAGTTTAGGGTTGACCCTTTGCTGATTTTTTTACCCAGCAAAAATTCTTTAACAGTTTTTTTATTTTTGCCTTGGCGTTGTAGTTCTAAAATTTGAATCGACTTTGATTTACATCCAATCGTCAAGTTTTCATCGAGAACTACACTTGGTTTTCCTTTGTCTGATGATAGCTTAGCCCTTAAAACTTTAAACCTTTCCTTTTCATATTCAAACCAGGATCCAGGATTTGGACTCAAGCCATGAATATGTGCAAGAACCTTACTCGCATCTAAATTCCAATTAATTTTTGTTTCGTTTTTATTTATTTTTTTGGCATACGTAGCCTCAGTATGATTTTGATCTTTAAATTTTGAAGCACTCCCCTCTAAATTTTTTAAGCAGTCTATTAATAAATTGGCTCCCACTATAGAAAGTTTTTTTTCTATTTCACCATGTGTTGTATTTTTATCTAATTCTAATTCTTTTGAAATTAAGACGGGCCCACTATCTAATTTTTCCTCGATCTTCATTATACTTACTCCTATTTTTTTATCATTACTCATGATTGCTCTTTGGATTGGCGCTGCACCCCTCCACTTAGGAAGTAAAGATGCATGAATATTAATAAATCCAAACTTAACTTGATCTAGAAAAGATTTTGGAATTATTTTACCATAAGCAACTACAACAACAGCATCGGGCGATAGTTTTTTAAAATTATTTAATTCTTCACTACTATTTAAATTCAAAGGATTAATAAAATCTATTTTATTTTTTATACAAAAATTTTGCACTGATGATGGATTGATTTTTTGACCTCTTTTTGATTTTTTTGGAGGCTGAGTGTAAACTTTTAAAATATTAAGTTTGTTTTTAATTAAAACTTCAAGGGTTGGTATAGAAAACTCGGGCGTTCCCATAAAAACTATATTAAGTGGCATTGTTTTATTATTGAATTTAAACTACAATTCTTTCAATTGCTTTCTTTTGTTTAGAAAGTTTTTTAATTATCATCGATTTTTTTAGATTTGATAGATAGTCAATAAAAAGTATACCTTCCAAATGATCAATTTCATGTTGAATGCAAGTGGCAAACATACCTTCAGTTTTAATTTCTTGCGGCTGACCGTTGTAATCCAAATACTTTAAATGGCATTTTGCAGGTCTATTGATTTCAGCAAATTGTCCAGGTACAGACAAACAACCTTCTTCATATGTTGTCTTATCTGATGATTTTTGAATTATTTCTGGGTTTATTAAAAAAATTGGTTTTTTCTTACCTTCTTTATGTTCGATATCAAGAACAATAACTCTTTTGGGTATTCCAACTTGAATAGCTGCAAGTCCTATACCTGGGGCTGCATACATAGTCTCTAACATATCATCCATAAGATTTTTAATGTTTTGGTCAACACTTTCTACAGGTGAAGATTTTTGTCTTAAAATCCTATTTGGTTCAGTTAAAATTTGTCTAAGTGCCATCTAAATATGAATAAATTATAAGACTATTATAGTCAAGTTGTTGAAATCTCAATATACTGCTAGCTATATCCTCGCTGGCAACGCTTCGCTTAAAATATTATTTCTTATTTTTTTTAAATTAAGATCATTTAGTATTTTATTTAAAAAATAGATAGTTTCGGGATCCAAATCACTAATATTATCTTCTCCTATTATTTCGACAATTTTAAGCATAACTAAGCCTAATTGATTTTGACTTACCAAATCATATAAATTTTTAGGGACTATTAATTGAGAAAAGAATTTTGAATAATCCAAACTTGCTGGCAAAGAAACTCCATCGGCCTCTAAAGATTCTAAAACGACAATATCTTTTATAGAAATAAAATATTTTTTATTCCTTTTAATCTTTTTATACACTGATTTGAAATCTTTTTCAGTTTTGCTGACTTTAACGTTTTTTTCTAAAAAGTGTTTTATAATTTTGGATCTATGTAATATTTCATTATTGAATTTTATTTTGTTTTCAAAATTTGTATTTAAATTTTTATTCACTAATTCAATATAGTCTTCTGATATTTTTTCTTGATCAACAGAATTTAAAATACTAGCTAATTCTTCAACATATATGTTAAAGATTTTATCTTTTAAAAAAAGATTTTTTAATAAAAATGCCAAATCTATTTTTCTTTGGTTGTTGTCGCTTAACAAGATACTTTGATAAATTAAAGCTCTAGCTTTATAATTGGGAAGATTTTTGTAAACTTCTTCTGAGTTTACTAGCTGATTAAAGCTGAAATCCATTTGAAGATAAATTTTAAAAATTTCATCATTTTCAAAAGAATTTTGTGCGGCAGCTTGCTCATAAGTTAATACAACATTTTCATCTTCAAACTTTTTCGCTTGGATTAAATTTGCTGAAGAAAGATACCTCCATATATATTTATTTGTATTTTCATTTGGTTCATATTTAAAATTTTTATTAGTAATGTGAGAAAGATAAAAATTTAAAAGATTATTATCTAAAATTTTTTCGTTTGTTTTTTCTTGAAAGCCCAAAAGAAAACTAATTTTGTCTTCAAAAAATTTATTTTTAAATCCTCTTTCTTTCATTAGATCTAATAGCATTGTGGCTTCTTCTTTTCTATTGTCATTGATTAGACAATAGATTGTAAATTTATCTAAATAATCACTTTGCATTTCTTTGCTTATAAAATTTATTTTTTCACATGCCGATTTAATATCTGCTGATGATAAATATTCATTAATTAAAACTTTAATTACCTTGGGTTGCTTTCCCACTTTTGGATTATTTTTCAATAAGGTTTCTAGATCATTATACCTCTCAAGATTAATTAACCAATTTATTTTAATTTTTAAAAATTCTTCAGATTTCAAATTTTTTAAAGGAGGATAAGCATTTGTAAACAGTACTTGAAAAAGCAAATCTTCCGAAAATTTAGATAGTTTTAGCTTGTTTATTCTTTTTAAAATTTTTTTTATATCTGAGCCGTCAGATGCCGACCACATATTTAAATTAAAATTATTTTCTTCTGGATCAAATATTCCGATTACAGATTGATTAAAACTATCAATTTTTTCTTCATCAATTTCAATTGTAATTTTATTTATATCATCGGATAATATGGGACTTTCTATCGTGATTTCTTCATTATTTTGACCTTGATTTTCTACATCTTTATTTTCTTTTTTTTCCCATATATCTACCGCAGCTGTAGAAATTGTAAAACTAAAAAGTAAATTTAAGAAAATTATGAATTTAATTAATTTATTTAAGGAGGATAAACTTATCATTGCTAATTTCCTGCTTAATAAGTTTTGTAGGGGGTGGCATATCTATTTTACCAAGCAAAAATATTGTTAAAAATAAAACTATAACAACTAAAATAGTCTTAAGTATAAAACTTCTATTTACAAAACTACTTCTTCTTTTGGGTTTGAATCTGAGTTGCATAATTGTTAAATTGTATTTACACTAGAAAATTAAGACATTATTGTGAAAAATCAAATTTAAAAATTTCAGGTAAACTGTGAGTAAAAACCTTATTTTATTAGGCATGATGGCGGTTGGAAAAACAACTATAGGCAGGATTTTAGCCAAAAAGCTTAAATTAGAATTTATTGATACAGATAGCAGCATTGAAAAAGAAAATTTAATGAAAATTGCCAAAATCTTTAAAACTAAGGGTGAGCCTTTTTTCAGAAAAGAGGAAGAAAGAATAGTGCTAGAATCTCTTAAAAAAAACAACTCTGTAATTGCTCTTGGTGGTGGTGCGTTTATGAACAAAACTATAAGGGAAAATATTTTGAAAAATGATATATCGTTTTGGTTAAGTGATGATATTAAAACTTTAGATAAAAGAACAAAAAGAAATAAGAATAGACCTTTGCTTAAAAAAGAAAAAAGTGAAAAAACACTATTACAAATATACTCTCTGAGAAAAAATATTTATAAACTAGCTAATCATGAAATTGAGTGTAATGGACAAAGTAAAGATGATATTATAAATAAAATAATAAAATTTTATGAAAAATAGTAAAATTATTGTAAAAACTGCTGATAGATCTTACCCCGTATACTTTGGGAATGAAATTATTAATTCAACGGGATCTTTAATCCAAAAAAAAATACCTAATGCAAGAAAAATATTTTTAATAGTAGATAAAAAATTACCATTTACCTTAATAAAAAAATTAAAAGTATCTTTAAAAAAATATGAATTAATTATCTGTAAACTGCATGTAACAGAAAAAATTAAAAGTTATAAAATGGCTTTCAAATTAATTGAGGATTTACTAAAATATAATTTTAAAAGATCTGACTGTGTAATTTCAATGGGTGGTGGAATATTGGGAGATTTGTCAGCGTTTGTCTCAAATCTAACAAAAAGAGGTATAAAATTTATTAATATACCTACTACATTATTATCTCAATCCGATGCTGCGATTGGGGGGAAAACTGCAGTTAATTCTGTTAAAGGTAAAAATCTTATTGGAACTTTTTATCAACCTGAATTTGTTCTGGTAGACTTAGCAACGCTAAATACTTTGCCATATAGGGAAATGATTTGTGGCTATGGAGAAATTTTAAAACATTCATTAATACAAGACAGAAGTTTCTTCTTCTGGTTATCTAAAAATGCGAAAAAAATAATTAATAAAAAAGAAAAAAATATTATAAAAACTGCAATTATTAGAAGTTGTCTGATTAAGTCAAAGATAATAAATAAAGATGAAAAAGAAAAAAATTTAAGGATGATTTTAAATTTTGGACATACATTTGCCCACGGATTTGAAGGTGCAACAAATTTTTCTAAAAAATTAAATCATGGTGAAGCAGTGCTTATGGGAATGATGGTTGCTAGCGAGCTGGCCTATAAAAAAAAAATATTATCTTTAAATGAGTTAAATTTAATAAAAACGCATTATTTAAATTTATCGCTACCAATGAAAATTAATAAATTGTTTAAAAAAAGTGAAATTAATAAAATACTTTACTTTATGAAAAAAGATAAAAAAAACTTTAATAATAAGATTAATTTAATATTAATTAATAAAATAGGAAGCGCTACCAAACCTAATAAGTTTAATATAAGCTTTAATGAAATTAGAAAATTTTTACTTTCATTTTTTATTAATTAAGTAATTTCTATCTCCAAAGCATGAATTTTTTCTTTCATTTCTTCTTTCAGGAAAGAATAGATTTTTTTGTGTGCGTCGATTTTGTTTAAGCTTGCTAGCTTCTGAGACTTTATTGTAAGTTTTAGGTGAAATTTATTAGAATCAAAAAATTTATGTTTACTATGCAGTTTGGAATTATCAATTAATAATATTTCTTCAGGCTTAAACTCATCTAAAATTTTTTTTTTTAATTTATCTAAAAAAGTCATTATTTTACTTCTAAAATCCTAAAACATATAATAAATTTAAACAATGGAAAATATTTGCGAATGGCATAAATGTGGAGAAGTTGGAAAATTTAAAGCACCTCAAGAGAAAGATAATAGTAGAAACTTTAAACTATTATGTGAAAAGCATATAAAGCTATTTAACCAAAGCTGGAACTACTTTGAGGGCATGAGTGAAAATGAAATTGGAAATTTTTTAAAATCTGATTTAACTTGGCACAGACCAACTCAGGAATTTGGCTCGACAGATAATTTTTTTAATATTTTATGGAATAATGCATTAAGTGATAAGTTCAAAATTTTTAAGAATGAAAATTTTTTCGCAGCAGAAAATAAAAAATTAAGTGAAAAAGACAAAGATGCGTTTCAAATTATGGAATTGAACCTCACGGCAGACTGGAAAGCTATACAATCAAAGTTTAAAACGCTTGTAAAAAAATTTCACCCTGATAGAAATTCTGGTAATAAAAAGTTTGAAGATAAGCTAAAAAAAATAACTTTGGCATATAGCCATTTAAAAAATTTAATGACGGTAAAATAAATATGACAAATTTAGCAGCAATAAAGCCGGATATAAAAATTTCAGTAAATCAAGTTTTTGGTATTGATACAGAAATGAAAGTTAGTGGATTTTCAAAAAAAAATGAACACGTGCCTGAAATTGATAGTACCTACAAATTTGATAGGGACACGACACTTGCAATCATATCTGGTTTTGCTTTTAATAAGCGTGTTTTAATTCAAGGTTATCATGGAACGGGAAAATCAACGCACATTGAACAAGTGGCTGCAAGACTAAATTGGCCATGCTTAAGAATAAACTTGGATAGCCATATAAGTCGTATTGATTTAATAGGCAAAGATGCAATTGTAATTAAAGATAATAAACAAATAACTGAATTTAAGGAAGGCATACTTCCTTGGTCAATTCAAAATCCAGTGGCCCTGGTATTTGATGAATATGATGCGGGAAGACCAGATGTGATGTTTGTTATTCAAAGAGTGCTAGAAAAAGAAGGAAGCTTTACTTTGCTTGATCAAAATAAAGTTTTAAAACAACATCCGCTTTTTAGATTATTTGCAACTACTAATACTATAGGTCTTGGCGATACAACGGGTCTTTATCAAGGCACTCAACAAATCAATCAAGGCCAACTAGATAGATGGAATATAATAACCACTTTAAACTACCTTAAATTTGATAAAGAATTGGAAATAGTTTTGGCAAAGTCAAAAAGCTTTAATAATAAAGAAGGAAAAGAAGTTATTTCAAATATGATTAGAGTGGCTGATTTGACTAGAAAAGGATTTGTTAATGGAGATATTTCAACTGTCATGAGTCCTAGGACAGTTATACACTGGGCTGAAAATTTGGAAATATTTAATGACGTTGGCTATGCATTTAGAGTCACATTTTTAAATAAATGTGATGATTTAGAAAAAAATATAATTGCAGAATACTATCAAAGATGCTTTGGGGAAGATTTGCCAGAATCCTCAATAAATATTAAAATATAAAAGCTTTTAAAATGGATGAACAAGAACTTCTAAAAGAAAGATTTAAAGCAGCTATCTCTTCAGCGGCTAAAGTCATTTCAGAAAAATTTGATCTTGAAATAAAGTTTGGCCCTAACATAAATACACAAAAAGATTCTTTAAATCTGCCAGAAGTACTTCATCTCAAAAACTTACAAGACTTTACAAATATTAGAGCATTTGCAGATTCTGAAGCTTTAAAAATAAAACATACAGACAAAGAAATTTTTATTAGCAATGAGCCAAAAGGACAAATTGCTAAAGCTCTATATACAATAGCCGAAAAAATTAGATATGAAAAAATTGGCTCTGATGAAATGAAAGGAGTTAAAAATAATATAATTAAATCTTATGAAAATAAATTTAAAGACAGAAAAATAGATGAAATTAAAACGGAAGCTGATGTACCTATAACGGAAGCTTTTGAGCTGTATTTAAGAAATTATTTTTTTAAAACAAAACAGAATAATGTGACTAATAAAGTTTTAAGTTATTGGAAAGATCTATTTGATAAAAATTTGAAAAATCATTTAAAAAAGTTAGATAACAGCGTTAAAAATCAAGGAGAATATAGTCAAATTACTGCAAAATTAATTGAAGATCTTAACTATAAAGATTCCGAATCTCAAGAACAGCAAGAAAAACAAGAAAATGAAAATGAAAATTCTCTATCTGATAACAATAATGAAGAAAATAATTCTGAAAACAAGAAACAAGAAGAACAGCAAGAAAATTCTATACAAAGTGATTTGGATAGTAATGCAGAAACTGAAAATATTAATGAAAATTCTAATGAACACCAAGCAAAAGAAACTCAAGGAGATCCAAATTTAATAAGAGAAAATAAAGATAGATTTACAAAAGATAAATATAAAATTTTTACAAGCGAATATGATGAAATCAAACCAGCAGAAGATCTAGAAAATGAAGAGGAAATCACTAGACTAAGAAAAAATTTAGACCAACAACTTACGAAGTTACAAAGCATTGTAACTAAACTTGCAAATAAACTTCAAAGACAGCTACTTGCTAAACAAAATAGATCATGGGAGTTTGACTTGGAAGAGGGTCTACTTGATGCCTCAAAACTATCTAGAGTAATAATAGACCCTTTTCATTCTTTATCTTATAAAAATGAAAAAGAAACCAAATTTAAAGATACCGTGGTTACACTTCTTATTGATAACTCTGGATCTATGCGAGGAAGACCAATCTCGGTTGCGGCTATTTGTGCTGATATATTATCGCGAACACTGGAAAGATGTTCTGTTAAAGTTGAAATTTTAGGATTTACTACTAAAAACTGGAAAGGTGGAAAAAGTAGAGAGAAGTGGAATGCAAACGACAAGCCTACCAACCCAGGAAGGCTAAACGATCTGAGGCACATAATTTATAAGTCTGCTGACCAGGCTTGGAGACAATCTAAAAAAAACCTAGGCTTAATGTTAAAAGAAGGCTTGTTGAAAGAAAATATAGATGGAGAGGCTCTTTTGTGGGCCTTCAAGAGAATAAACAAAAGGAAAGAAGAAAGAAAAATATTAATGGTAATCTCTGACGGAGCTCCAGTTGATGATTCTACCCTATCTGTAAATTCTGGTGATTATTTGGAAAAACACTTAAAACAAACAGTTAAATGGATTGAGGAAAATAGTAATATAGAAATCGTTGCTGTGGGAATTGGTCATGACGTAACAAGATATTATAAAAAAGCTATAAAAATTGCTGATGTCCAAGAACTTGGCGATGTAATGATTAATCAGCTTACAAAGCTATTTACAGAAAAAAATAAAAAAACTATGCACTAATATTTTTTTTTATATTTGAAATTTCCTTTATGCGAGAAAGTAAAATTTTAAATGGAACTAACATAATTAATGCAACAAATATTTTGACAGAAAGATCTCCTAAAGACAAAGTTATCCAATTTATACCTGTTCCATAAAATGCTATAGAAAAAAAAAGAAAAGTATCAATACTTGATCCTAAAAGGGAAGACGTAAGAGGGGCTATAAACCATTTTTTTCTTCTCAATTTGTCAAAAATGTTTACATCAACCAGCTGAGCAATAAGAAAAGCTATTCCTGATCCAGCCGCAATTCTAATTGAAATTAAATCAGAATAATTTGTTGAAAAATATAAAGTTAAGAATACACCTAATACAAAACCTATATATACAATTTTTTTTGCTATAATCTTTCCATATCTTCGATTAGATAAATCAGTAATTAAAAACGCAACCGGGTATGTAAAAGCACCATAAGTCAATAAGTTTTCTAAATTAAAATAATCAACAGGAAATTGAACTAAATAGTTAGAAATAGCCACAACTAGGGCCATAAAAAAAGACAAGACGATAAATAATTTATAGTGCGCCACAACAGTGCTTATATTTCTTGCCTGTAGAAGGGCATTTTTCATTCCTAGATATTTTTTCATTTTTTTTAATTATCAACAAACATTCAGGATTGTTTGTAATCGGCTTTTTTCTAGTTTGATTTTCCTCTTTTATTTCTTCTCGATTTACTACCTCCAGATTGTTTAAAAAAGTTATAAAATCTACTTTAATTTTATTTAATAAATCTTCAAATAATTTAAAAGCTTCTCTTTTAAACTCCTGAAGTGGATCTTTTTGTGCATATCCTCTAAGCGCAACTACTTGTCGTAAATGGTCTAAATATTGTAAATGTGATCTCCATAAAAAATCAACTGTTTGTAAAAATATTCTTTTTTCTAAATTTAAATTTGAAACTTCAGTGATGGCTTTGTTTCTTTTTTGTCTAAATTCATTAAACTTTTCTTTAATAGTATTTTCAAAATTGTCATTATTCTTGTCCATTAGCTCTGTAAATTCAATATCATTGAACGATCTTCCTAAAACTGGTTTGATTTTAACTTTGAAAGCCTCAACTTGATTTTCTCTTTCATAAATTGTTTTTTCTTCTGAAAAGTTTTTAATTAAATCTTTTGAAAATGATTCTATTATTTCATTTACATTATCTGACTTAAGAATCTCTCTTCTTTGCTCAAAAATAACTTTCCTCTGGTCATTCATAACATCATCAAATTTTAATAATGTTTTTCTTATGTCAAAATTTCTTGCTTCTACTCTTTGTTGTGCCCGCTCTAAAGCTTTATTAATCCATGGATGGTCTATTGACTCACCTTCCTTTAATCCAAACTTTTTCATTATCCCATCTATTGATTCTGAACCAAATATACGCATGAGGTCGTCTTCTAGACTTATATAAAAGATAGATTTGCCTGGATCTCCCTGCCTTCCTGATCTTCCTCTAAGCTGGTTATCAATTCTTCTACTCTCATGTCTCTCAGTTCCAATAACAAAAAGACCTCCATTTTTAATTACTTCTTTTTTTTCTTTTAAAACTGTATCCTTGTTTGAATTTAACTCATTTTCGTTTAACTGACTTTGGTTGCCCCCAAGCTGAATATCAGTTCCACGTCCAGCCATATTCGTGGCAATAGTGACTGCATTAAGTTTGCCAGCTTCAGCTATTATTTTAGCTTCTTTTTCATGTTGTTTTGCATTTAAGACATTATGATTTATTTTTTTTTGCTTAAGTAGATTTGAAATTTTCTCGGACTTTTCAATGCTTGTAGTTCCAACTAAAATAGGTTGGTTGTTTTTATAACAATCCTCTATATTTTTTATTATAGCTTTATATTTTTCATCTGAAGTTCTAAAAATTTGATCATTTAAATCACCCCTAATCATATTTGTATTTGTTGGAATAGAAACTGTTTTAAGTTTATAAATATCAAAAAATTCTTCTGCCTCTGTAATAGCTGTTCCTGTCATACCTGAAAGTTTTTTATATAACCTAAAATAATTTTGGTATGTAATAGAAGCTAACGTTTGATTCTCACTTTGAATTTCTACATTTTCCTTTGCTTCAAGAGCCTGGTGAAGGCCATCAGAAAATCTTCTGCCTTCCATTACTCTTCCTGTAAATTCATCAATAATCTCTACCTTATCTTCTCTGACTATATAATCTGTATCTTTAAAAAATAATAAATTAGCTTTAAGAGCCTGATTAATGTGGTGAACCAAATTAATATTTTGAGGGTCGTAAAAATTATTATTTTTTAAAATTCCATATGTTTGTGATAATTTTTCGATCTTATCTATTCCTTTTTCTGAAAGCATGACATTTTTATTTTTTTCGTCAATTTCATAATCTAGTTTTTCTATTTGTTTAATAAATTTATTATTTCAAAAATATTGATCTGATTTATCTTCTGTTGCTCCAGAAATAACAAGGGGGGTTCTGGCCTCATCAATAAGAATGCTGTCAACTTCATCAACAATACAAAAAAAATGCTCTCTCTGTACCATTTCATTAATATCATACTTCATATTGTCCCGCAGATAATCAAAACCAAATTCATTATTTGTTCCATAAGTAACATCACAATTATAATTTTTTTTTCTTGTCACGTCGTCCATTTCATTAGTAATGCATCCGACGGACATACCTAAAAAATTGTATACTTTTCCCATCCAAGCTGAGTCTCTTTGGGACAAATAGTCATTAACTGTAACAAGATGTGTGCCACTTCCATACAATGCGTTTAAATAAATTGGTAATGTTGAAACTAATGTTTTTCCTTCACCAGTTTTCATTTCTGCAATTTTGCCTTGATGAAGAATTACACCCCCCATTAATTGGACATCATAATGCCGCTCTCCAAGAGTTCTTCTTGCCGCTTCCCGAACATAAGCAAATGCCTCCGGCATCAAATCGTCCAGTTTTGTTCCGCTATTAATTTTTGATTTAAATTCTTTCGTTTTGATAGGAAAATCACTATCAGTTATTTTTTTGACTTTTGGTTCAAAGCCATTTACTTTCTCGACAATTGTTTTTATACGTTCAAGTTCTCTTTGGTTTGAGCTTTTAACAAATTTACCGATGATATTGCTAAAATTTAACATAAGTACTTATTACTTTTCAAAAATTAATATAAACTACAATAGTTTAATTAAGTCTTATATAATCATTAATGAAAAATATTAAATACTATAAATGACTATTAATTTAAAAAATTTTCTTAATCCAAAAGTTAAAGTGTCAAAAATGGGAGAATTTCAAGAGCTGCACCCTATTGATGGCCTAGAAGTATCTGCTGTGTCTGCGGATCTTTATGGTGATGGCAGAGATGATCTTTCATTATTTTACTTTCCAGATGGTGCTAACTTTTCTGCAATATATACAACTTCAAAAGTCACATCTGCTAGTATAAATTGGAATGTAAAAATAAAAAGACATTTTGTAAAAGCATTGATGATAAATACACAAAATGCAAATACTTTTACAGGAATCAAAGGCGCGCAAGGATTAAAAGAAATTGCCCATACGTTGTCAAAAGCGCTTACTTTAAAATCATCTCAATCTCCAAAAGGAGTAGAAGAAGTAATAAAAATAACGGATTTATTATTTGCTTCTACTGGAGTAATTGGTGAAGATTTTCCATATTTAAAAATAAAAAATAGAATTCCAGAACTAGTAAAAAAATTAAGAAAAGAACAAAATAAATTTATATGGTTTAAGGCGGCTAGCGCAATAATGACAACTGACACCAGACCTAAGTTGGCTTATGAAGAATGCAAAATAGGAAATAAAATAATTAAAATTTCAGGTATAGCTAAAGGATCCGGAATGGTACAACCAAATATGGCAACAATGCTTTCTTTTATATTTACAGACGCAAATATACCCGCAGTATTTTTGAAAGCCATTTTAAAAAAAGTTAGCACCACAACATTTAATGCAATCACCATTGATAGTGATACTTCAACTAATGACATGGTTGGTATTTTCGCAACTGGAAAAGCAAAAAATTCAAAAATTTATAATGTGTTAGACCCTAAGCTCCAAGAGTTTGAAAAAGCTTTGCATAGATTAACTTTAAATCTATCAAAACAAATTGTAGTTGATGGTGAGGGTGCAACAAAATTTATAACAATCAATGTAATGGGCGGTAAATCAAATGCAATGGCAAGGAATGTTGCTTTTTCAGTTGCTAATTCTCCTTTGGTTAAAACTGCGATAGCTGGAGAAGATCCAAATTGGGGTAGAATTCTAATGGCGATTGGTAAATCAGGTGAAAACATTATTCAAAATAAAATACAAGTAAAAATAGGTAATTATTTGGTTGCAGAACAAAGCAGAAAAGCAAAAAATTATAGTGAAGATGCAGTAAAAGAATATATGGAAAGCAAATCAATTGATCTTAATATAAATCTTGGTCTTGGTAATGCTTCTTTTGCTGTTTATACATGCGATCTAACACATGATTATATAGATATAAATGCTGACTACCGAAATTGATAATTTTGTTTTTGTAAATTTAAGTTAATTTAATATAATTATTTATGATAAAATATAATTTAGTATGCAAGTGTGGCAAAACATTTGAAAGTTGGTTCTCTAGTTCTACCGAATATGAATCTTTAAAAAATAAAAATCTTATTAATTGTATTTATTGCAACTCGGGTTCTGTAAAAAAATCTATTATGTCACCCAATTTACCAAGTAAATCAAATCGTAAATCTAAAACAAACCAGGTAGAAAAAAATATTAAAAAACAACTTTTAGAATTTAGAAAATATATTGAAAAAAATTGTAAAAATGTTGGGGATAATTTTATACAAGAAGCAAGGAGCATCCATTATGATAAAAAAAATTCTAAAGGTATATATGGCAAGGCCACTCCTGAGGAAACTGCCGAACTAGAAGATGAAGGTATTGAAGTAACGACTATCCCGTGGATAGATAAAACTGAAAATTAACTTTTTAAAAAAGTTGAAATATAATTTACAGATGTATCTTCGCTTTTTAACCATTTTTTTGAAAAAATATCGAATTTCATTCCAACTAAATCATCAGTTATAAATTTTTTTTTGGAGACAATAATTTCCAGTTCATTAGGAGTCAAAAATTTACTCCAATCATGCGTGCCTATTGGTAACCACTTCAAAACATACTCCGCACCAACTATCGCAAACAAATAAGATTTTAAACTTCTGTTTATTGTAGCCACAAACATAATTCCATTTTTATTAATTAAGCTTGAACAGTTGTGCATAAATAGTTCAATATTTGAAACATGCTCGACAACTTCCATATTTAAAATTACATCAAATTTTGCTTTTAATTTTAGATTTTCTGGTGGAGTGTGCATATATTTTATTTTTAAACCCATTGCTCTCGAGTGTAATTTTGCTACCTCAATATTATTTTTTGAGGCATCGATGCCAGTAATATTTGCTCCCAATCTACTTAATGGTTCACAAAGTAAACCTCCACCACACCCAATATCTAAAATATTAATTTTTGTTAATGGTTTTTGCGATAAAGCTTTAAGCTTAAAGTGAGAAATTAATTTTTGTTTAATAAATTTAATCCTCGCTGGATTAAATAGATGTAAAGGTTTAAATTTACCATTTGGATTCCACCAATCTTTGGCCAATTTTGAAAATTTTTCTACTTCTTTTTTATCAACTGTAGTCAAAATGATACTTTTTTAGATTCACTTGTGAATTTTTATAATTAAGAGTATTTATTACCAAATAACATATAAAGTAAATGGTATATTTTGAACTATGAAAAGGTTAGTGCTTAAATTTGGCGGAACATCTGTTGGAAGTATTGAAAAAATTAAGAAAGTTGCCAGCATAATTAAAAAAAAACATGTTGAAGGCAATGAAATTATTGTTGTTGTTTCAGCGATGTCTGGTTTAACTAATGAGTTAAAAGATAAATCTAATTTAATTAGTAATCATTTTGATAACAAAGAACTAGATGTATTGCTTTCATCTGGAGAACAAATATCTAGCTCACTTTTATCTGGAGCAATAATTAATTTAGGAATTAAAGCAAGATCTTGGTTGGGCTGGCAAATACCTATTTTGACTGATGACAACCACACTTCTGCACAAATATTAAAAATTAAAACTGATGAAATTTTAAAATTTATTTCTGATAAAGGAATAGCTATAATTGCAGGTTTTCAAGGAATTACAAAAAATGATAGAGTAGCTACTTTAGGCAGAGGAGGTTCTGATTTATCTGCAGTTGCAATTGCAAAATTTTTTGAAACTGACTCTTGTGAAATTTATACTGATGTTGAGGGTGTTTTAACAACAGACCCCAATATGTATGATAAAGCAAAAAAAATTGAAAAAATATCTTATGAAGAAATGTTAGAAATGGCATCTTTAGGGGCTAAAGTAATGCAACCTAGCGCAGTTCAGGCATCGATGGTTGATGATATTCCAATTCACGTCAGATCAACTTTTTCTGAAAAATCTGGGACAAAAATAACTTCAGAAAGCAATATAGATTATAAAAAGGCAGTAACAGGCATAGCTTATTCAAAAAATAACGCCAAAGTTTCCATAATTGGAGTTGTTGATAAACCGGGCGTTGCTGCAGATGTTTTTGAACCTATAGGAAAAAATAATATAAATATTGATATGGTAATTCAAAACACTTCATTAGATGGAAAAACTGCAAATATAACTTTTACAATTAAGCAGGAAGATTTAAAAAAAACATTAGATATAATTGAAAAAAATAAACAAAAAATCAATTATAAAAAGGTAACGCATGATGAAAAACTTGCTAAAATATCTATTGTTGGAGCGGGGATGATCACTAGCCCTGGTGTTACCCATAAAATGTTTAGATCTTTAGCTAATGAAAAAATAAATATTTTAGCTATATCAACATCAGAAATA
>Ga0114999_10004091_pt1 | contig 17855 bp, 14 predicted proteins | sample ArcticOcean_MG_C_3_FD_89820 | JGI IMG/M metagenome (GOLD analysis project Ga0114999, IMG submission 89820) | Marine microbial communities from western Arctic Ocean - ArcticOcean_MG_CB8_126 | ecosystem: Environmental > Aquatic > Marine > Oceanic | place: Arctic Ocean: Canada Basin | collected...
AGAAATACCCGCTCGGCGTCTTCTGCAAGCGGTACGATCGTTTCACCGGCCTCAGTGAGTTGCAGACCCATTTTGGTTCGCTGAAAAAGTTGAACGCCGTAGGACGCCTCAAGTGATTCGATATGCCGGTCGACGGTGCCATGGTTTGCGCCGAGCAGATCGGCCCCTGCGCGCAAGCTGCCGCCGCGCTTACCGAGTTCTGCCGCCAACCATGACAGCGCGTCGAGCGGATGGTCGGGGGCGTCACGCCTCGCGATAGATGACGGTGCCAGAGCACGGCTAGTATCGCTTTCGTGGATTGAACCGATTCCGGCTAAGCTCGCCCTCGGCGATCAATAGGGGTGAGATATGGCGAAGACCGATTGGAAATTCAGCCTGGTGTTTGCGCAGGGCCAACCGCTGCTGGAGGCGGTGAAGCTGTGGCAGGCCTCGGAAGATGCCGGGCTCGATATGCTGGGGATCGCTGATTCGCCCAACCTGCTGCGCGAGCTCTATGTGTCGGCCACGATGTGCGCGATCAACACCAAGAAGGCCGACATCATCACTTACGTCACCAATCCGCTGACGCGTCACCCGTCGGTCACGGCATCGGCGTTCATGTCTCTCAATGAACTCGCGCCGGGGCGTATCGGCATGGGCATCGGCACTGGGGATTCGGCGTTGTGGTCGATCGGCCAGAAGGGTGCGCGGATCGCGACGATGCGGGAATACATCCTCACGGTGAAGGCATTGCTGCGCGGTGAAAAGGTAACCTGGCAGGGCACCACCTTCGAGGCGGCTTGGAGCGGTGTCGAGCCGTTCGATCTGCCGGTCTATGTGGCCTGCGCCGGGCCTAAAATTCTGCGCATGGCGTCCGAAGTCGCCGATGGCGCGATCGTCACGATGGGGTTTGCGCCCGAAGACGTCGCCTACGTGCGCAACATTATCGACGAAGGCTTGGCCGCTTCGGGCCGCACGGCGGATGATTTTCAAATTTGGTGGAACGCCCACATGGCGTTTGATGAGAGCATCGAAGCGGCGGCCGAGCGCAGCATGGGGTGGTCGCCTTATTGGCTGACCATGGGTAGCCTCGAGGGCAAGGGCATCCCCGACGATCTCAAGGATAAGCTCAAGCAGCTCAACGCTGATGCCCACAATCTCGATGCCGTCTACCGCACCAAGGACCGTCAGAAAACCCTGGTCGATCGGGCCAAGGAACTCGGGCTCTACGACTGGATGCTGTCGCGCTCGCCGCGGTTGTTTGGAACTCCCAAAGACATGGCGGCTCGTTTCAGTGAACTCGGCCGCGAGCATGACATGAAGCAGTGGATCCTGTTCATGATCAGCCGCTCGTCATGGGACGCGTCGCCGCATGAGGAACGCCTCGATCAGATCAACAAGCTCGGCCGCGAGGTAATTCCGCTCATCAAATGATCCCGTGCTTAGGCCACCGGCCACGGCGGCGGCATCGATACACCGGTTCGCTCGCGCCAGTCGATGCTGGCTTTGGCGAGTTCGCCTTTGATCATTTCTTCATCGACCGTGAGCATCGTACGGTTTCGCATCACGATCTCACCGTCGATAATCACCGTATCGACGTTTTTGCCGGTGCCGGAATAAATCAGCGCTGAGACCGGCTGGCGGCCGGGATGGAACTCGATGCCGGAGGTGTCGACCAGTACCATGTCGGCGCGCTTGCCGGTTTCCAGCGAGCCGATCTCGTCATCCCATAGACAAGCGCGGGCGCCATCGATGGTGGTCATTTCGAGCGCCTTATAGGCGCCCCAAACCGTGGCGTCGGCTTTCATGTCCTTGTGCCCGCACGCCGCCAGATACATCACCCGAACCATGTCGAGATGACCTCCCGCGGTTGCCGAATCCGTGCCCAGAGAAATGGTAATCCCGGCCTCGGCCATTTTCGGCATCATGCCATTGGAAAACACGCCATAGGCGCCGAGCATCGACGCGCTCGGGCAATGGGCGACCTTACAATCGGCCGCGGCCATGAGTTCAATCTCGCGCTCGTCGGGGTAGCCCATATGCACGAGATAAAGATTGGACCCGAACAGGCCGAGGTCGTGGAAACGGGTCAGCGAACGGCTGCCGAAACGCTCGATCATCGCTTCGTTCTCGCCTTTGACCGCGGCGGCATGGGCGTGGATGCCAACCCCGTCGCGATCGGCCAACGCTTTGATGCCCTGGCACAGTTCGTCGCTGACGTTGAACACATAACGCAGGCTGTACCAGGCGCGTAGGCGCCCATTGGCCGCGTCGCGCGACCGTTTCACGAACGCCTCACCCTCGCGGAGATTGGTCTCGGTATCTTCGAGCGCGTTCTCGTCGACGGCCATGGCCTGATCGCCCATGTCTCGGGTCGAGCGCGTCATGATGCCACGAATGCCGACGTCGATTGCCGCCTGGGCCATCGAATCGGCGTGCAGGCCACCGGGGTCGTTGAAGCAGGTGGTGCCGTATTTGATGGCTTCGACGAAACCGCCCAGCGCGCTGAGATAGGCCTGCTCTGGCGTCAGGGCCGCTTCATACGGGTAGAGCCGCTTATAGAGCAGCGTGAAAATATCGACGTCGTCGCCGATGCCGTTGGAGAGGTATTGATTGGGATGATGGTGACCGTCGATTAGGCCCGGGATTGCCATCATCCCCTTGGCATCGATCACGTGCGCCGCTTTATGGGCTTCGCGAACCGCTTGTGTCGGTCCTACCGCGACGATGCTGTTGCCCTCGATCGCGATGGCGCCATCGGAATAGATCTGCCGATCGCGATTCATCGTCACGACATAGGCGTTGGCGACGATCAGGTCAGCCATATACGGTTCCTCCCCCAGACAAAGAGCGCAAATCTAGGAAGCCGACGCCGACCGGTCAACGGACGCCTGCGTCAATCGAAAAATAGTAACTCCCGGCGATGGACAATATATTCCGTGGAATGTAATTTTACCGTTCGCCCGAACCGCTAAAACCAACCCGCCATTGTCGCGGTGTGCCCGCCGCGCTAGAAGATCGCCAAAGGGAGGCGATCATCATGGCGAGCGAGACACCGATCGAGATGAAGGCTAAATTCGGCATCAGCCTATCGACCCGGGCGATACTGTTTGATTGGGGCTCGCTCGACGATCTGCTCGACATGACCGTCATCGCCGAGGACTCCGGTTATTTCCACGGGGTCTGGGTGGGCGACAACCTGCTGTCGAAACCCCGTGTCGAGTCTATCGTCACGCTGTCGGCAATGGCTGCACGCACCCAGCATCTCAAACTTGGGACGGTGTGCCTGGCGAGCTTCCCGATGCGCGATCCAATTCTGTTCGCCCTGCAATGGGCGAGTCTCGACGTGCTCTCGCACGGCCGTACCATCTTGACCGTATGTAATGGCGGTTCCACCTTCGACGGACCCCAGTTCGCCCACGAGCTCGAAGTTATGGGCGTCGAATCGCGCGACCGCGTGGGCCGTGTGGTCGAGGGAATCTCGATCCTAAGGCGGTTGTGGAGCGACGAAGTGGTGACGCATTCAGGCAAGCATTACCAGTTCTCCGAGGTCGACTTGCATCCCAAACCGGTGCAACCCCATATGCCGATTCACCTCGCGGTGAACCCCCGCGAAGGCGAGGTCGACGATGAGGTTATTGATCGCATCCTGCGCCGGGTTGCAGCCCACGCCGATGGTTGGCAGACCGATTCAACCCCGGTCGATACCTTCAAGAAACGCTTCGATACGATCCGCAAATACGCCGATGAGCTCGGCCGCGACACCGCTGACATGGACGGATCCCTGCATCTGATGGTCAACATGAATGAGGACCGCGACCAGGCGTTTGAGGAGGCGACCACGTTCTTAAGCTCGTATTACGGTGCCGGCACCATTTCACGCGAGCGCGCCGAAACCTGGCTTGCCTATGGCTCGCCGCAACAGGTGATCGACAAAATTGCCGCCTATATCGAGGCCGGATGCACGATACCGATCCTGCGCTTCGTCGCCCCGCGTCCGCGCGAACAACTACAACGCTGCATCGAGGAAGTCTTGCCGGCATTTCGCGCCTAACACGGCGGCGCGAGTCGTCGCTGATTGGTGTAGTACTTGATATGTTCCCAAACGCTCGTTTGATAAATAATTTTGAGCAACCGCGCTAATCATCGGTGGATAGAGCGCCCGCAAGGCACCGAGTTTGATCCTCGAAAAGCACCGATATCATCGTATTTATTATGGTTTAGATGAATCAAACCCACGTCTGGATGATGCCTTGGCATCGTCCGCAATCCTGATGACCGAAATCGTCAACCCCGGCGCATCACGTTGGAATATGGCAGAGTTACGGCGTGCCCATTCCCCGTTTGGATGACGGTCAACTCGTGTGCTCATACAGCCAACTAAGGAAGTGGCTCGAGCTTACATATAGATAACGCGTAATCGAACGTGCGTTCGATAAAATAACCGACTTGGGTTCAATTCAAACATCAACCAAAGTAGGTCCGGCCTTTGAGGTTCGGATGATTGTGATAAAAATAGATAGACGGCGCCAAAAGGCGCAGAGGATGATGCGGAGCGGTAAAATGAAAAAATTTCTTATCGGTATGGCTTGCTTGTGGAGTTGGTGGGGTTTGTCGACCTCCGCCGGTGCAGCTGAAATGGCATCCTCGGCGTTAAAAAACGCGGACGGCGCGACAGTCGGGACCGTGACACTCGAATCCACGCCGAATGGAACCTTGGTTCATGCCAAGTTCACGAAACTCCCGCCCGGCGCCCACGCCTTTCACGTCCATTCGATCGGCAATTGCGTGCCGCCGTTTAAGTCAGCTGGCGGACATTACAATCCCCACGGCATGAAGCACGGCATTCACAGCCTTGGTGGCGGACATGCCGGAGACATGCCGAACATCACCGTGCCCGGCAGCGGCGCGTTGGAGATCCAGGTGCTAAACACCCGCGTCAAGCTGGACGGCAGTCTGTTTGATGCCGATGGCGCGGCGTTCATAATCCACGCCGGCACGGATGACTACAAATCCGATCCGGCCGGCGCGGCCGGCCCGCGTATTGCGTGCGGTGTGATCCGGAAATAGGCGGCACCGGCGCGCGCGAGTCGCACGGCGATCTCAATCCAGCATTAACAGCTGCCACTTGAGATAGGCTGATTCCGGGAGCTGCGGATGTACCGGGTGATCCGGCCCAGCGCCGCCCGATGCCAGGATTCGTGCGCTGCGATCAGCGGCACTGACACCTTGTCGCACCTCAACCGCAAAGCTCACCGGATCGGCTAAATGAGAACAGGACGCTGTAAAAAGCAAACCCCCGGGAGTGACGAGCCGGGCCGCCAAGCGGGCGAGCTTGCGGTAACCGCGTAATCCTTGGGCGAGCGTCTTGCGCGATTTCACGAACGCGGGTGGGTCGCAAATGACGATATCGAACCTTTCGCGGCTTTTCGCGCGCGCCTCGAGCTCCGCGAATACCTCCCCCCTCACGAACGAGCATTTCTCTGCCAATCCGCTAGCGACGGCTGCCTGAGCAGCATGAGCTATTGCTGGGGCCGAGCTGTCTATCCCAACTGCACTATCGGCTTTATGGCTTGCCGCTCGCAGAGCAAATCCGCCGACATAGCAATAGAGATCAAGAACCCGTCGCCCCTCACATAGCGGCGCGAGCAAATCGCGGGCCGGTCGTTGGTCGAAATACCAGCCGGTTTTTTGCCCGGCCAGGGTCTCGATACTGAAGCTAATCCCATCTTCAACCAATTCGAGTGGTTGATCCGCGGCCCCGCGAACCAATTCGACCGTTCGCTCGAGCCCCTCCATTTCCCGCACCGCACTATCGTTTCGCAAGATGATCGTTTGGGGCGAAATCACCGCATCAATGGCGGCGATGAGGTCGTCGCGAAGAAGTTCTACGCCAGCCGTATTGAACTGCAACACGACCGCGTCACCGAAGCGATCGATTACAAGACCGGGCAGGCCGTCCGCTTCCGAGTGAGCGAGACGATAGAACGGCGCATCAAAGAATCTTGTTCGTAGGTCCAGCGCCGTGGCGATGCGTTTTCGCAGGAATTCGCGATCGACCTTCTCGTCGGCTTTGCGCGACAGAACGCGCCCGGCGATGAGGGAGTTGCGATTGAAGGTCGCGGTGGCGACGAACGTGCCGCGTTCGTCGACGATCGTTGCGAGCTCGCCGGATCGACTTGCGCGCGCGGTATCGTCCATCTCGACTTCGTTCGAGTAGATCCACGGATGGCCGCGCTTAATACGCTGGCTCTCTTTGGGCTTCAGGCTAATCGTGTTCATCTCGGGGACAATTTTAAAGTTGTGGATCTAGGCAGGCCGGCTAGATGTCTCGTGACGGCGCGTATACTGCGTTTCTAGCCGCCTATTACAAGCGGGTACCATATGTTGGATTCCATCCACTAGTTTTGGTGACGGGTTGGCGATGAAGATAGTGGTCATAGGTGGCGGGCCCGGCGGGCTGTATTTCAGCGCGCTGATGAAAAAGGCTGACCCGGCCCATGATATCTCCGTTTATGAGCGCAACCGGGCGGACGACACGTTCGGATTTGGGGTGGTGTTCTCGGATGAGACGCTCGGCAACTTTCTCACCAATGATCATGAAACCTACCAGCGCATCACGCAGAAGTTTGCATATTGGGACGAAATCGAAGTCCGCATAAAAGGCGAGACAATAATCTCCGGCGGTCATGGATTCGCAGGCTTATCCCGGCTGGTGTTGTTGGAAATCCTGCAGCAGCGTTGCACCGAGCTCGGTGTCGAGATGCATTTCCAGCACGAAATAGACGATCTTGATCAATTCGCCGATGCCGACCTCATCGTAGCCTGTGACGGGATCAACAGTGGGATACGCGAGCGTTACAAAGCTGAGTTCAAACCAATTTTCGACTGGCGCAAAAACAGGTTCTGCTGGCTCGGGACGACCAAATTCTTTCCCGCCTTCCGCTTCAGCTTCCGCGAGACTGAACACGGCGTGTTTTTCTTCGGCGGCTATAGCTACGACGATGGCTACGCGACAGTGGTTCCCGAGTGCACCGAGGAAACCTGGCTCAACGCGGGTCTCGATCAGGCCAGCGAAGACGATACATGCCGCTTCATGGAGGATGTCTTTGCCGAGGATCTCGATGGTCATCCGCTACTCAAGAATCGATCGTTGTGGCGCAATTTCCCGACAATCCGCAACGAGCACTGGTATCACGAAAATATCGTCCTGCTCGGCGACGCGCTGCACACCGCGCATTACTCGATCGGTTCGGGCACCAAACTGGCGATGGAGGACGCCATCGCGCTGGCGACGTCGTGCGAACGCCATCCCAGCGACGTCCGATTAGCGCTCGCCGATTTTGAAACATCTCGGCGCGATCAGGTTGAGAAAACCCAATGGGCGGCGGATTTCAGCCTGGCGTGGTGCGAGCAGATTCAGCGCTATTGGGATCTGGAGCCGATGCAATTCGCGTTCAGCTTGTTGTCGCGTAGCAAGCAGGTCACATATGAGAACTTGAAACTACGCGACGCCGATTATATCGATCGCGTCGATCGCTGGTGGGCCGGGAAAATCGAGCGCGATCAGGGCATCGCCATTGCCGGTGCGACGCCACCGCCCCCGATCTTCACGCCGTTTCGGTTACGGGAGCTGGTGGTTGTTAACCGCATTGTGGTCTCGCCGATGGACCAATATTGCGCGGTTGAGGGAACGCCGACCGACTGGCATTTCGTGCACATCGGCTCTCGCGCAATCGGCGGGGCCGGCATCGTCTGCACCGAGATGGCGTGCGTCTCGAAAGAAGGGCGCATCACGCCTGGCTGCGCCGGAATGTATGAACCCGAACATGTCGACGCTTGGCACCGGATCGTCGCATTTGTGCACACCAACAGCCGCGCAAAAATGATGATTCAACTCGGCCATTGCGGCCGCAAAGGATCGACAGCGATCGGGTGGGAGGGGATGGACGAACCGCTGCCCGACGCCGGTGCCAATTGGCCGCTTTATTCGGCGTCGGCGATCCCTTATTCGCCAACCAATCAAGTGCCGATCGAGATCGATAGCGCAAAAATGATGGAAATTTGCGACCAGTTCCTGCGCTCGGCGGAGATGGCTGAGGCCGCTGGATTCGACATAATCGAGCTTCATATGGCGCATGGGTATCTGTTATCCAGCTTTATCTCGCCGCTAACCAACCTTCGCTCCGATATTTATGGCGGCTCGCTCGCCAACCGCATGCGCTATCCGCTCGAGGTCTTCGATCGGGTCCGCGATGCGTGGCCGGTCGGCAAGCCGATGTCGGTGCGAATCTCTGCAACCGATTGGGTCGAAGACGGTGGCTTCACGAGCGATGACGCCGTTGAAATATCGAGGATGCTGGCCGATCACGGGTGCGACATCATCGATGTGTCGGCGGGGCAGACCACCAAGCAGGCCGAGCCTCGCTATGGACGGATGTTCCAGACGCCGTTTGCCGATCAAGTTCGCCAGGAAGCCGGTTGTGCGACGATTGCGGTGGGCAACATAACCAGCGCCGACCAGGCCAACACCATCGTTGCGGCCGGCCGAGCCGATCTTGTGGCGTTGGGCCGGCCGCATCTCAACGATCCCTATTTCACCCTGCACGCTGCCGCGCATTACGGCCACGAGGCACAGTCGTGGCCAAATCAATATCTGAGCAGCAAAGAGCAAACCTATCGCTTGGGCGACCGTGCCCGCGTCGAGGAACGGCTCGCGCGCACGCAGCAAACCGCGGTCCGGGGCCGCTTGGAGCCGCGCAAAAATACTGAGGGACCTGGAAACGACAATTCGTAATAAACTTGTGCCAGACTTAAGCATCGTTGACTGAGGCGTGGATCGGGCTCGGCCTTGCATAGCTGGAGCCAGAGAACATCGGATGAACGAGTCGAACGCATATATCGCCGCCAATCGCTTTGGCCTCGGCACCAACGGCCGTCACTTGGCAGCTATCAGGTCGGATCCTCGTGGTTGGCTGCGCCAGCAACTCACGATCTCGCAACCGCCGCCGCAACTGGACCATCTCGCTGCGGCATCGACCAACCTCTTGAAGTTCTATGCAGCTCAGAAAAACGGTGCGGCCGAGATCCAGAAGCTTTTTCGCACGGAGTATAGAGAGATCTATTTTCGCGAAGTGACGGCTCGCACCAAGGCAATGATGCGTAGCGAGAGCCCGTTCCGCGAGCGGTTGGTCATGTTCTGGAGTAACCATTTTACAGTGTCAGCGCTCGGCCGATCGTCGCCGGGCTAGCCGGCGCCTTCGAACGCGAAGCAATCCGGCCGCACGTCACCGGGCGCTTTGGCGACATGCTACTCGCCGCGACCAAGCACCTGGCAATGATCCTGTATCTCGACAACGCTCTTTCGATCGGCCCAAATTCTCGCGCTGGTCGCTACCTCGATCGCGGGCTTAATGAGAATCTAGCGCGCGAGGTCCTCGAGCTTCATACGCTCGGGGTCGACGGTGGTTACGGCCAGCCCGACGTGCTCGCCTTGGCGAAATTGATCACCGGCTGGAGCCTCGCCCGACCGGGCCGCCAGCCCAATCCCGGCGAATTTCATTTTCATGACCGGGCTCACGAGCCCGGCGCCAAGGTTCTACTCGGCAACACCTACGATCAGGGCGGCATCGACGAAGGCGAAGCCGCGCTTCTCGCCTTGGCACGGCATCCGGCAGACGGCCCGTCATATCGCGCTTAAGTTTGCCTGCCATTTCGTCGCTGACGAGCCGACCAAAGCATTGGTGGGCGACCTCGCGGGCATATTCACCGAAACAGACGGTGACCTGTTGGCCCTGGCCGAGGCCGTGATCGATCGTGCAGAGGCGTGGCAGGCGCCGCATGCCAAATACAAAACTCCTTACGAGTTTGCTCTCTCAGTGCTGCGCGTCACCAGCTTTTCCGACAACGCCAAGCGCCTCGTCGGATCGTTCAATGAACTTGGCCAGCTGCCTTTTCGCGCGCCTTCGCCAGCCGGCTGGCCCGATGTGGCGGCGGCCCGGGCCGGGCCCGACGCCGTCGTTCGGCGGGCGGAGTGGTCGTTCGCTGTCGTCCGACGCGTAGCTGGCGGCGCTAAGCCGCTTCGACTATTGGACATGACTCTAGGGCCACTTGCTTCCGCGCGAACGCGCGAAGCGATTGAGCGAGCCGAAAGCTCGGCGCGCGGTGTTGCGCTTTTGTTTGTAAGCCCGGAATTTCAAAGGCGATGACAATGCTGAGAAACCTGGTCTCACGGCGCCGCGAGCTGGAAGGTACCGCCGCACTCGCCGCGACGAGCGATCTGGGAAACATCGGCCACGCTGCGCGCGCTGACGCCGGCGGGGAGAAACGACTCGTCGTAATGTTTCTACGTGGTGGTCTGGACGGTTTGGCCGCAGTGCCGCCATACGGGGATCCGGCCTATCGCAAAGCTCGCTCGAGCCTGGCGATTGCCGCTCCCGGCGAGGCCGGTGGGGTCGTTGACCTCGACGGGTTTTTTGGCCTTCATCCGAGGCTTGCGCCGCTCTTGCCGTTCTACCGCCAGGGCGAACTTCTGATCGTGCATGCGCTCGCCAGCACGCACCGGGGCCGGTCGCATTTCGACGCCCAGAATTTGATCGAAAATGGCACAACGATGCCCTACGGCGCCGAAGATGGATGGCTAAATCGCGCCCTCGGTAGGCTTGATTCGGATGGCCGCAAGCTCGGTTTGGCAGTTGGCGGGGGCACGCCCCTGCTGATTCGCGGCCGTACCCCGATCGCCACGTGGTCGCCAACCGTATTGCCGGCGGCAGATGCGGGCTTCCTCATGCAGTTAACCGATCTCTACGCCGAAGATCCGTTGCTAGGCCCGGCTTTGGCAGAGGGCATCAAGGCTCAAGGCACCCAAGCCGGCTTGATGGACAACAGCCGTGGCGGTCCAGCCGGTGCGCGGCGCGGCCTCAAAGCGTTTCAAGTCAATGTTCGCGCTGCCGGTGAACTGCGCGCCGCGCCGGCCGGACCGCGGGTCGCCGTCCTCGAACTGGGTGGTTGGGATAGCCATGCTGGACAGGGAACCACCAACGGTCGCTTGAACTTTTATCTCGAAGCGTTAGCGACGAGCCTGGTTACGTTGCGGGCGGCGCTCGGTGACGCTTGGCAATCCTCGGCTATTCTGGTGATGACCGAATTTGGCCGCACCGTTGCGCCGAATGGGACCGGTGGCACGGACCACGGAACTGCTGGTGCTGCCTTGCTTTTCGGCGGCGTGGTGGCTGGCGCGCGCGTTATTTCCGATTGGCCGGGCCTCGCCGCGAGCCAGTTGCTGGAGGGGCGGGATCTACGTCCGACCATCGAAACCAGAGCGCTCTTCAAAGGGCTGTTGCACGACCAGCTCGGACTGGCCGAACCAGCCATCGAAGACCACGTGTTTCCGAACAGCCGTGCGGTTCGCGCATTGCCGGGGCTGGTCAAACTCTAACCGCAGCGTTGAAGTTGGTCGGCAAGTCGCGCACATTGTCGCGCTTGGAAATAAGGTTCGGCCAATCGCAACATGGCGCAACTTCTGCATTTCGTCTTTGGCGGCAAGGTGAAGGATCCACGAGGTACGGATTTCACCGACCCGGAGTCGCTGGAGTTGGTCGGCGTTTTCCCCAACTATCAAACTGCCTATGACGCGTGGCGCGGTAAGAGCCAGGCGTCGATCGATGATGCCTTTACCAAATACGTCATCGTTCATCTCCATCGGATGTTCGAGCCGGAGATCTCCGAGGACTGAGCCCAGACGCCAGTCGCTCTAAACGGCGTCGCCGAGCGCGTCGTTCGTTTGCCACAATTAGTCGCCTTCGGCATACTCGCGCGCCGCTAAGACTCACGGTAATCACCAGCACGAGGACAGTTTGATGCGCAATTTCCAATTGCCGGGACGCTCGACCGTCCACGCTCAAAACGGCGTTGCCGCGACCTCTCATCCGCTGGCGACTCTCGCGGCAATCGATACGTTGAAGCAAGGCGGCAACGCCATTGATGCAGCGGTTGCGGCCGGGGCCGTGTTGGCCGTCGTAGAGCCGCAATCAACCGGTATCGGCGGCGATTGTTTCGTTCTGTATGCCAAGAGCGGCGGCGCCGAGGTGATCGGTCTTAACGGCTCCGGCCAGGCGCCGGCGGCTGCGACGGCCGGGTGGTACGCCGAGCAGGGGTTCGACCATATCCCGCCGATGCACAGCCCCCATTGCGTCACCGTGCCGGGTGCGATCGATGCCTGGGACCGTTTGCTTAACGACCATGGAACGCTATCGCTAGGCGAGGCTCTGGCGCCGGCCATCGACTACGCCGTTAACGGATTCGCCGTCGCGCCGCGCGTCGCCCACGACTGGGAGCGGTCGGTCGAAAAGCTATCGTGGGATGCGACGACCAAGGCTGTGTATCTTCCCGGTGGCCGCGCACCTCGGATCGGCGATGTCCACAAGCAGGAACGTTTGGGCGATACCCTAAAGGCGATCGCCGAAGGCGGACGTGAGGCTTTCTATGGCGGGGCAATCGCCCGTGACATGGTCGACTATTTGCGTGGGCTCGGCGGTCTACACACGCTCGATGATTTCGCCGCCTGCGAAGCGAGCTATGTCACGCCGATTTCGACGACCTACCGCGGCCACGAAGTGCTGCAGATCCCGCCCAATGGGCAGGGCATCACGGTGCTGCTGATGCTCAACCTGCTCGCGGAGTTCGATCTGGCGGCGCTCGATCCACTTGGCGTCGAGCGCCTGCATCTCCAAGCGGAAGCAACCCGCCTCGCCTATCGCATGCGCGATTCGATGATCGGCGACCCGACCCAAGCCGATGTGCCGATCGAAGAAATCTTGTCATCCGAATTTGCCGACAAATTACGCGGCAAAATCAATCGCGGCAAAGCGCTCAACGATTGGGAAGTGACCAATATCCCGCGGCACGAAGACACCATCTACCTCACCGTGGTCGATAAGGACCGCAACACGGTATCGTTCATCAATTCCTTGTTCGCCGGATTTGGCTCCGGTCTGACGGCGCCGAAGAGTGGGGTGCTGCTGCAGAATCGGGGCTCCGGATTTGTCGTCGACCCAACCCATCCCAACGCGATCGCGCCGGGCAAACGGCCCTTCCACACGATCATTCCGGGAATGGTGCGTAAGGGTGGACGGGCCTATATGTCCTACGGTGTGATGGGCGGGCATTATCAACCGGTCGGCCATACCCATCTGCTTACCAATGTCATCGATTATGGGATGGACCTCCAGGAGGGCCTCGATCTCGCTCGTGGCTTCCACTTTGGCGGAGAGTTTCTGCTTGAGGCAGGAATCAGTGATGATGTTGCCCAGGGTCTGGCCGATCTCGGCCACAACGTCGTAAGGGCGGGCTGGCCGCAAGGCGGCGGCCAAGCGATCCGGGTGCATTGGGATCAGGGCACGCTGGAGGCAGGATCGGAGCCTCGCAAAGACGGCTGCGCGCTCGGTTATTGAGGCGCGTTCACGCTAAGTCTCAGGCGTGTCTTTGTTCAGGTCTGGACGTTCGCGCCAGCCATTGCCGGCCACCTCGGCACAGCTACGCCCTTGCGGTGTGGTCACGATCAGCATCCATGACCCATCCCGCGATACCAGGATCTCGACACGATTACCGCCCGCGGTCGTGCCCGACGCGGTGGGCACTTCGCGATAGGTATCGCGCAGATACTCAACAAGGTCGCTAGGCGGTGCGCAGAGTGTTTCAGCAGACGCCGATTCAACCGCAAAGACCAGTACTGGTAGAAACGCTACGACGCGAAGCATTGGTGTTCCCTTTCAAGTCGTACGTTTCCATCTCCTGATGGCTTCTTAGTTAAGCCATTTCATTTATATTATTATGAGAAAGATATGCTGATTCAAAGGAGTTATGACAACTCAGTCATTACTGCCTTGCGTTAGGGCTCGTCGTAGGTGCCGGCCTCGTGCGCACGGCGTACCACCAATGCGTGGATTAAATCGATGGTTGGGGTGGCTACATCAACCTGTCGACCGAGTTCCTGAACTGCAGTCACCAATGCATCGATTTCCATCGGCCGGCCGAGTTCGAGGTCCTGCATCATCGATGTTTTGTGCGCCCCGACGTCGGCGGCACCCTGCATTCGCTTGTCGACATCGATGGGAAAGACGACGCCGAGTTTCTCGGCGATAGTCTGCGCTTCAATCATCATGGCGCGCGCGACCGCTCGCGTGCCGGGATCGGTCGCCATCGTTTCAAGCGTGGCGTGTGTGAGCACGCTAATGGGATTGAACGAGAGATTGCCCCACAGCTTCATCCATATCTCGGCCCGGATATTGGGTCGTACGGGCGCGCGAAATCCGGCGCCGACCAGCACCTTCGCCAAGCGCTGAATACGCTCCGAGCGGCCGCCATCGGGCTCACCCAGCGTGAACCGGTCGCCGGCGACGTGTTGGATAATCCCGGGCTCGACGACCTCGCAAGCGGGGTAGACAACACAGCCAATGGTGCGCTCGGGACCCAGCAGCTCCCATAGCCGGCCGCCGGGATCGACGCTTTCGAGGCGGGTATCCTGCAGCGGTCCCGGAAAGGCGTAGAAATACCACCACGGCACTCCATTGACCGCGAAGACAATCGCGGTTTCGGGGCCGAGCAGGGGCTGCATCCGCTCGGCCATGGCGGCGATGGAGTGCGCCTTGAGGGTGACGAACACGTAATCCTGGAGTCCGGCATCGGCCGGGTCGTCGGTTGCTGTTGGTGTGGCGTGGCGCTCCTCGCCGCCAATACGCAATCGCAAACCATCTTTCTGCATCGCCGCGAGGTGGGGCCCGCGTGCGATCAACGTAACATCCTCGCCGGCGCGGCTCAGGCCAGCACCAAGGTACCCCCCTATAGCGCCCGCTCCGACGATGCAGATTTTCACGCCGCGGGCTCCGTGCCTTTCGTCAAACCGAGCTTCTCGGCCAAGCCGATGCGCTGCACTTTTCCGGTCGCTCCTTTGGGAATTTCGTCAAGGATCACGATCTTGCGGGGAACCTTGAAGTCGGTCAGGCGCTGGGAAATAAAATCACGAATCTCGTTGCCGGTCGCGGCTGCACCTTCGTTGAGAACCACGGCCGCGCCGACCTCTTCGCCGAGCTTGGCGTGCGGAATCGCGAACGTAACTGCTTGTGCGACCGCGGGATGGTCGAGCAGGATCTCATCGACTTCACGCGGCGATATTTTTTCACCGCCGCGGTTGATGATTTCCTTGAGACGCCCGGTGATCGTCAGATAGCCCTCGTCGTCGATACGGCCCTGATCGCCGGTGCGAAACCAGCCCGCGGTGAACGCCTCGGCGTTGGCTGTCGGGTTGCTTTCATAGCCCAAGGTAACGTTGGCGCCCTGGATGACGATCTCACCGATCTCGCCGGCCGCGACCAATTCGCTGGATTGGCCCATCACTGCAACGTTGGGTCCGGCGGCAATGCCGACGGTGCCCGGCTTGCGCGGCCGTGGCGGCAACGGATTGCTTGTCATCTGGTGTGCCGCTTCGGTCATGCCGTAGGATTCGACGACCGGCGCGCCGAACACGTCTTCGAGGTCGGCCATCACCTGGGGTGGCAGCGAGGCGCTGGATGAGCGTACGAAGCGCAACGGCACCTTATCGATGGTTTCCTTGTTGCGGCCAGCACGGCTCAGAATTGCTTGATGCATCGTCGGCACTGCGGTGTACCAAGTCGGCGCGCATTGAGCCATCCAGCTGAAGAAACGAAGTGCGTTGAAACCTGGTGTGCAGTGGACCGACGCCCCCGCGCCCAGGCTCGATAACGTCGCGGCGATGAGCCCGTGGATGTGAAATAACGGCATCACGTTGAGGCAGCGATCGCCCGTGGTGAGTTCAAGGGTGTCGCGAATATTGCCCGCAGATGCGCAGATGTTGGCATGGGTCAGCGGTACTATTTTGGGGCGCGAGGTTGTTCCCGAGGTGTGCAGCACCAGCGCTTCATCGTCGGGTTCGGCGAAGCCAGTTGCTTTCGCTGTCGTTCCTGTTTCCCCGGCAAGAGTGAACGAGCCGGCTGGCGCGTCTGCGCTCGCATTGAGTTCCAGGATTGGAATATTGCGCTCGCGCGCGACCTCGAGTGCCGGTGAAGTGGATCCGCCATCGACGATCAACGCCTTGGCGTTGAGGTCGGATAGATAGAAATCGAACTCGTCCTTGCGATAGGCCGGGTTAAGCGGCGCGGTACTACAGCCGCTCGCAACCGCGACAAAACTTGCCGCCATCTCGGGGCCATTTGGGAGCACGATGGCCACGCGATCGCCGCGGCCCAATCCCACGCCGTTAAGCATGGCAACCGTGCGTTCGGCGAGCCCTCTTAGCCCTGCGAAATCCAGCGGCGTACGTTCGGGCGCAGCGATCGATGGGTCGCCGTCGGCGCCGGTGCGCAACAATTCAAAAATCGTCTTGGTAGCTGTCGTCGCGGTCGCCATGAGCCCTGCTCTTAGTTTGTTTGCTGCGCGCACCCGCGCGAGATCGTGGGGCCGCAGATCGCCGGCCACATAGCACAGTTTACGGTTACGTCACAGGTACGGGTCTTGCAGTGCGATCGCTACGAGCCGCTTCGCCGTGGACATCGCGGGGGGATTTACGTGCGTAGTTCGACGGGCGGGGTGGATCCGATGAACGCGTCGGTTCGCGACGTCGTCGCTTCGTAGGCGGCGATACCGCGTTCGAACGCGTTGGTCGAGGCTCGTGGTTCGGATTGTTAGCCCAAAACCTGGGCGACAAAAACGCTGGACGGTGAAGCTAACGCGTCATCGAACGATTCGGTGTCGGCCTGTGCGCCGGGGAAGGGAATTACTTTGGCGCGGTTTTGCTCGTTCGTATCGCTTTCGAGCTGTGGTCGACCGCGTTTTGCTATCGTTGGATCAGGCGTGCGCCGAGGATCACGCACCGGCCGTTAGCTTTGCGAAGGTCGGGCGCGGAGTTGTTCCTGCTGTTGCCGCCCGAACTCTTCAGGCGGTTGCACCAAAGCGGAAACAGTCTGTGCCGTAGGTGACGTTGGCGGCGGCACCACCAACGTGGCAATCGTCGTCACGGCAAGTTCTCCCCAGTGAGCCGCAGCGTACGGTCCAGTCGGTAAAGTTTTTGTTAAGAGCTTTCCGGCTTATGGTTAACAAATCGTTAACTCAGGGAAGGTTTCTGGCCGATTGCGTTGCAAACCGGCTGTCTTGCGACCATAAAGAGTGGGCAGGTTTCCACCTGCAGAACCAGTGAGAAACCGGCCCTCCATGCCGAAACGACATCACTTGGCGCTTCAATTGGTACCAACTGGCGCCACCCAGATAAAACACCCATGCGAAGCCAACCGAGCCGAGAGGAAATAATGACCGACATCGTCATCGCCAGCGCCAAACGAACACCGGTGGGTTCATTCAACGGGGTCTTTGGGGTGCTCCCCGCGTCTTACCTGGGCGAAACCGTGATCCGCGATGTCGTCGAGAGTTCGACGATTGAGCCCGACGCCGTGTCGGAGGTCATCATGGGGCAGATCCTGATTGCAGCGCAGGGTATGAATCCGGCCCGCCAGGCGTCGATCAATGCCGGCATTCCGATCGCGGCGCCGGCCTGGATCGTCAATCAGATGTGCGGATCGGGGCTGCGGGCGGTGGCGCTGGGAGCGCAGGCGATAGCGACTGGAGATTCGACCATCGTTGTTGCCGGCGGCCAGGAAAGCATGAGCCAGGCGCCCCATGCCACCTATATGCGGAGCGGCAAGAAGATGGGTGATGTTGAGTTTGTCGATACCATGATCCGAGACGGTTTATGGGACGCGTTCAACGGCTATCACATGGGAACAACCGCGGAAAACGTCGCCCGCCAATGGCAGATCACCCGCGAAGAACAGGACATGTTCGCGCTCGCCTCGCAGCAAAAAGCAACG
>Ga0114999_10004092_pt1 | contig 17849 bp, 16 predicted proteins | sample ArcticOcean_MG_C_3_FD_89820 | JGI IMG/M metagenome (GOLD analysis project Ga0114999, IMG submission 89820) | Marine microbial communities from western Arctic Ocean - ArcticOcean_MG_CB8_126 | ecosystem: Environmental > Aquatic > Marine > Oceanic | place: Arctic Ocean: Canada Basin | collected...
ACTTGTCTGAGCTTATTGAGTACTTGTTCCGGGCTATGACCTTTTCTTGGCATTTCTGCCTCCCTTCAATTTGTCCATTATCTGATCTTTCAGATGGACACGTTTGAGGGGGGCAGGTCAATTTTTGACACACACCCTAGCCCTCTCCCTAGGAGGGAGAGGGAACTGGAATCAATAGGGTTGTGCTAATCGATTGGGTCGGTGATGTGGATCCACATTGGTAGGTTGCCTACGGGTTGGGTGGCGAGGTGTGTTAGGTGTCCTGAGGATTCGATTTTGTAGGTGGCAAGGTCGCCGTCGTCGAGTCCGCCGACGAGCATGTAATTGCCGGTGGGGTCGATGTTGAAAGCCCTTGGCGTACCGACTGTAGGTTGCTGCCCGAGCGATGTAATTTCGCCCCAATCAGCGTTGATCGAGAACATCGCAATGCTGTTGTGACCACGGTTCGAGGCGTAGAGATACTTGCCGTCTGGGGTGATGTGGATCTGGGCGTTCGAGTTGTTACCGGACCAGCCCTCGGGAAGGGTCGAGAGGGTCTGAAACGCCTCAAGAGTGCCCGTTGACGAGTCGAATTTATAGGCAGTAACGCTGGAGCCCTGTTCATTGTCGAAGTAGACGAATTTACCGTTTGGGTGGTAGATGTAGTGGCGGGGTCCATCGCCTTCGGGCGCCTCGACAACCGCAGGATTGTTAGGGGTGAGTTTCCCTGTCGAAGCATCGAACTTGTACTGGTAAATTGCATTCGAATCTTGGACGTGAGGGAGGAACGTGTAGTTGTTCGATGCGTCGGTGTGGGTGCAATGTGCACGATGGCGCGTTGCGATCCACTCGGTTGCCGCTCCGCCAACAGTGCCCTCGTTGTCGATGGGATGAACTGCGATGCGGCCGGCCGCGTAGTAGGCGGAGAGCAAGTGACGTCCGGTGTTGTCGACGGAGATAAAGCAGGGGTCGGATTCAAGGCCGACCGTGCCTGTCGGCTTAAGGGTTCCAGACGTTGAGTCGATGTCGAAGCTCGCCATTTTCAGGACGCCACGGAGTCCTATGTAGGCGTGTTTGTTGTCGGGCGAGACTGCAAACGGCGCAGGTCCTCCGGACATGGAGACGTCTTCCTGATGGGTGAGATCACCGGTCGCAGAATCGAGGTTGTAGATGGCGAGTTTGTTGTCGCCTTCGAGGGTTATGTAGACACGTTGCATTGGATTATTTCCTCGCGAATTATTTGATTCACTGTTAGTTGGTACTAAGGGATCGGACGCCCGTGGCGTTTTCTTTTTTCCACTCTTCAGGCACGGGGCCTGCGTATGGCGGGTGTTCGAATCGAGGTGGTGATTCGACAACACGTGGGTCGTTTTGTTCGTGGAGCACTTTCATGAGTTGGTCGTGCAGTTCTTGTCGTGTTTTTTCGTAAGCAGGGTCACCGGCTAGGTTGGTCATGTAATGAGGATCGGATCTTAGATCGTAGAGTTCCTCTTGCAGTCGCTTTCCGAAGGCGAGATCGAATAGAGGAGCTACGTCTGGCTCGGCGCGATTGGTAATCATCCAGACTTTCGTCGGACCTTTGTCGATATCGGGATAGACGAAGCCGGTATCGGCGAGGATTTGGTCCGGACGTGGGGACTCCGCGGTGGGGTCATCGAGTCCTCCCGGATCGCCAACAGGCCAGCGGTCGGGCTCGAAGTTGTGGATGTAGAGGAAGTCTTTCGTGCGGATCGAGCGCATCGGATAGGGCATGCCTTCCTCGACGGTTGGATTGCCGCTGATGATGGCTGATCCGGTGTGACGTTCGCGGCCTGTTACGACGAATGATCGATTGGCTTCCACCTGCCCGCTGATTTCTGATTTAAGAAGTGGAAGCAGGGAGTTGCCGGTCATCTGGTCGGGGAGATCGACTCCCGCCGCTTCGAGGAACGTGGGGGCGAGGTCCATCAGGTTTACGAAATCGTCTACTGCGCGGCCAGCCGTGACTTCTGCCGGCCAGCGAACCGCCATCGACACTTCGGTGCCGAGGTTGTAGAGGTTGCACTTGGCGCGTGGGAAGCCGGGGATTCCGTGATCGCCTGAGACGACGATCATGGTGTTGTCGAGTTCGCCCGCCGCTTCGAGTCGGTCGATTATGACGCCGAGGCCAGCGTCAACCGCCTGGCATTCTCCGAGATAGTCGGCGAAATCTTCTCGTATTTCTGGCACGTCTGGTAGGAACTCCGGCATGCGCCCTTTGAGATCGTCGGGTTCGATGTTCCATAGTGCGTTGCCAGAGCCCTGTTGCCACGTGCGGTGGGTGTTGGTTGGTCCCCACCAGTAGCAGAACGGATCTTCTTTGCTGGGTCGAGAATCGAGGAAGCTATCGAAGTTGATTCCGGTCTCGTCGAGTAGCTCCTGCTTTGCATCCTCTATCGATTGACCTTTGGGTCGTGCAGTAACTTCTTCCGAGAAGCTGTTGTACCGGGTCCCAGCCGATTCGTAGGCGGTTCTCGCTCCTCCGTATGGTGCGTTGGTTGTCAGTCCCGGCGACCAAACCTTGTAGGTGTAGCCGATGTGGTAGCCGGCTTTTTCAAGAATTAGCGGGTACGTGGGGATCGTTTCGTCCCAGCGAGCGCCTTGCAGGATTGCTCCCATACCGGTTTGCCAGAAGTAGCGACCGGTGAGGATGGAGCTGCGGCAAGGCGTGCAGCTTGGTGCGGGAACGTTGGCGTTGAGGAACAGTGTTCCTTCGTCTGCGATTCGATCGAAGTTGGGCGTCTCGATCAGTTCGTGGATGGTCGATTCGCCGGGCTGGTCTCGGTAGGCGCTGGCGTATCGACCCCAGTCATCGGCAAAGGCAAAAACGATATTTGGGCGCATGTGGTGTGTAGTTCCTTGCGGGGTGAGAGGTTCGGACGGAGAGATACTCCGTACTCTTTCGAGATCCTGAATCGAGTTCAGGATGACGGGGTTGGTGGTGCTGGGATTGGCTACGGGATACTAAATTGCGTATTGTTTTAGGAGGTTTTTGGCGATGATTAGGCGTTGGATTTCGTTGGTGCCTTCGCCGATGATCATTAGCGGGGCGTCACGGTAGTAGCGTTCGATTGGCAGATCCTTGATGTAGCCGACTCCCCCGTGGATCCGCATGGCATCCATGGTCACTTCACCACAGATTTCGGATGCATATAGTTTTGCCATTCCGGCCTCAGTGTCGACTCGCTCGCCACGCTGTTTTTTCTCAGCGGCGTCGTGAACCATAAGGCGGGCAGCGTGGATCTTTACCGCCATGTCGGCGAGCATGTTCTGGATCGTTTGTCGACTCGAAATGGGCCTGCCAAACGTTTCACGCGATTGTGCGTACTTGATCGATGCGTCGAAGGCTCCCTGTGCGACGCCGACAGCTCGTGCCGCCACGTTGATCCGACCGGTCTCGAGTGCGTCCATAGCCTGATAGAAGCCCTTGCCTTCGCCTTCGAGAACCTCATCCTGCGAGATGCGGTAGTCCTGGAACACGAGTTCAGAGGTATCGACACCTCGGTAGCCCATCTTGTTGAAATCTTTTCCAGCGGTGAATCCGGGGCCTTTTTCGGCGATGAAACTCGTGATCCCGCGATACTGCGGATCGGTATCCATATCGGTCTTGGCGAGCAGCAGGAACACATCGCCGTTGCGACCGTTCGTGATGAACTGCTTATTGCCGTTGATGACGTACTCTTCGCCGTCTTTGACCGCCCGGGTTTTCATGGCTGCAACATCGGTTCCGCCGCCGGGTTCGGTGAGGGCGAGTCCGCCACGCTTCTTACCGGTTGCGAGATCGGGTAGCCAGCGTTCCTTTTGGGCATCGGTTCCGTACTTGTTGATGGCGAAAGTGAGCATCGAGTGGGAGCCGATCGGTCCTGTCAGCGACATCCACGTTTTCGAGATTTCTTCGAACACCATTGCGAACGTCAGAACGTCGATACCGAGTCCGCCGTATTCCTCTGGGACAGTCATACCGAACAGGCCCATCTCGGCCATCTGGTCGACCATCTGAGTCGGGTAGGTGTCGTTCTCGTCGTGCTCTGCCGCCTGTGTAACGGCCTCGCGGCTCATGAAATCTCGCACTGCTGAAAGAAGCTGGGTGCGTATCTCGAGCATCTGTTCGCTGGTCATCGTGTTCCATTTCTGGGGGCAGGGCCAGAGCCGCGTCTGGAGTCAACGCCGCCTGATCCTGTGGTTCGAACTCTCGCAATAGGACATGTTTCTGCGCCGCTACTATATTCCAGCTTCGCGTTATTCGAGTCCCAAATACGGTCAATCAGGCGAGAAAGTGCGGGTTAGTGCGAGTGTGCCGACTCGGCTTCACGTTCGAACGCCTGCACTAGAGCTTCACCAGCCGGGCAGCACGTGCCGTCGTGACTGTGGCTGAAGGAACTTGAGGTGGCGTTGACGAATCGAACTAGGAGCAGCATTACAGGCACTTCGACCAGTACTCCGACCACAGTTACGAGGGCTGCCCCGGAGTTGAGTCCAAATAGGGATATAGCCGCTGCGACCGCCAGTTCGAAGAAGTTTGACGCCCCGATTAATGCCGCAGGCGCGGCGATATCGTGGCTGAGTCCCCACATCTTTGCGATTGCGTAGGCGATGCCGAAGACGACGAACGTTTGCAGGATGAGCGGGACGGCGATCAGGCCGATGTGGCTGGGATTATCAAGAATTGTTTCGCCCTGAAACGAGAAGAGCAGGACGAGCGTGAGAAGCAGGCCGATGATCGTGATGGGTCCGAGCTTTGGCAGGAAAGTCTCTTCGAACCACTCGGGGCCTTTGGTGCGGAGTAGGTACACCCGCGAGAGGTACCCGGCTACGAGCGGAATGACCACGTAGAGGACGACTGAGAGAAAGAGGGTGTCGTAGGGAATAGCGATATCGCCTATGCCGAGCAGGAGGATCACGATCGGGGCGTATGCGAACAGCAGCACGATGTCGTTCACGGTCACCTGCACCAGCGTGTAGGCGGCATTGCCTTTGGTGAGGTAGCTCCAAACGAAGACCATCGCGGTGCATGGTGCGGCTCCGAGCAGAATTGCTCCGGCGACGTACTCGGATCCGAGGTCGCCATCGATCCACGGTGCGAAGACTACTTTCAAGAAGAACCACGCCACGACGAACATGGTGAACGGCTTTACGAGCCAGTTGATTATTAGCGTTAGGGCGAGGCCGCGGGGACGCTTGCGGACGTTTGCGATGCTGGTGAAATCGATGCGCGCCATCATCGGATAGATCATGAACCAGATGAGTATTGCGACGGGGATCGATACCTGGCTGACGGTGAATCGGCTCAGGGTGTCGGGGAAGCTGGGCCACAGTTCGCCGAGGGCGACTCCTGCGACGATGCAGAGCGCTACCCAGAGGGTGAGGTATTTTCCAAAGATTCCTAGTTGCATGGGTCGCGTGCGACTTTTTCTGGGGGTGGGCGTGGGGTGGCTTGATTGGGTGATTTTACTTGGGGTTTGAACGCTAGACCCACACCCTAACCCTCTCCCTGCGAGGGAGAGGGAACAACGCGTCCCGAGCCCCGATTTTCATCGGGGTGAATTTTGTCTGCGGAGTCGAGGGATCTGGTGTGGGGGTCGCGCGTGGCGTGACGGACTTACCTCACGGGGAGTGTTTGGCGCGTGGAACGTTGATTGCCACGTCGTTCCTCCTCGCAATGACAGGGTCGAAAATCATCACGTTTGAGCTGCTTCTTGTTCTAGCGATTCTGGCTTGTTCATTGCGGGGTAGATGATGAAGGCGATGAACATTAAGACGATGCCGGTTGACGCTGTGATGAGGACCGCGGTTGCGGGATCGAGGATGCTTGCCATTAGGCCGATTCCGAGCTGACCAAACGGGCCGATTCCGATGAATACCGTGACAGATCCGAGTACTCGTCCGCGCATTTCGGGGGAGGATACGAAGATCATGATGGCACTTTGCATCGTGACGAATCCGGACATTCCAATGCCCCCGAAGAAAAGGATTATCAGCGTCACCCAGTAGGTTTCGGACTGCGAGAAGAGGATTATAGAGATCAGGTAGAGCAACGATCCCCACATGTAGATGCGAGTGAAGTGGCGAGGTTTTGCGAAGATCGCTATAACGCCTGCACCGATGAAGGCTCCTGCCCCTTCGACTGATTGCAACACGCCCACGAGCACGTCACTGACCATGAGCACCTGTTTTGCGACCACCGGTTGTTGGCTCATGTAGGAGAACCCGAACACGTTGAGGATGAGGGTTACTCCGAGGGTTCCGATCATCACCTGACTTCGCCGGATGTAGCGGATGCCTTCGATGACCTGCGTTTTGGGACCTTCAAGTTGATTGCTTGAAATGGGCCGTGTGTACTTCATCGACAGCGCGATCACGATCCCGATCGAGTAGAGGACGACGCCGAGCATGAAGCCACCCTGGGCACCGATTGTGGCGAGGAACACACCACCGATAAAGGGTCCAATAATTCGAAATAGTGAGTTTGTTGTTTGTTCTAAGGCAATGGCTCGACCGATGGAGGCTCGATTAACGACTTCGCCGAACATAGTGCGGCGCACCACGAGTTCGCTCGCCATGACCGCTCCAACGAGGAAACTGCCAAGAGCCAGATGCCAGTACTCGATCATGTCGTTAATGACGAGGATCGCGAGCGCAGCTGAAACCGTAGCCTGAACTGCGAGGCCGGCCGCCATGATGTATTTCCGGTTAAGGCGTTCGGCTATTACGCCGAGTCCGAAGCCGAATAACATCGGCAGGAATCGCAGGAAGAATGTGACCGATACGAGGAATGGCGAGTCGGTTAGTTTGAGTGTCAGAAGTGCCACGACCAGCATCTCGAGCCACATCATCGTTCCGGTCATCCACCCGACCGACCACAGCCTCAGGAACTGTCCGTTCTTGAGGAGTTTTTGGGGTTGAGTGCGGGTAGCCGGAGTATCGGGTGAGATCACGTTACGAGTGCGCGAGATTGGGAATGGAGGGCGATGACGATTTCACTCTCAGAATGCTACTCGGTTGGGAGCGGGAATACGGAATATTCGTTGGCATTCCCGTAAACCCTTCGACAAGCTCGGGATGACAGTATCGAGAGTGGTTGTGTGAGTAGTGCGATGCAGTTACACCGGTAGTTCGCTGATTGCCACCCATTCGACGTTGCTCAGGGCAGGCGTCGTCGAATGGGTGGCAATGACAAGGCTGCCGTTAGTCGACTTTTGTCCAGAATGGTTCGCGTTTTCGCGTTTTTTCGAGAACTGATTCATCCCAGGGCTCCATCGGAAATCCGTCGGGCTGAAGCGGGCCTGTTTTCCAGCCGATTCTTTCGTGGACTCGCGGGTCGGAGTAGTAGGCAAGGTAGACAAGTTCGAGCAGCAGGGTGAATAGTTGAGGGTTCGATTTTTCTAGCTGCTCGATGGCATTCGTAAGTTCGTTTTGGTCAGGTTCTCCCGAGGAGAGCGAGTTTGAGATTTCGCCGATCGCCTGTTCCATTACGCCTGTGTACTTCGTGTGCTCGGTCGACATGCGGTGGAGTTCTGATTCAAGATCGAGTCCTCCCGCACCAGCGAGGTCATCCACCGGCGGGATGATGCGATCGAGAATTGAGGAGAGGAGAGTGTTGTCTCTTGCGGGTGATGTCATGACTTTAGGTCCGATCGCTCGTGGCGAATGTAATCAGCGGTGCGAAGTGCGAGCGCCTGAATAGTGGGTGTGGGATTCACGGCGCCCCCGGTAACAAAAATTGAGCCGTCGACGATAAACAGGTTGTCAGCATCGTGCGATTGACCGAATTTATCGACCACGCTTCGAGTGGAATCTTCGCCCATGCGAGCAGTTCCCATCAGGTGCCAGCCCGAGTTGATGTTCAACGAGCTGGTGGTAACTCGTTTCGCCCCGGCGGCGTTGAGAGCTGTGCTTGCGGAATTCACTCCGTGGACGAGCAACCGCTTTGAGTTCTCGCCTAATCTGTAAGTGATTTTCGGTGCCGGAATGCCGTAGCGATCGGTGGCATTAGAATCGAGCTCTACCCGGTTTATCTCCTCTGGAAGATCATCCCCGATGATGCCGAGTCCCATCGTGTTCCCGAATCGCTCGGCGAAGTCGGCATGATGGTTTTCACCCCACGGCGTGGTGCCGATAGCCGTCGGAGCCGGACCCTGACCACGCCCCATTTGGAAGGTGTAGCCGCGTGTGAAATCACGGCTTGGGTCGGTTTCGTAAAACTCCTGCGACATGAGGATGCAGGCGAGCGGACCACGGTAGGTTGGAGCGGGTAAATCATCGAAGATTCCCGATGCTCCTGCGTAGACGTGGTACATCAGGTTTTTGCCGACCATTCCGGACGAGTTTACAAGTCCGTTCGGGTGAGAATCAGATTTCGAATGGAGCAGCATTCTCGGAGTGCCGATACCGTTTCCAGCTACAACTACGGCATTTGCAGGCTGGAATTGAGGGTCACCGTTTTTGTCGTAGTAGTTGACTCCCGTGGCGCGTCCGTCTGAGCCTGTCGTTATCTCGAATACTGTGGAATTGGGGCGGAGATCCGCACCGAGTTTCACGGCATCGGGGATGTAAGTGATGGCTGTCGACGCTCGTGCTCCACGCTCGCAGTTCAGGCCGAGGGCTCCGCAGTAGTTGCACGCCTTTCGACCCTTGTAGTCGATAGAGTTTATGTGCGAATCGGAGGGCCACCAGTGCCATCCGAGAGAGTCGAGTGCCTTGGCCATTCGGGTGCCGTCGGGTCCGATCGGAACCGGGGGCATCTGCCGTGGTGAGCGTGGCGGGTTTGCGGGGTCGCCATTAATTCCCGAGCAGCCCATCATTTCGTCGTTTAGATCGTAATAGGGCTCAAGATCGAAGTAGGAGATCGGCCAGTCGTCGGCGACGCCATCGAGGGTTTTCACACGGAAATCGGATGGATGAAAGCGAGGTACGTGGGCAGTCCAGTGGATGGTCGATCCGCCGACGGCGTTGTACATAACGACCTTGATAGCGGAGTCGGTGTCGTTGACCGGGTAGTCCTGCGGGAGCTTGCGCACGTTGGGGCTGAAGCTCCATTTTGTTTGCTGGAGGAACTGCCAGTCGGCGGAGTTGGTTGCGAACGATGAGGGCGGAACCCAGGGACCCTGCTCGAGACAGACGACGTTGAAACCGTCTTCAGCGAGGCTCCAGGTAACGGCGGCTCCGGAAGCCCCTGACCCGATGACGATGACGTCGACGGGTTCGTGTTGATTTATGCCAGCCACTTATATGCAACTTTCTTCTCGATCAAACTTCGCCACGCATGGGGGCGAAGCGAACAGAGTACCCATAGATTTCCATTGTGCAAGGGTCGCGTGCGACTTTTTCTGGGGGCGGGGGCGTGTTGGCTGGGTCGACGGTTGAGAGTCGTGGGTCGAGGATTTGGTCACGTGTGACATTTGTTGGGTGCGTGAAAATTGTTGGCTGGTGGTTTTACCAGATCAATGCGAGCGATTTTTTGGATTGCACCAATTACTGGCAATAAAGGTAAATATCACGTATTCCTCATGTATTTGTGAATTAAATCACAAGTGCTTTATGAGGGGTGATTCATACTGGAATCAAGCGAAGAAGCACAGCGGATTTGGATCATAACTCCAAGCGCAGGGCAGGGAGCAAATTCGCAGGAAGGGCTGAATGAAGATGCTAGGACGAACAAGAATTACACGATACGCAGGGGTTGGAATTTCGGTCTTAGGTCTAGCGATAATCGCTCTGGGTGTGTTCTTCGTAACAGAAGGATTCGCCGCAAAAGCCGAAGTTCGGGAAGCGATGATAGCTGAGCAGGTGACGGTGACGATCGATGAAGTGACAGTTCCGGTTGCCGACCAGGAAACCGCAATGGCGATGGCAGAGGTCATCACGGGTCACACACTCGGTACCTACGGACCCTGGCAGGGAATGGAGCGGGATGACCCTCACCGAGCGTCTATGCTCGACGGTCTGACTCTTAGGAACTCTTTGACACTGGGTCGCATGGCCCTCGATGTCGGTGACCTTGTAACGGGTCTTGGTGCGGTGAGCGCACTCATGGGTGTTGCCTTCATAGCAACTGGTGCGGTGGTGGTCGGTCTTGCGGGTGGTACTGCAAGAGAAGAGGAAACCACGGCAACCGAGCCGATCGAGTTCACACCTGAGTACGAGCGAGCTGCATAGCTGGCAAGTAGAGAACTCCAGGAACCGCCTCTCACAAAAACGTGAGGGGCGGTTTCGGTCGCGTGCGACTTTTTCTGGGGACGAGGACTGTGGGCTGGGTCGTGGGATGTGGGTTGGTGTCAGGAGCAAGAGCAGGAACGCGGAACGTTCGCACGTCATGCTGAACTTGATTCAGTATTTCGTTCGACTGGCTGGAATGACCGATTCTTTGACCCTTCGACGGGGCTCAGGATGCAGCGTCTTCCTATCGAGTGATCACGCTGAGTCGAACGTTTCTCCCTCACCCCAACCCTCTCCCGCTGGGAGAGGGAGCAAGACTTCACCTACACCCTAGCGCCAGAGGGCTTTGACGGCGTCGGTGCAGGCGTTGATGGTTTCTTCTGCGGCTCCTGCCGACATTGGGGTGGTGTCGACTTCGTAGCCACCCTCTTCGAAGTTGTCGGCCATTGGCATGTAGCCCATGTATCCGTTGGTGTATCCGCTGAACAGGGTTTGGGCTGCGGGCGACGCGTCTTTGACTGCCATACCAATTTCACAGAACGCTTCGACGGGAAGTCCGACGAGTGCGGCAGGTCCGATTCGCATCGCCTGAACGGGCATCGACATTGGGCCGTCAGCCGTGCGTTTGGCGTTGCTGAGAACGAAGTTTGCTCGTTTGGCTTCGGAGACAGCGAGTTTGATTTCAGGAACTGTTCCCGATTCGCGTGTTGTGTTCAGGTTTTCAACAGCTGCGTCGAAACCCTTTTGGGCATCTTCGACTGATGGGAAGTCGCCGACGGGTAGCTGTGCGTGTGTATTGATGATCCTTAGGGTGTCGTCGGGTTCGCCAGCTGCATCGTCTTCATACATGCCAAGATCGGCGCCTGACTGCACGACTTCAACTAGTCGTTCTTTGCGGGGGACAGGGTCGATTTCGAGTCGAATCCGGGCTGCTTCGAGTCCAAGCCGGTTACCAAGCCATTCGGCGACAGCGACTTCTCCGATAAATCCGTGGGTGGGTCCGCAGTTTCCGGCTGCACCTTGCAAGAATAGGCAGAGTCCGCCGGCGAATTGTTCGACGACCTTGCGGGCTGTGCCGGGGTAGTCGGGCGAGAGCAGCTTGTTTGCAGGGCCAAGAATCGTTGGGTGGCAGGCGTAGTTGAGGAGGGTTGCGATTGCGTTGCCGTCGGTGTCATTAATCGCTACGATTCCGACTTCACGATCGACAACTCCCTCCCAGTTTCGGCCGGTGAACAGCGTACCGTCCTGAAGGGCAGGTCGACGGTTCACGTTGATCGATGAAGTGCCTTTACCGACACCTACGTGCGCTGGTTTTGCGGCGTGGCGCGCTGTGGCTACGGCATTGGCGATTCGCTCTGGAAGAGAATCCCAGTAGGGTCCGACGAGTTCCATGCCTTCGTTGAGCCACGAAGTTCGGCCAACAGGACCGGAGTGGGTGTGGGTTGCCGAGAGTCGAAGGTTTTCGGACTTGATGCCGGTTACTTTCTCCACCTCGGCTCGGATCGCAGCGTCGTCGCTATTTGTCAGCTGTCCCGTGTCGACATCGACGATTGCAATCTCAAGATCGCCGTCAGTGACGTACAGTGCGGTGGCGTAGAAATTCATCGCCACGCCCTCTGCGCGCTGGTGGGTTGCGGCTCCCCATCCTGCGTGGGCGATGCCTACGGGTGGGGTGATGTCTGATCGTCCTGCGCCTGCTGTGAGCATTGGTTCAAGGATCCGTTAGTGGCTGGTGGTTTGCGAGTTAGGTCGTGAAATTTATCACCGAGTGTACGGTGGTGCTGTGATTTCGTGATGAGGCTTGATCGACCTTGTGTTGATTCAACGAGGTAGCTGTCATTGCGAGGAGTTCGACGACGTGGCAATCAACGTCCCACATTGTCAATCGATCTTGCCAGAGCTATTCATATCCGTTGTCACCGGAAAAGCGAATTGCCAGAGCGACGAACTCTTCGTCCGACTCTGCGTGATTGCCACGTCGTCGTACTCCTCACAATGACAGAAACATCGGTGCCCACGCAGGATGAAAATTCGCTACAGTACCGAGTTCCTAAATATCTAGGAGTTTGTAGCGGATCGTAATTTTTTTGAGGGCTGGCGCAGCAACACCTATGGCACTAAAACAGCGACTTCTTTACCTGAGCGCGCAATCGACCGATCCGCGGTCGCCGGCGATTTCACAGGCTTTGCACGAGCCGGTGAAGGGAACGATCGTTGAGATCGATCCAACAAAGACGGGGATCGACTACGAAACGGTTCACGACGCGGTAATCGATGGCTGGCGCGTTGTGCACTTTCCGGATCAGCGAGGGACGCTTGCCGATTCCGACGTAGATGTTCTTGGGTACCAGTTTATTTTGGAGAAGATGGAGCAGTTTGATGACTAATGTTGCAGCGAACCACCTTCTAAGCGACGATCAGGTCGCCGATTTCGTTATCAACGGCTATCACATCGTTGAGCCGCAGTTTCCGCCTGAGTTTCATGCCACAGTCTACGACGAACTTCAGGCCCTACCAACCAATCCCGGCGACGATATAAACCAGGCTGTTCCGAAGCTTGATGAGGTTTACGAGCACCCGGCGGTCGCAGGGGCGTTGGCAAGCGTTCTGGGTAGCGATTACACGAAAGCTGCTCATCGCCATTGTCACAGGAATCACCCGGGAACTCGGAGTCAGGCGTGGCATCAGGACAGCCTGAATATTCCTATGCTGACCGACGGGCATGGCCGGGTTTCTGATCATGTCCAGAGCGTTCTGGTGATGTACTACCCGCAGGACGTCGCTTCGAATATGGGACCGACGGCGCTGATTCCGGGTTCGCACCTGTTTCTGGCGGCTGGCGATCGGAACGCTTCACAAGGTAATTTCAAAGATCAGGTCGTTGCGGTTGTTCCGGCTGGCTCGGTGCTGATACTTCACTACGATATCTGGCACGCAGGCACGGCGAATACGAGCGATCAGGTTCGTTACATGGTGAAGTATTTGTTCGAGCGAGCGAGTGAGTCTACTGAGCCGAGTTGGGATCACGATCCTGCGAATGATGTTCGGATTTTGGAGCGGCTTGAGCGTGATGAGGCGGCATTGATCCAGCGGTCATTGGTTCCAAAACGCAATTATCGCCGTGCTGCGATGTGGAACAATCTGGCGGGCAACGCTGCGATTGGGTACGAGTACCGCGACAAGTGGGCTGGGGCCTGGCCGGTGCCGAGTTAGATGTAGGACAACGTGTCCCGAGCGTAGTAAGCGGAGTCGAGGGATCTGGTGCTGGGGTCGCGGGCAACGTTGGCTGGAATGGACGTTGACTCCACCGAGGTCCCTCCACTTCGCTGTGCTTCGGTCGGGAATTCAACGTACCCAACAGCGGCAGCATCGCTCGCTCGCCTGCCGTCCTTCGACTGGCTCAGGATGGCATTTTGGGAGTTGGCTGGGAGCTTCCCGAAAGGGGAAATCCTTCATCCCAACGCTGGTCCCCGGCGTACCACACCCCTGCCCGAATTTCCCAATTTTGAACTGAATCCGCACCTTTTCTTGTTTTACACGCATCACATTTCTGTGTCAGGTCAAGAGACCCCAGGGACGGGGATGACAGCGGATGTGAATGGGAGTGAAGCATGACTTTGCATGAGATCTCCCGGCGAACGCAGGGACAACACTCAGGTGTCAGGTTAGTGGTTGTCTTGCTCGTCGCCGGAGTGATGATCGAGATGGTTGCCCTTGCAGTCGGGATCGGCTTAGGCGTTTCTGGCGGTGACTATTTCTCACAGACGAAAGCGACAAGAGATGCGGCTGCGGCCGGCTCGGGAATCCTTTCGCAGATCGGAACTATTAGTGCAGTTAAGGCGTGGCTAACGCCGCTGGAGTTCCTTGGAGTCGCGGTGCTGTTTACCGGAATTGCGGTATCACTGGCGGTGATCGTCAAGAATTTGCAGTTGCGAGCCGAGGCGTTTGCCGCGGCATTGCCAAAGTTGATTTCGACCAGTGCGAACAACGATGAGGTGGGGAAGTAATTATGACAACACAAGTTGCAACTAAGGTTGCTGGAATTCCGGCAATAACGATAAAGAGCGGCAACGTCGCAATGACGGGCATGCAGAGCATGGCCAACAAGATGTGGGCGCCGTGGGTGGTGATGGGATTGATGATCGTGGTGATTTCGTTCATCGTCGGAATTGTTCTGGCGGGAATCGAAGCGAGCTACTTTGAGAACTCGAAAGAGGCTCGAGAAGCGGCAGCCCGAGGATCGTCGATCGCACTTGAGCAGGCTCGAATCCAGTCGATCATGGCGTGGCTTCCCGGGTTCAAGTTTCTCGGTTTAGGTTTCCTGCTTGGTGGTATTACCTTCCTGCTGGCAACGATTCTTGGAAACTTGCGAGTGGCTGGCGGCAAGGTGCAAAAAGCCCTTGGTGCCGAGCAAATCGTTATCAAGAAGCCGCTTACCGGCACGCTGTTCCCGATGCTCATGATGATGGGAATGATGATCCTCGTCGTTACGCTTGGGGTGTCGATCTGGCTCGCTGGCGAGACGTTCACCTACTGGAACAACTCGGTCGCCACGGTTTTGAACCCGGCAACAGCGGGTTCAGAGACACTTCGAGACCTTGGTGTTATCAAGGCGACCGGAGCGTGGCTGACTCCTCTGAAGTTTGTGGGCATGGCCGTCCTCTTCAGCGGAATCGCATTGGCTCTTGTGACTATCGTTAGCGTTCTCCGGTTCCAGGCAGCACGCCTGACCGAGCTGGCGCTGTCGAAAGAGGCTTAGACAAAAGTTCACGAAGAAAGCCAACTCGAAGTGCGGTGTGGTCGATGACCAAGTCGGTAGCGAGTGATCCTTGGATCGCTGGTTGCCACCCATTCGACGTTGCTCAGGACAGGCGTCATCGAACTCCTCGCAATGACAGAACTCAGAGTATTCGCTTCTGATGGATTCGATTGAAGTCAGAGGTATGGCTGCTTCGGCAGGCCAGGTGTTGGATGAATCCGAGATGGGAATCCCGAGTCGAAGGCACAACTACTGCCGAAGCCAGCCAATTATCGAAAGTATTGACCGTCGTTCCTTTGGGAACGGCGGTTTTTTTCGTATGGGAGTTACCTAGTCAAACGGCGTGTATACCTTCAAGAAAAATTTGCGGGCAAACCTGATCATTGCGGTGTTACGTAATTAATAAGCACGGATGGTTTGCGTGATGATAGAGATGCGAGCAAGTAGGGTTCGAAACATGTTGGCACTGGCGACGGTTTTTGTCGCTGTGCTTGCAATTTCATGTACTTCAGCACCGGAAGTAGAGCCGGTGCCGGTTCATGTTGATGTTGATACGGGCATCGATTACGTCTCGATTGATCGATTTTCCGATGAAGCGGGGACGATCATGCGCCGATCGGGCAATCCTGACTTACCGGCTCCAAACGAGCCAATTGATTACGATGCCGACTTCTTGAACCACGCGCTGAGCCCGAGTGGCGATGACGTTAGCTACTACGCATTCGATGTAGCTCCACTTCTCACGGCTCCGGTCTATTCGATCGTTTACGAATCTGATCCTTCCCAGCGGGTGGCGGGGCAGGGGTCGATTTTTGATGTGATACCCGGGGATGCCGGTTACAACGATTTTTGGCAGGCGGTTCGGGTACTGGTTCCTGACGACTACGAGCCAAACTCACTTCGAAGTCTTGCCGATATCGAGAGCTCGGGTTACGAGCTTGTTCCGACCGGGACGATCATCAACTGCCCAATTGTTCCTTATGGATCATCAGCGAAACTGGCGGGTCGTACGAGCGTGGGCTGGTACGAGGGTCAGCACGTTCTGTATTTCTCATTTGAGGTTCAACGGGTGAGCGTATTAAATCCCAGCGGGCTCGATGTTCCTTACGCGGTGGTGCGGGTGATCTTCGAGGACAACGATCCGTCGAAGGGCATGAAGTTAGATTCGAGCACGGGCAATACGCACAACGTGTTTGACACGATCCCCGGCGACGATCTGTACAGAGCGCTGTGGCGGCACGATTTCGTAGATGCCGCAGATTTTGATTCAGTTCATGATTGGGATTCTTCCAAAGCCGCTGCCAAAGTTGATGTCGGCATGGAAAATATTTTGGTGAACTGCCGGTCGTAATTTGGCCTGGTTCGGAACAGTAGTTCACGAAATTGCTGCCATATACGACTTTGGCTTGATAACGCTATTTCATTTTGATTGTTCGTGGTTAGCCTTCGTTCACTCGACCACGTTGTCCGGTCGCCTGCTGTTCTGCGAGCGAAGCGAACAGCCACGCAAGACGGAAGTGATCGATGGCACGGACGAGGTTACCCGCATCTACCTCGGCCCATGCCGTTGCAAACTGATCTTCGGCACGCTGAAGTTGACGCTCGTAATTGCTCTGTGCCTTCGGTGTCCAAACGGTCGACTCGCCAGCGATGTAGATCTGCGATTCAGCAAGAATCCGGTCTGCGGTCACCAGGTGATCGATCGCTTCGTTTACAGCTGCGATCGCCGGTACTGAGAGCCCTCGTCGACTCGACAAAGCGCTCTCGAGGTTCGCCACTGCCTGACGTTCCTGAATGAAAACGCGGTTACCGAGATGCGGATCTAGATATGCAAGATCCTGCCAGAGTTTTTGTTCCAGACTGCCTTGAATGTTGCCTATGACAGTCGAGATGTTCCTATCTTCCGATATGAACGGCGTGAGGAAACCGATAGCCCGCTGTTTCAGGTCTATTGCACCCAGAATAGTCAGTACTACTGTATCTGCAGTTTCACCGTCACTCTCGCCAATAGTTCCACCCTCATAGTCCAGGCCATCGTCGGTGACCGTGACTACTACGGCGTAGTCCCCGGGGTACCGATAGATGTGACTGTCAGCGACGGTTCCGTCTACTCCGTCGGTGGAGCCTGGATGACCGTAAGCAGTTTCAGTCACTACACCGTTGGTCAGTGGCCCGTCTACCCAGTCAGTTGTGGACGTATGGGTGTCGAGAGTTCCGGGGTCGTTGAATTCGGAAGGATCGAGTTGTGTAAGGTCATGTAACAACCATTCACGATCATCACCGGCGTCAACCGTTGGGGCCACGTTCAGCATCGTAATTGTGAACTGTGTCGAATCCGTGGATCCGTCGTCATCTTCGATTTCGACAGTGACCGTGTACAAACCGTTGTCAGCATAGACGTGGCTTCCCGTCACACTGCCGTTTGCTCCGTCTACGGAACCGGCAGATGACGGAGGTCCGAACGGAGATTCGTTGACTGTGGCGGTCGGTGTAGACGTTGTATCACCCCACAGTATCGTTGCTGTGTGAGTATCAGCGGTGCCCAGATCGTTGAAGGCGATGTTGATGTTTATTTCGCGACCTTCGTCGCCTTCATATCCATCGGAAGCTGTCAGAACTGGCTTGACGTTTTCTACATCCACATCGAACGATGTACTGGTAACACCACCATCGTGATCATCGACGCTCAAAGTGACGGTGTACGTGCCATTGTCGGCGTAAACGTGGTCGCCACTTACGCTACCTAACATCCCTGAATCCGACCCTGGCGGTCCAGAATTCGCCTCCGAAACGCTGCCGTTGTCCTCGTCAGTACCATCACCCCAATCGATGGTGGCAGTGTGAGTATCAAGCGTGCCCGGGTCGCTGAATCCGCTGTTTATGATTTCAACGGGCTCGCCTTCAGTCGCTGTTACGTCCGAAATTGTGTTAACTGTCG
>Ga0114999_10004094_pt1 | contig 17843 bp, 15 predicted proteins | sample ArcticOcean_MG_C_3_FD_89820 | JGI IMG/M metagenome (GOLD analysis project Ga0114999, IMG submission 89820) | Marine microbial communities from western Arctic Ocean - ArcticOcean_MG_CB8_126 | ecosystem: Environmental > Aquatic > Marine > Oceanic | place: Arctic Ocean: Canada Basin | collected...
ATTCCGGAAATCAGGGACCTGTGCTAAAAAAAGAAGTTAAGTTTTGGCTTGAGCGCAACGGTAAACCTTACCTGAGTGATTTTCATGAAGCTCCCCCGCGCTTTGGAGGTTCCGGAGCAATCTGGCTGAATTTCAAATAATCTCCTAAAAAGGAACTAAAATTTGTCATTTCGAGCGCAGCGGAAAATTTTTTTAAGCTAAAACTGATGCATTCGTAAATAGTTGTCATTCCCGCTTTCGCGGGAATGACATACAAGTGTACCATTTAGACTTTTTACTGGTTCATCAAAACTAATATCATTGGTATTACTCCCATGCGTTAGCAAAGACAGAGTGCTTTACGGGCTTTTTTTGAGGACGTCAAATAATCCACAATTAATTTATAACTCCCGGAATAGCAAGTGTGAAGCATGGAATAGTAACCTCAAATTCTTCACCGTTAGTGGTTGTCATTTGATAAGTACCCTGCATCGTTCCCACAGGTGATTTTAGCTGAGAACCGCTTGTGTATTCATATTCCTGATCCGGCTCCAAAACAGGCTGATCACCTACCACGCCTTCGCCACGCACCTCGTTTGTCTCTCCGTTGCTGTCGGTGATAATCCAGTGTCGTCGTAAAAGTTGTACTGTCCGCGTGCTCAAGTTTTTTAATCGGATACGATAAGCAAAGACGTAGTGATCTTTTTCAGGCAAAGAATGCGTTTCCAGATAATATGCTTCAACCTGTACCTGAACTCCTTCAGTGATTGCTTCTTCCATGTCTCCCTTTAAAATTCAATCAGTAAACTTCTCTTCAAATATTAGTTTGAGTTATACCGTAATTTCCGAAAATGGCAAAGAAAAAGTGACAGATATGCGGAAATGTCTGCATAACTTGCCCTTCAAACAAACATCTAGTAAAATATTAAAGCCCAAACTGTCTTCCTGTTTATTTTTTAACACCTGTTTTTCTACGTGTAATTTATGAAATTTGTTGATTCAGTAAAAATCCATGTACGTTCTGGAAACGGCGGGGCGGGGTGTACTGCATTCCGGAGGGAAAAATATATTCCGCTTGGAGGACCCAATGGAGGAGACGGTGGAAAAGGCGGGGACGTATTTCTGCTAGGAGACCTCGGTAAGAATACCTTGCTGGATCTTTCATTTCAGCAGCATCAGCATGCACAGCATGGAGCGAACGGCAGCGGTAGCGATAAACATGGAGGCAATGGTAAAGACCTTCACATTCGTGTTCCGTTGGGAACAGTGGTCAAAGATATTGAAACAGGCGAGATTATTCTGGAAGTGGTTGAAACAAAAGATTACCTGCTTTATCCGGGTGGACGTGGCGGACGTGGAAACGCGCGTTTCAAAACATCGACGAACCGCGCCCCTGAATATCACCAGCCCGGTGAACCTGGACATGACTGCTGGGTTCGGCTGGAGCTTAAATTGATGGCAGATGTCGGCTTAGTTGGTTTTCCAAATGCAGGAAAATCTACACTTATCAGCAGTGTTTCGCAGGCACGTCCAAAGATCGCGGATTATCCCTTCACCACGCTTGTGCCCCAACTTGGTGTAGTAAAGATTGCGAATCTTGATCCATTTGTAATTGCGGATATTCCGGGTATTATTGCGGGAGCACATGACGGTAGGGGACTGGGCGGTCGTTTTTTACGTCATATTGAGCGCACGGCAAGTTTGCTGCTGTTGCTCGATGTTTCAGGATTTTCCGAAAATCCGCCTCAAGAGGAATACGCAACTTTGATTGAAGAACTTGAACTATTTTCTCCAAAACTTTTGGAGAAATCGAGGGCAATTGCTCTCACAAAAATGGATAGTGCTACCGATAATGATGAATTGGATGAATTGGAGAAGTTTCTTGAAGATGCTGGAGAAACTGTCTTTCGTGTCTCTTCTGTAAGTAAAGACGGAATTCCGGAGTTACTGCATTATCTTGGTGATGTTGTGAAAAAGGAACGTTTGCTTGAAACAGAAACACCACCCAAAAAGGAGGAGGCCGTACTTCCCGTTGACTCCATTTGGGACGATTTTAACTGAAAAATGCTTTGCAGGAGGATTGCACTTTTATCCGCAAATGCTGATGTGCGCAAATTTAAGACTTTTGCAAAATTTAATGCTATTTAAGCAACTCAAAGTCGGGAAGATAAATGAAAACAATTAATGAAAAAGGAAAGAGAATGGAAAAGAAAAAATCTGCAAAATATGAATTTCGCTTTGAAATTGCAAGTGAGAGGAATCAAATAGACGGTTACACCTTAATTCCAAAAAATGACCGTGTTGCCGAGGCACAGCACATGAGTGAGCATGAAGCATTTCAAGCAATTCAGCGGCATGCGCTTAAAGGTGAAACCGAAGAAGTCCAAAAACTCTTGTTGGAATTTCCGGAATTTAAAAGAGAAGACCTTAAAAAAATGTTAATACGAAGTGTTGTAACACAAGGTAAAACTCTGGAACTTTAAAAAACTTCTCAGAAAAAATTCCCCTTTCCCCGCTTTCTACTCTCCTTTCAAACAGAGAGCTGGTCTTCAACTTGGTAGCTGAACAAGCTTTGCAATAATCCAGATCTTCCCACACAGGAAATACCCCCTTTATTTCAAACAGCACATATAGACGCAGCTATTTTGCCAAGAATGGTAAGCCGTGCTATATTTGATGGTGATGTTATACGAGGTCGCCAGTATATATTAGTTGATGATGTAAAGACCTCAGCAGGAACGCTCGCTGAGCTTCGGTTGTATATTGAAAGCAAAGGCGGAGAGGTTGTCGCAGTTTCAACTCTTGGGGTGTCCCGGAATGAAATTATTGCCTCCAGACCACAAACTCTGACAAAACTAACAGGGAAACACAATGAAAAAGAATTCACAAACATCCTTCAGGAATTCGACATTGCCGGTGGCAGAATTGGGAACCTCACCTAAGGAGAAGCAGAATACATCCACAAATACAACGCTCTTGACACCCTCAGAGATCGACTCACTTAGGCAAGACAGCCGGGAATCCCACATGAGCAACATGGAATACTTAAAGACAGTGGATTGGGGCAAACCCCCACACCTCCGCTAAATACCTCACCTACTACATCCACAACTGCATTAGCCAAGTCTCAGACCAAGGCCGATGCACGCGCAATTCTAAAAGGAGAACAATGATACTTAAAAAGCCATCCCTAGCAGATCCACAAAAACTGATTTCATTCCTGGCAGGCCAGCGTGTAGAAATAAAGGGTACGCTACCCTTTATTTAAAGCGGGAATGACAATTATTTACGAATGCATCAATTTTGGTAAAGGACACAATGCAGTTACCGAATCAAGAAGATACTAAAATCACTCTTTCAGATAATCATCGTAGGCTAATTTCCTGGTAATTGTACGGTGATTTTCTTTAGCAAGTTTTCTCCAAAGCTGACCTTCTCCGGCCTTTTCATCCATCAGTTCCTTGAATATTATTAATGCCTGCTGGTCTTTATCCTGCCGCGTGTAAATAGCACCGATTTGATAACGTGCCCAAAAAACGCGTTCAATTATTTGCTTGTTAGTTTTGTCAGCATAAAGTGAAATTGCCCGTTGATAGCTCTTCAACGCAGTCTCATCATTTTGTCCTTTGTTGTGCATATCTGCAGACAGGAAATGGCTTTTGATAATATATTCAGGTGTATCCTGATGATCAAGCGGATGATTGTAACTTGAAATAGCCTCCTGAAAAGCCTCGCCTGCTTCAACAAAATTTCCGGTTTCCTCCTGTAATTCACCTAAATCATAATAGAGTTCCGGAACTATTTCCGCTAACAAAGGTTTTTTGTTTTGATCGTATTTCCGTAGGGTTTGTTTGTAAACAAGCAATGCTCTGGGATAGGACTTTTGCTGTCTGTAAATACGTGCCAGTAGTAGTCGTGCCTCAGAATCATAAGGACTTTCCGGATACTTTTTTAGAAATCTGGCAATAGTATTTCGCGCTTCTGTAAGATCTTCATTTTCAAGCAGCGCCCGTGCTTTTTCAAGTTGAACCAATTCACCGACTGTATCTCCGGAGCGTGTTTCGAGGAAACGTAAAATGTCCAGTGCCTCATCCAAAAACCCCAATTTACGGTGAGCTACCGCAATTTGGAAAAGTGTTGTGTCAAAACGAAAATTAATAAGATATTTTGCTTTATAATCACTATACGCACTTACCAGAGCAAGCGTGTCATCCTGACGAAAATAGCTGTCAATCAGTCCTTTGAGATTTTCATCAATGTTTTCCTGAATCACATTTCTGCGCACATACACATTTTGAGGATACTTCTCCATGAAAGCTTCCAGAGCTTTTATGGCAGGTGAGTATGAGCCATAAAGTGTAAGCGTCAATCCTTTCCTGAGCATTGCTTCTTCTGCCTGTGGAGTTTCCGGATAGAGTCTGGGGATTTCATCATAAACATTGATTGCCTCAAGGTATTCATCAGTATACGGTCGTTTTGCCTGAATATTCGCAATGCGCATTTTACCCAACAAAGCAATCTCTCTCGTGTAACTACTAATTGCTTTTTTGTAGGCCTGAATTGCTTCGTCTTCTTTACCCTCGTCACGCAGAAAATCACCTAAACGCAGTGCTACCAATTTGGAAAAATCTGCGTTTGGATATTTTTGCAGGAGGATCCTGAAAATTTCACGTGCTGTTACATAATCTGCATTTTCATAATAAGTCTCACCCATGTGGAATAAAAGAGTTGGATCATCTTTGACATAGTTCTTGTCAGCATTACGTGCTATGTCAAAAAATTCACGAGCGGTGATGTAACGTCCAAGCTGATAATAAGCCTGTGCCATCTTATAATGTGTAACTGCGAAATATTTTGGTTGAGGTGTGGAACGTAAATATTCTTTAAAATTAGTGATGCTGTTTTCCCATTGTCTTTGATCAATACGGCTCATACCTTGCCAAAAATTTGCATCGTTAGCCTGTATTGAATTTGGGAAACGTTCCTGCAAAATATTAAAGTAAACAGCAGCCTCATGCTGAAAATTCATTTTTTGAAAAGCGCGTCCAATCCGGAAATTAGCGTGAGGCAAAAGGGAAGTCGTGGCAAACTTTTCTCCATCCTCCTGAGCAATTTTATCTGCGTCCTGAGTGATGCGGATTGCTGTTTTGTAGGCCTCAATTGCCTGGTGATAATTCTCGCCGATGCGGCGCTCAAGCATAGTGTAAATCGTGTCTCCAATTCGGAAAAGCGCTCTTGCCGCTAAAGGATGAAGCTGATCACCAAACTCTTCCTGAGTATGAGATTTGCCTAGTGCATAAGCTTCCCTGAAATGTTTTACTGCTTCATCATACATTCTGGTACGAAAAGCATTTTCACCAAGTTGAAGAATGGGATTGATTTTCGAACTTCTAATCCTGCGTGCTTTTTTCTCAGCTTCAAGCAGTGCTATTTCTTCGGTGCTCAATTTTTCACCTTCTGGTGCTACAACGGTATTTTTTTTCCTGTATGGTGTTCCGTGAATGTCAAGTATCCACTGCAGTGGTTTTGACACAAAATGCCTCTCCACACTCACCGCGGTTGCTTTCAGTTTTAATTCAATAAAGGTTTGGTTTACACTTGAAGTGAGTGCTGCCAGTTCTAAACGGGATCCTGCATATTCCAGTTTATCCAGCTCTTTTTTAGCTAAAGTATTAGGCAGTCGGATTGTCAAACGTGTTTGCCTGCTGTCTTCCAGTAAAAAAATCCGGGGGGGTTGTTTATCTTCCGGAACAGATGCAGCTGTTAAAATCTGGGACGGTTTGTGGAAACTGAAAGTTAATCGGGTAAAATTTGCATTGCCAGCGTCAAAATCAACAGCAGTAAGCTCATACACCGCGTCTTCCGGAGGATCAGGCAAAGGTTGAAGTTGGAATGTGGGGCGGAAATCAATTTGTATTCCATGTAGTTTTCCAAGAGAACTGACGGAATAACTTAAATCTTTTTGCAGTAATTTGAACTGGGCCCAACTGTCCCCGTCAATTGCTGAAAAAAGGATTCCTGCCAGTTGGGAGTCATTAAAAAGACGCTCCAGTCGCCCGTCCGCAAAAACAGCTAGTGCGTTTTTGAACTTTATCACCAGAGTCCTAGCGGCAAGGTTCTCAGTAATTTCGTAATTGGGAGCTTTGCTGGTGAGTAGACGTACGCTGATTTGCTTACCGCGGCGCAGCAACTCAACATTTGTAATTAAGACAGGACTGGAATCCTCCGTCGTTTGCGCCGGCGCGCTGACAGCAGTCAAGATGCTGAAGGTCAGCAGAACAAACAAATTCCGGAGCAACCTCATACAGGCAAGACCAGTTTCATGGTTCAAGGTTAAAGCAGCAAGTTCAGAAAATCATCTGTCCCTAACTGTAGCTTAAACCGAATTTATACTTTATTCGTAGAATGATTTGAGTAATTTTGAACGAGTAGGGTGTCGTAATTTCCTCAGTGCTTTTGCTTCAATCTGACGAATACGTTCCCGTGTTACTTCAAAATCCTGGCCAACTTCTTCCAGAGTATGATCCTTTGCAGAGTCAATACCAAACCTGAGACGTAGTACATTTTCCTCACGTTTTGTGAGAGTTTTCAAGGCGTCCCTTGTTTTTTCACTCATGTTTGAAAAAACTGTTGCTTCACCAGGATCGCTTGCGTGCTCGTCTGCAATAAAATCCTTGAGCTGCGAGTCTTCATCGTCACCAATCGGTGTGTCTAGAGAGATCGGTTCCTTCGCTATTTTTAATACCTTGCGGACTTTGTAAAGCGGCATTCCCAGATCTTCTGACAACTCATCCGCGGTCGGCTCACGTCCCAGTTCCTGAACCTTTGCCCTGGAAATTCTGGAAAGCTTATTGATCGTTTCAATCATGTGAACAGGTATGCGTATGGTTCGCGCCTGATCCGCAATTGCGCGTGTAATTGACTGACGGATCCACCATGTCGCATAAGTTGAAAATTTGTAACCACGACGATATTCAAACTTGTCTACTGCTTTCATCAAACCAATATTGCCTTCCTGAATCAGATCCAGAAATTGTAATCCGCGGTTTGTGTATTTTTTCGCAATACTGATCACCAAACGTAAATTTGCTTCTATAAGTTGACTCTTTGCAGACTTAACTCTGCGTTCAACTTGTTTAAGATGATTAACTTCACCTTCAAATTCCTCCAGAGAGAGGGTAGTCCATTCAATCATTGTCGCGATGCTTTTACGGTTCAGTTCTATCTTTTCGTAAAAGCGGTTTGCGATGCTCATGCGGTGCCCGGTTTTAGCGGCAATTTCTTTACTGATTTCCCCTTTCTTTTTTTTGTTCGATGCAGCCCGCAGTTGTTTGAAAATCTCATCTATTTCTTCGGCAGACATTTGTAGACTTTTTGTGTTGGCATCCATTTTACTGAAAGTCAGGTCAATTTTTTCCTTGTGATTGAACAACTCATCACACATCAATTCAATTTGACGGGAGTTAAAATTTATGTTGCGGATAGCTTCTTTATAGAGAATTTCGTTTTTTTCCAAACGCTTCACTTCCGCAGGTTTTAACTTTCTGCTTGCCTGAATATCACGGATCTTCCTTACTGTACCATAATGTTTCCAAACTTCATCGAGTTGAGCAATTACCTGATTGGTCGCTTTGTCTTCGTCCTCAATAACATTGTCATCTTCATCCAATCCGGAAACGACGTGTCTTGCCTTAATTTTTTGGCTTTTGAGATGTCTCGCAAGATTTTGCAAGTACAGCAAAATCAGATTTGAATCAGAGAAAATTCCAATTAATTCGAGGTTGCCGCTTTCAATTTTTTTGGCAACTTCTACTTCACCGTCACGAGTCAGCAACTGGATACTGCCCATCTCGCGTAAATACATACGCACGGGATCATCTGTGGAGTTGTCAACTCCTGGATCAAGATCCAGCCCGTTTGTATCAAAATCAATTTCTGGACGGCTATCAATATTATCCCGACCTAGCTCAATCTTTTTCTCGGAATCGACAACTTCAATATCCATTTCAGCAAAAATATCAAATATTTTTTCTAGTTGTTTTGCTGATGGAGTTTCATCTCCGAGATTTTCATTGATTTCGTCTATAGTGACGAAGCCTTTTTCGCGTCCTTCCGTGACCAACTCTTTGACAAGTTTTTCCTCTAATGGCGAAAGGGCGGTTTCATTTTTATTTGCTTTGCTCATATAGCTTTTGCTGAGATTAAAGAGTCAAAATGTTGTCAAAAATTTGTTTTATGTCCTTTAATTTCTCTTCTTCTTTTCTTCTTTTTAAACCTGCTTGTGCTCGATCTTCATTGCTCGTACTGTTCAGCAACCATTGCTGGAAGTTGTTTTCCAAGTTGCGTTCTTTTATGCGTCTCAGTGATAAACCAAAGTCGTGACTCGGAATTTCTTCTGACAGCAACAACATTACAGACTGAAATAATTCAGGATCAGAGTATTCTAGTTTAAGTGGATCGAAAGCTTGAAACGCCGCATCAGGTAACTGCAATAGTTTCGCATAAAGTTGTTGAAAATGCGGAGTCTGGAACTCATGCTGATTGAGATGCTTCCTGACAAGAGGCCACAATTCTCCTTTACGTAACAAAGACTGTAACAACCATTGCTCATCATGCGAAACTTTTGAATTAGTCGCTAAGCGGTTTAGAGTAGCATTATTGTCTTTATTAGACAAGTATTTGTTTCTTTTTCTTTTTAATTCATTTGCCAGAATTTCGGCAGGAATTTTCATTCTCTCACCAATTGCAAGCAAAGATAATTGTCGGCGTTTTGGCTCGTTTATTTCATTTAAAGCTGGTAGCAGTTCTTCCAGTCCCTGCATTCTGCCCTGAATACTGTCAGGATATTTTTTGATGGTTTGCTGTACCAGATAATCCAGAGCAGGGACTTTTTGTTCCAGCAATTCTTCAAAAACTGCTTTACCATGTTTCAACAAAAAAGTATCAGGATCATCACCTTCCGGCAGAGTAACGATAAAGGACTCAAAGGCATGGGGCAGCAGAAGATTCGCATGCTTTAAAGCCGCGTTTTTTCCGGCAGTGTCGCCGTCAAAGAGCAGAATCACCGTATCTGCATAACGCCGGACTATTTTTAAATGATCCGGAGTCAACGCTGTTCCGCAGGGTGCAACTGCATCTTCAAAACCGTTTTCGTGTAAACGGATCACATCCAGATATCCCTCAACAAAAATTAAGCGGCGGAGTTTCCGGATTGAACTGAGGCCTTCGAATAGTCCGTAAAGCACCTGGCTTTTCCGGTAATAAGGAGTTTCCGGACTGTTGAGGTACTTGGGTTTATCTTCTGCCTTCATGGTTCGTGCGCCAAACCCTATGCAGCGACCGCGGGTATCTCTGATAGGGAACATCAAACGTCCACGGAAAGTATCATAATGTCTTCCGGATTTTTCACTGACTTTGATTAATCCGGTACGTAACAGGTCCGGAATAGTCGTTTCATTTTGCTGCAGCCGGTTCAGCGCACCTTGCCATTCGTCAGGTGACACGCCGAGTTGAAAATGCTCCTGCATGTTTTCCGGAACCATTCGCTCCCTCAGATATTCCATTGAGGATGTTCCTTCGGAAGTAGCCAGATTTAAGCGGTAAAAAGAAGCCGCCTCTTTAAGGCAACGTAGGCCTCTGTCTTCATCAGGATTAGTACGCTTTGAACTTCCTGATTCAATTTCTAGGTTGATACTGGCACGTTTGGCGAGTTCTTCAACCGCTTCGCTGAAAGAAAGACGGTCGTATTGTGTAAGAAATTTTATTGCATCACCGCTGGTGCTGCAGCCAAAACAATGGAAAAAACCACGCAAAGGATTAACATTGAATGAAGGCGTTTTTTCTGCATGAAAAGGGCAAAGGCCTTTGTAGTTTGTTCCTGCACGTTTGAGCGTGATTCCATGTTCAGAAATCAAGTCTACAAGGTTTGTGGCTTCCACCACCTGACGGATAAAACCTTTACTGAACTGCATTTCTTAAGACTTGGAGTGAATTGAAAAATAATGTTAAATAAATCGCGAAAATTCGGCTTGATCTGCTGGCCTTAAGTTTGTAAATTTTCTACTTTTAAACGTTCTGCGATAAATATTTTGCCTGACCATCTGCAGAAAAACTGATAACGGAATTGAATAAAGTTTTACTTTTTTGTTGGCGATCCGGCTGATGAGTTTTGACTGCATTGAAATATTCAGCATGTTCTCCAAAGAGGATTATAATTCCCGCATAACTTTCCAGCCATTCCTGCACAAAAGGCAAACTGACTTTGTCCAGCAGTGAAAAGAGGCGGTCAATCAAAACTACTTTTGTGTTTGCAGAAACCAGCATCAAGACCCAGAATCTTGCAGCCTGCTCCTCTGAAAGTTCTTCAACAGGGAGGTGTGGTATTCTACCGTTCAAAACTAAACGGTCCATCAGTGTTTCAATATTCTTGCGCTGCCCACCGAACCAGGGTCGTTTCGTAAAAAGTTTGGAGTTCATGTTTTCCAGCAAAGTCGTTTTCTTGTCTGTACCTTCCCACAAACTGTTATCAGTATGAATATGAGTCTTTGCTGTGATGATGAAAGAACCAGTTTTGGGCTTGAGTTTTTGCAGAAACAACCGCCACAATACTTGCTTCTGCTCTTCATTTTGAAAACGGATAGCTGCTCTGTCTCCGGCATGCAATTCCAAACTCAGTTTCAGGATATCCCATTTTTCTTCAACAGAATTGCCGGAAGATGAACTGGAGGAGTAGCCTACATTATCACATTTTAAAAGCACCCTCGGTTTCATGACAGTTTGATGCGTAAACTAATACTTGACTTATCTTCGTTGGAAAATACCGATGCAGTCGCCCGAAAGATCGCTGCTCATTTGTTGCCTGGAGCAATACTTTTATTTTGGGGCAGTATGGGTGCCGGAAAAACCACCTTTGCAAAAAGTCTTTGTGCCGGTCTGGGAGTGCTCCCTGAAATAGTTACCTCTCCTACTTATACTTTGGTCAACATTTATCCAGGAGATTGGACAGTTTTTCATGTTGACCTCTTCCGCCTGAATGCTTCTGAAGAACTTGATGATTTTGACCGTGATGATCTGATAACCGATGAAGGCATCACGCTGGTAGAGTGGCCGCAATATCTTTTAAATTATTTGAGTGACGAGCCTGTACTCAACCTGGGTTTTGAAACAGTTTCTGAACATCAAAGGCGGCTCAGTCTGGAAAGTGAATCTGCTAATTTTGACATACTTTTTAAGACTTTGGAACAAGAGAATTCATCTCTGCAAAAAACTACAAACTCTGTGATCAGGGCAGGAGCATGATTCGGCTTTCTGTGGATACTTCTTTTGAGCATTTGGGGCTGTGCCTGACTCGTAATGGGGTGCCTCTGGCAAATTATTATTCCTTGTGCAAGCGGAGGAATTCAAAAATTATTTTTAAAGTTATTGATGAACTGCTGAAAAATGCCGAGCTAGAAATAGCAGAAGTCGATGCTTATGTAATCAACTGCGGACCAGGTTCTTATACTGGAGTCAGGATCGGAATGGCTGTAGTTAAAACTTTCGCGCAGGTTAACAACAAACCGGTTATTCCAGTCACGTCACTCGAATTGCTCGCAGGACAGATCTTGCATTTGAAGAATGATTTTCATGTTCTGTTGAACTGCACCCGAAGAGAGATATTTCATGGGAAATTCCGTATTGTCGAGGATCAACCTTTTGCACAGACGCCAACTCAACTGACCAGTCTTGAAAAATTTATTGAAAGTAATGAAGGCGTTCCGGTCGTCCTTTATCGTATAAGTCCAGAAAGAAGGAAATCGGAACCGCTCTTTGAAAAATTGGAGCATCTTCCTTTGGATTATCCTGTGGCCGATGCCCTTCTTTTAGATCGTCTTGGAGCAAAAAAAATGTTCTCTTCCAACTTTGATTCAAATGCAGCGGTGAATCCTTTATATATTAAACGTGAGGTGGAAAAGCTGTAAGTCCTACAGACCTAGTGAAAAAGTTTTTACACTTTTTAATAAATCATCACAAGTATCAGCTTATATTTAAATAAATTTGACTGATCATAATATCCGCAGATAGATTCTAAAATGCTTTACCATAATTTCTCCACTCAGCAGGAAATCGATCAGGAATACAATCCGCGCTTCAGTGTCTCGAATACAGATGAACTTATTCAAAGCTATTTAACTGAAAGTGAAAGGGTGTCCGGAGAATATGCCAACCTTGCCGGAGTTGCATATGGTTCTACTGCAGAGGAAACTCTTGATATCTTTTCCGCAGAAATTCCTGCCAGTCCAATACATATTTTTTTCCACGGAGGTTACTGGCATTCTCTGTCTAGCAGTGATTTTGCTTTTGTGGCAGAAGGTTTGGTACGAAACGGAATTACAGCAGTGCTCGTCAACTACGCACTTTGTCCGGAAGTCACACTTTCTGAAATTGTCCGGCAGGCGCGTACCGCAGTAGGATGGACTTATAGAAATGCAGAGACCTTTGGCGGAAATCAGGAGCGGATCACTGTTTCCGGACATTCTGCCGGAGGACATTTGACAGGGATGTTACTGAGTACAAAATGGGAAAAAGATTACGGACTGCCTGCGGATATTATCAAAGGTATGTTGCCAATCAGCGGGCTGTTCGACCTAGGACCGTTTCCGTTTTCATGGCTTCAGCCTAAACTGCAGCTCAGTCCGGAACTTGTCTTACATAATAGTCCTCTCCTGCTAAAACCTGCTTCTGCACCACCTGTTTTACTTGCGGTTGGTGCTGATGAATCATTGGAGTTTCATCGCCAATCACAGGATTACTGTGCTTTTTTGCAAAAACAAGGAGTTCCTGCGAAATATATTTCAATTCAAAGCAAAAATCATTTCAATATTATTCATGATTTTCTGGGTGACGGCGGCCCCTTGTGCAGACAAATCAGCGAATGGTCATGCAAAGCAGAGTGAAATTTCAGGAAAAGTAAACAACGTGAAACTGTAGGGGATTCAGGTTTGACACTTTGAGAGCTGAATCAGATAATAAAAAGCTGAACTTTGATGCCTTCGTAAATAGTTGTCATTCCCGCTTTCGCTGGAATGACATACAAGTGTACCATTTAGACTTTTTACGGGTTCATCAACTTTAACCAAAAGAACATTATGAATCTTGAAAACGCCACCCAGGCAGAACTGCAGTCTTGGGGAAAAAAACTTGCAGCAGAATATCAGCAATTTAAGGATGCAGATTTAAAACTTGATCTTACAAGGGGTAAACCAGCAAATGCTCAGCTAGATCTGGCTGACGCAATGGAGGATCTGCCTAAAAATAAAATGATTTTGGAGAACGGTACTGACCTCAGAAATTATGGTGGACTTGATGGAATTCCCGCAGCACGAAAACTTGGCGGTGAAATGCTTGGACTTCCGGAATCAGCAGTGATTTGTGGAGATCACAGCAGTTTGTCTCTGATGTATCTTTACATGCTGCACGCATATTACCACGGTTCGCAGGGAGCAGAAACTGCTTGGGCGAAAGAAAGTGAAGTAAAATTTCTGGCAATAGTTCCAGGCTACGATCGTCATTTTAGCATCTGCGAGGAACTCGGTATCAAGTTGATAAAGGTGAACATCCTAGATGATGGGCCGGACATGGACAAAGTTGAGGAACTGCTCAGTAACGATCCTCAAATAAAAGGTATGTGGTGTGTGCCGAAATATTCAAATCCTACCGGCTGTATATATTCAGACAAAGTAGTAGAGAGGATTGCTGCACTTGGAAAAATCGCAGGTCCAAATTTTCGGGTGATATGGGACAATGCATACGGAGTACATGACCTGCAGGAAAATCCTCAGCAATTGGCAAATGTGATGGATTACTGCCGTAAATATGGAACCGAAGATAATTTAATTTTAACCGCATCCACTTCAAAGATAACAGTTGCAGGTGGTGGGATTTCATTTTTAGGTGCATCCGTGAAAAATTTGGAGCATTTCCGTAAACGTCTTGCGGTGATGAGCATTGGTCCAAATAAACTCAATCAACAACGGCATGTCCTTTTTCTTAAAAATATAGAAGGTGTGCGTTCACACATGCAAAAACACGCAGAAATATTGAGACCCAAGTTTGAGATGGTACAAAAACATCTCGAAAACGGACTTGCTGGAAAAGAGATGGGAAGCTGGTGTAAACCGGAAGGCGGATATTTTGTTTCGTTTGACTCTAATCCAGGACTGGCAAAGGAAATAATTCGTCTCTCAGGAGAAGCTGGTGTGAAGCTCACTCCTGCAGGTGCAACATTCCCTTACGGTTATGATCCTGAAGACAAGAACATCAGACTGGCTCCAACTTTTCCGAGTGTGGAGGATTTAGATCAGGCGATGCAGGTCTTTGTAACATGTGTTAAGTTAGCTTCTGTTAGACAACGCATTTGATACGGAGTGATACCGTCATTTCTAAAACCTTGAAGCTGTCTAAATTCAAACCCTAAATCTATTTTAAGCTTGAACAAAGAAGTCAACGACTGGGAATTATTTCAGCGCTTTCTCATATACGTACGTCCGCACTGGAAAAGTCTGGCCCTTGGAGCAAGTACAGTTCCTTTTTCAGTTGGGGCAACCTTACTGCTGCCTTGGTTGATCATCAGAATTATTGATGATCATGTTATTCCCGGAGATCTGGACGGAATGATTCAGATGGTGACTTTCTTGGGGTTAACAGTTGCCGTTGGTTATTTTTCCGATTCGATTTATACTTTTACTCTCCAAAAAACCGGACAGTTAGCCATTAGCGCAATGCGCAGCGATCTATATGCGCACATCCTCTCGATGCCTCGTTCATTCTTTGATCAGCGGCCGATCGGAGTCGTTTTGACACGCCTCACATCAGACATGGAAGCGCTCAACGATTCGCTGGCCATAGGCGTTCTTTCCATTTTTACAGACTTCCTGAAAACAACTGCCCTGCTTGTTTTACTGATAATTCTGAGTTGGAAACTCACACTAGTAGTGCTGTTGATCCTGCCCCCGATATATCTTGTCAGTAACTTTTTGAGGACACGATTAAGGCATTATTACAACCTTACCCGCGAGGCACTTGCAGAAGCTACAGGCTATTTACAAGAATGCCTGAATGGAGTAAAAACAATTCAGTTGTATGCGTCCGAGGAAAAAGTACAAAAAGATTTTGAAGAAAAAACAAAATTATTTTTTACAGCTCAGACCCACTCTAACTTTTATGACGCGGCTTTATATGCAGTAATTGAAGGTATAACTTCAATTGCACTGGGATTAATGATTTGGTATGGATCACAGCAAATTCTGGCAGGGATAGTTTCTATCGGAGTCCTAGTTGGTTTCATCAACACACTGAATCGTATTTTTGTGCCGATTCGTGAATTTACTCAACAAATATCGGTTTTCCAACGTTCACTTTCTTCACTCGAAAATATAGATAAAATGTTTCGTGAAATTCCGGAAGATCAAGATGTAGAACTGAATTCAGAAAAATACACAACTGAAGAACTGGAGAAACGCTTTCAGAATTTTGAAGAATTGAGTTTTGAAAATGTTCATTTCCGTTACACAGAAGATGACCCTTGGGTTTTGCAGGGTATTTCTTTTACTATTTGCCAAGGCGACAGAGTTGCAATCGTAGGAGCGACCGGTTCCGGAAAATCAACCATAGTCCGTATTCTGACCAGAATTTACACACGTTATCAAGGATCAATAAAAATTAACGGTGTGGAACTGAGTGCAATTTCAAGGGATCATTTAATGAGGATGATTGCTTTGATGCAACAGGAATCATATTTGTTTGAGGAAAGTATTGCTTTCAATATTGCTTTGAACAGAGAGGAAATTACTCCTGAGAAAATTAAAAAAGCCGCGGATTATGTCTATGCAAATGAATTTATCGAAGATTTACCAGAGCAGTATGAGTCAAAATTGCTTGAAGGTGGAAAAAATCTTTCTGAGGGCGAAGGTCGTTTAATCGTTTTTGCCCGCGCACTGGCCGGAGAAAGTGATTTGATTGTTTTGGATGAAGCTACCAGTTCAGTCGATTCTGTGACCGAAAACCTGATACAGAAAGCAATTGAGCGTATTTTTCATGATAAAACTGTGATTGCCATTGCACATAGACTGAGTACTATCCGTAATTCAGATTTGATCCTGGTAATGGATGCAGGGAAAATTGTGGAACGAGGATCACACGATGATTTGATGGGGCAAAACGGAATTTATGCAGGTCTCGTTGAAACGCTGGAGGATGATATTGTTTCAGAAAATGTTATTACTTAATACCTTGCAGAATATTTATTAAAAATAAATTGTATTTTATGCTTGCTTTTAATTTATTTACTGTCATACTACTCAGATTACCTCTTCATGTAGAAGAGATTTGTTAATTAATATATAAGGTCACAATGGCAACAGGTAAAGTAAAATGGTTTAACGAACGCAAAGGTTACGGATTCATAGAGCAAGAGTCCGGAAAAGACTTGTTCGTTCATCATTCTGAGGTCCGCGGGGGATATCTCAGAGAAGGAGAAAACGTGGAATTCGAAGTTGGAGAAGGACAAAAAGGTCCTTGTGCGGTAAGTGTACAAACTGCCTCATAATTCATTTTAGAATAAACTATTATCCTGACGGGATGCCTGCACAAGCGGTCATCCCGTTTTTTTTTGCTTTTTTATCAGCTAAATCAGTTGGAAAATTTATGAATCAGTTTAGGCTAGATTTCAAAGAATTTAAACAGGCATTAGGTACCTGGAAGTATTGGCGGATGCTAGCAGTACTTGCATTAGGCTGTTTTACTTTCAGCAGTGTGGTTAATGGAATTTTAATTCCTCACCATTTCTTTGCAGGAGGATTAACTGGTTTAGGTTTGTTGTTTCATGACTCCATTAAAGAATTTATCCCTTTCAGTTTGCTGTATGCCTTGATGAATATTCCTATATTTATCATTGGTTACCGTGAATTTTCGTTGAAATTCATTATGACTTCATTGATAGGAATGGGGCTTTACACAGCAAGTCTGGGGTTAACAGAGGGGATACTGATCTCTATCAAGGACCCCATGTTGGCAGCAATATTTGGGGGAGTTATTGCCGGTTTTACTACAGGTTTTTATCTGAATCTAGGAGGTTCTGTTGGAGGTCTTGATATCATCGGAACTGTGACTAAAAAACGTCTGGCAATTCCTATTGGTACAGTATTTAATATGGTCAACTTCGTGGTTATTTTCAGCAATGCCTATCTTTATGACCTTGAAACTGCACTCTATACAGGCATATTTATGTATGTTTTTAGTTGGAGTATGCAAAAAGGGCAGATCGGTTTCTCGCAGCGGAAATCAGTTTTCATCATTTCAAGCAGGCCGGAAGAAGTTGCGGAAAACGTGTTAAAAAAGCTCGACCGCGGATTCACTTATTTTCATGCCTCCGGAGGTTACGCAAAAGAAGAAAAACGAGTTATTTATACAGTTATAAACCTGTTGGAACTGGGGCGTCTCAAGGAATATTTATTTAATACTGATCCGGACGCGTTCATCTCTGTTCAAGATACTGGTGATGTAATAGGAAAACGTTTTCTTACCTGGGAAGATGAAGGATTCAGGAAACGCAATAAATAACCCAACTGAACTTTTAAGTGAGTGACCAAGTTGGAACTTCCTGAGTGCGGATATTTAGTTAAACTGTAAACTTATTACGTTGCTGAATTACGGAATGCTTTGAGGATTACTTTTTTGGTTATTTCTAGTAATCCAAGTAAGTTCACTTCCTCAAAGGTGAACCACTTTACAGCATCTGCGTCACCACCTGAACGGCACTCCCCTGCAAGCCATTTTGCTTGATAATCTACCACTGTGTAGTGAAACTGTATTTTAGCATTTTCATC
>Ga0114999_10004096_pt1 | contig 17840 bp, 16 predicted proteins | sample ArcticOcean_MG_C_3_FD_89820 | JGI IMG/M metagenome (GOLD analysis project Ga0114999, IMG submission 89820) | Marine microbial communities from western Arctic Ocean - ArcticOcean_MG_CB8_126 | ecosystem: Environmental > Aquatic > Marine > Oceanic | place: Arctic Ocean: Canada Basin | collected...
AAAAGCCATGGTCAAAATGTCTGAAATGGAAATCCGCGACTATATGATGGCTCTATTCAAACCAAACAATCCTCGGAAACCGTTGATAGAGTTGGTGTTTTGAAAAGAGTCGGGTACTGTGGTCATTTATTCAATTTATCAAATTTGCCATGATTGTCCCAGTTCAGCATATTGGCTTCATTCAACGGGAGAAAATTCATGACTGGCGTAATCAGCGACATCGCCTTCACGGCATCGGTCAAGGCCGTACAGGAGCGCAAAGGCTCGCGGGATGCTTACGCGAATATGGAAACCAAGGGCGGCTGGACCGATGTGATCACCGATGATCTGGCCGCCTTTATCGGGCTTCAGGATAGTTTTTACCTGGGCACCGCGGCCACCGATGGCCAACCCTATATCCAGCACCGGGGCGGGCCCGCCGGGTTTCTGAAAGTGCTCGACGACAAAACCCTGGCGTTCGCCGATTTCCAAGGCAACCGGCAATATATCTCGTCCGGCAATCTGGCCGAGAACCCTAAGGCCTATTTGTTCCTGATGGATTATCCGAACCGCTACCGGATCAAAATCTGGGGCACGGCGCGCATTGTCGATGATGACCCGGACCTGCTCGCCTGCCTCGCTGACGATGGCTACCGGGGTAAGCCGGAACAGGCGGTTGTGTTCAGCGTAAAAGCCTGGGACCGCAACTGCCCGCAACACATCACGCCCCGCTATACCGAAGCGCAAGTCGCGGACCGCGTCGCCGGGCTCGAAGCCCAGGTAGCGGCGCTGACCAAGGCGCTGGCGGAGGCCGGTTAGCGGGGGAGGTGTTACGCCTTGATATCCAAAAGGGTTCCCGACAATTCGCCAAGAGAGGTGATCACCTGGGCATTGGCGCTGTAGGATATGCGGGCCTGGATCATGGTAATGGCTTCGCGGGCGTAATCGGCGGGCCGGTCGGTTTCGACAACACGGCTATGGACCACCGTAGCCGTTCCCGTAACTTGCGTTTCGGGGCGCACTTCCTGGGCCTTGAAACACTCAGTGCGTACATTGACCACATTGTGGGCCGCGACCCGGTAGGTGAGGGCAGCGTTGTTCAGCCCCGAAACCGCCGTCGTCAGGGCGTTGCCGATACTCATGTCGGACCTTTGATCATAACCCAATTACCCTAACAAAGGCCGCCAGTATCGGCATATGACTCAGGTCACAGGCCGCCGCAACAAAAAACGGAGCCCGAAGGCTCCGTTTTCCGTAATCATGCGGCTAGCGCATCAATAGATGTTCTGCGCCGAAACCATGGCGTAAAGCATCGGGATCGACAGCATGGTGTTGACCCGGGATGCAAGCCCAGCGGCACGCGCCGCTTTCGGCTTCTCTGCATCAGAGGCTTCTACCAGACCGATGACCTTTTGTTGGTTCGGCCAGATGATGAACCAGACATTGAAGGCCATAATGATACCGAACCACATGCCAATACCGATCATCGCATGCTGATCGTTGCCATTGGTAAGGCCGATGGCCAGGGCATCACCGATGTAACCATTCTGCCAGGCCAATATCAGGCCAAAGACCAAAGTCGACAAAGCCGCCCAGCGGAACCAGAGCAGCGCCACCGGCATGATGTGCTTCGGAATTGCCGGGCGCAGTTCCTCCGGTATGGTCGGTACCGTCGGTGTCTGTACGAAATTAAAATACCAAAGTATTCCGATCCACATGACGCCGCTTAACACATGCAGCCAGCGAACGAAAAACATCCAAAATTCTGTACCAAACTCCATAATCGATCTCCTTCCCCTGTTGTTTACGCGCCGCCGCCGATCGCGGCCACGACGAAGACCATGATGACGGTGATGATGAGACCGAGAATGACGGTTCCGGTTCTAGTGTCGAGTGGATTTCCCATGATACTCCCTCTTACTCCCCCAATTAGACTTGCCGGATACAAAACCCGCCTTGGCGGGCATGACCCACGGATGCCGGGTGAAGCACCCAGCCCGACTATTTTAATTCTAAATCACAAGGAAAGTATAGGCGTAGTTTCAATTTTACGCCCGACGGCCGCTCATGCGGCGACCGCTTCGAGGTATTCGGCGGCCAAGGCGGCGGCATGCTGGCCGGAGCGGACGGCCCCCTCAATGGTCGCCGGAAGCCCGGTTTTGGTCCAGTCTCCGGCCAAAAACAGGTTATCGAAGCCGGTTTTGGCCGCCGGCCGGCGGGCGTTCTGGGCGGGCGTTTGAGCCATGGTGGCGCGCTTTTCCTTGATCACGTGAAAGGTGGGCACAGAAACGCCGTTTTGGCCCAGGGGCGCGGCCACATCGGCCCAAATCCGCGAAGCGATTCGCTCCCCCGGCTCGTCGGCCAGGGCGCCGGCGGCGCTGATGGTCACCGAAACCACGTCGCTCCTTGTAAACACCCAGTGCGCGGGCGAGCCGATCAGGCCTAAGAAGCGAACGGCGTCTTCGCTGCGCTCCAGGCGGTAATGAACATTGACGATGGCATTGAATTGGTCGGGCGCCTGCAGCCCCGGAATGAGCCGCTGCGCTTCGCCCGGCGGCAGGGCGGAGATAACCGCGCCGCCGGCCACCGGGACCGGTCCGCTTTCGGTTTCGATTGCCGAGACGCCGCCGCCGCCGAAGCTAAGCGCCTTGATGCGGGCGGCGAAGTTGGGCGGCTGGCCAATAGCCCGCAAATGGGCGACACCGGGATCGACCAGGGCATTCGAGAGCCCGCCCGGCGCCAGGTAAGGGCGCGACGCCTCGGCGCCTTTTAAGAATGTCTCGGCGAGCATGCGCCCGATCAGGGCGGCGCTGGCCTCTTCCGCTTCGGTATTGAGGACGGCGCGGGCCAGGGGCTGCCAAAAGCGCGCGAACATGGGTGCGTCCCGATCGACGAATTCGGTAAGGGTTGCATCCAACCCATCGGGGTCCAGGCGGGCCAGACGCGCCATGGCCAGGTAATCGCGCAGCCGTCCGCCCGGCACGCGCCGGTGCGGCACCAACAACCACCAGGGCAGGCGGCCCGCCGATGGCCGCACGTTCCAGCGCATGCCGTTGGCCACATCCAGAAACGGGAACTGCACCGGGTCCATGGGTTTGAGGCGATCCGCGGCACCCACTTCGGCGAGGTAGGTGAACAGGCCCTTGTTGCCGCCGAGCAAAAGATGCGTGCCGTTATCGATGGTGCGATCCAGGCCGGGCTCGAAGAACGAACGGCAGCGCCCGCCGGCATGATTGGTGGCTTCGAACAGATGCGGGCGGAGGCCAAGCTTGGCGGCGCGCACCGCCGCCGCCAGCCCGGCCATGCCGGCGCCCAATATATAGACCTGTGGCCGCGCCGCCATAGCCGCCTTGCCGATTTCCGTCATTCCACCTTGCGTCCCCAAACGCCCGCAATCTATACCAGCCTGTATGACACAGCCGCCAGCCAAGCACCATCCGGGGACGTTATGAGCAGCCCCCTTTCTGAAGTCGGCCAACAAGCGCGAACGCGCGATTGGGAGCGCTTTATCTGTGCCCTGTTCGCGCCTGATGAAAGGCGCCAGGCGGTCTTTGCGATCCTTGCTTTCAATGCCGAGCTGGCGCGCACAAGGAGCGTGGTGACCGAGCCGATCTTGGGGCAAATGCGGCTGCAATGGTGGCGCGACGCGCTGGACCGCATCTTCGATGATGCCGCAAACGTGCCCGCCGGCAATCCGCTGCTGGCCGCCATGGCGGCCGCCATTAACCAATATGATTTGCCGCGCCCGGTGATCGCGGCGATGATTGATGCCCGCAGCCATGATCTCGAAGATGCGCCGCACGAAGATTTGGAGGGCTTGCTGGCTTACGCCGGCGCCACGTCCGGGGGCGTTACCGAGCTGACGCTGCATGCTCTCGGCGTGTACGATGGCGCTGATGCGGAAGCCCAAGACACAATCCGCCGCGCCGGGGCGCAACTGGGCGTCGCCTGGGCGCTGATCGGTCTCATCCGGGCCTCCGATGCATTGGCGTCTGAGGGCCGCACGTTCGTGCCTAGACGGCAATTGGAACAAGCCGGTCTGACGCCCGAAGCCGTCATCGCCGGAGAATTCAGCGAACCCTTGGGCGATATTCTGCAACTGATAGCGGGGATCGCCAGCCAATATATTCTGGATTGCCAGGGGTTGCGCGGCCCTATGCCGAAAGCCGCCGTGCCTGCGTTCCTGCCGGCGGGCATGGCGTGGCGCTATCTGCAACACCTGCGCCGGGTCGGTTATAACCCGGCCGGCGGCGTGCTCGAAGGCAACCGTTGGCGGTCGCAATTGGGCGTCTTGTGGGGCGCGGCAACCGGACGCTATTAACGCCCGACCGCCAGGGTCGAGGCGGTCACCGGCGTGGCGCCATCCAGATGATCGGAGCGCGCCGTCCATTCGATGGACATGATGTCGAGGGCGGTGACCACCGGGAACACCTTGGGTGCGCCGGCGGTGTATAGGCGCAAGGCGCCGTGCTCGGTATCGGGAAACACCGAACGGGTATCATCGAAGCGCCGCAATTCCAAAATGGTGACCTTGTCGGTGCGCGTATCGCGGCTGCGCCAGACCAACGTCGGGTTCGGCTGGCGCGGCTTGTTGAACGGCGCGATGGTGCGCGCCCAGCGGTCGGTGGGCGGACCGAAGCGGCGCATCAGGTGGGCGCGGACGTCTTCGAAATATTGGGCGTCGAACAGGGTGTGCAGATGCGAGGTCTTGCCGGCGTCGTAGCGGGCGATGGCGCGGGCGCCCTGATAGAAGAAGCGTGTTGACCGAAAACGCCTCTTCCATGGCCTCTGGCCAATCCACCGGAACGACGCAGAAATGAACTTGACCCTGCTGCTTGGTAACGCACGGCTGGGGCTCGGCCAGTCCGCGCGGCAATTGCGGCTGGCCGGTGGTGACCGAGCTACCCAGGCTGAGCTGGATATCGGTCAACGGCCGGCGCAAGCGTTTGAGGGGCATGGCGCCATCGGGCCTCGGCGTATAGGTGCGCAGTTGCCTCTCGGACCGGGTCTCGGCGGAAATGCGCGCCAATTGCTGCTCGACAGCCGGCGCCGCCAAGGCCGGTTTTGCATCACCGGCATTTGCCGGCTGCTGCAGGCGGACCAGCGGCTCGGCCAGATCGGGCGGCGTATCGGCGGCGCCCGGCAGGCGGCGCGCCGTGATATTTATGCGCGGCACGGGCGGCGCCATTTGCACCTGAGGCGGGCGTTCGATTTCGGTGATCTTGACGGCGCGCAGCGGGCGCCGTTTGGGCGGCGGTGCCGCAAATGCGTCGGGCAGGCGCGCATCCACAGGAACCGCTGCCGGATCGAACGGATTGAGGTCCTTGGCGGCGGGCGGCGGCGTGGCGCCGGTCAGGTCTTCTGCCCGGGCGGCGTGGGTTTCCGCGCCGCCGGAATTTCTGGTTTCCTCTTGGTTGCCTTCCTCGGTCGCGCTTTCGATGCCGAGCAGATCGCCGATGGAGTTGACGATCCGGTTTAAAAACAACGGCTCGGCTTTGTTCGCCGAGACTTGCCGCTTCTCCGTCTTCTTCTCGGATATCTTCTTTTTGGTTTCGGTCTGTTTTTTCAAATCGCCGCGGGAAATGGTTTTCAAACGCCGGCGCAGACGTTCCAGGCCCGGACCCGCCGGGCGCCGGACGTCCGAAGGCGGCTGCGGCGCCAGCACCTTGGCCGGTGTATCGGTGATCGTTTTGAGGGGCACCCGCCTCGGGGGTCCGGCCAGCTTGCGCGCCGCATCGGCATCCGCGACGGCAAAGGAAGGCTTGCGCCCGGGCTGCGGCCAGAACGGCGGCACGCTTGCCGGCAAGGCGCCGCCGGCGGAAATTTCTTGCGCCGATTTTTGCGCCAGCGCCGCCTCGGCCAGCATGGTCTTGAAGGCATCATCGCCGATCGCCTGCAACAATCCGTCATTGCCGATGCTCACCAGCTTGCCGGCGCTTTCAATGGGGACCGGGCGCGCGCGTCTTTGCGTGACCTGGCGCGCTGGCGCCAGCCTCGGCGGCGTGATTTTGGCGTTGTCCAGATTGCTGAGCCGGGCGGCAATTCTGGGGATCGATTTGGCTGGCGCGCGCGGCCGCCGGCGCAGGTCGGCAGCGGCGGCAATATGTTCGGCGGCCCGCGTCAGGTTGCTGGTCACTTCCAGCAATTTATCGATGGGCGCAACGGCGGTCGCTTGGGGTTGCCTGGCCGGGGCGAGTGCCGGAGCCGCAAGCCGGGGCGGCGGCTGGGCGGCCACGATTGGCGGCGGCGCCGAAACCGCCTCGGTCAGGCTTTGCTGTTGTAGCCGGCGGGTTAAAATCAAATGCTGGGCGATACCAAAATGGCCGTTTTGCACCGCCAGATCCACCGCCGTTTGACCGTTGGCGTCGGGCCGCGCCACATCGATCCCAGCCGATATGATCGAGCGCAACTGGTCCAGATTGTTCTGGCGCACGGCGTCGAACAACAACAGCTGCCTGGTATCGGATTGCGATTGCAACGACGCAATTGTGGCCGCGCCGGTCAACAACCAGCCGGCGGCGAAGGCGAACCTGAAAAGGCTGGACCGGAAAACCGGGCTCAGCCACCTAAACGTCAATGCCACACACTCCTATCAGCAGCTTAAAGCTCTCTGATGACGTGCCTGCCAGCCATGTCTTAAATCAGGTCTCCCTGGAGTGAATTTGCCGTTTATTGGCGCGCCTGTCGATGCGGAGAATGAAATTGCCTGTGGAAAACCCGCAATTTCCTGTGGAAATCATGCCCCGCCCGGTTCTTCGGGCAGCCATTCCGCCAGCGCCTGGAGCGCCCGCTCCGCGATCGCGACTTTGCGCATTTCCCCCCTTAACTTTTTGTTAACCTTGGGTTTTTTGGGGGTCTCGGGGTCCTCAGGCGGCGCGATAGGGGGGAACAGGCCGAAGTTCACATTCATCGGCTGATAGTTGCTTGCATCGCCGCCGCCGGTGATGTGCCCCAATAGCGCGCCGAGGGCCGTAATCGGCGGCGGCGGCGCCAAATGCCTGCCAAAAACGTCAGATGCGGCGAATCGTCCGGCCAGCAATCCGACCGCGGCGCTTTCCACATATCCCTCGCAACCGGTGATCTGGCCGGCGAACAAGAGCCGGGGATCGGACTTGAGGTGCAGGCGGGGGCCCAGAAACTTGGGGCCGTTGATGAAGGTGTTTCGGTGCAGCCCGCCGAGGCGGGCGAACTCGGCCGCCTCCAATCCGGGGATCATGCGCAATACTCGCACCTGCTCGCCGTGCCGCATCTTGGTCTGAAATCCGACCAGATTGTAAAGCGTCGCGAGGGCATTGTCCTGGCGCAATTGAACAACGGCCTTGGGTTTTTGGTCCGGTGCGTGCGGGTTGGTCAGGCCCACCGGCTTCATCGGACCGAAGGCCAGGGTCTGGGGCCCGCGCCCGGCCATTACCTCGATCGGCAGGCAGCCTTCGAAATAGGGGGTCGATGCCTCCCAATCGTGGAAGGCAACTTGGTCGGCGGCGATCAGCGCTTCGACAAAATCCGCATACTGATCGGCGTCCAAGGGGCAATTGATGTAGTCCTTGCCGTCGCCGCCGGGGGCGCTCTTGTCGTAGCGGCTTTGGAACCAGGCTTTATCGAAATCGATGCTGTCCCGGTGGACGATGGGGGCGATGGCATCAAAAAAGGCGAGGGCGTCTTCGCCGGTGCGCTTCTGGATTTGTGCGGCGAGGGCGGATGAGGTCAAGGGGCCGGTGGCAACGATGGTCAGCGCGGCGCCGGGCACCGGCAATTCGGTTACCTCGCCGCGTTGGATTGTGATCGACGGATTGGCCTCGATGGCCGTTTGCACGGCGCCGGAAAAGCCGGTCCGGTCTACCGCCAGGGCGCCGCCGGCGGGCACCCGGTTGGCGTCGGCGCATGCCATGATCAGCGATTGGGCGCGGCGCATCTCTTCGTGCAGCAGGCCGACCGCGTTATTCAAGTGATCGTCGGAGCGGAACGAGTTGGAGCAGACCAGCTCCGCCAACTGATCGGTCTGGTGGGCTTCGGTTCCCAACACGGGGCGCATCTCGTGCAAGGTGACGCTGGCGCCGGCCTTGGCCGCCTGCCAGGCCGCTTCCGAGCCGGCCAGCCCGCCGCCGATGATATGAATGGATTTGTCCGGAGCCGCCATGATCGCCAACTGATAGAGCCGCTTAAGGGGGCTGGCAAGCTTCCGGGACCGGTAATAGTCTGTTATGAAACTGTGTTATAGTTCCCTCAGGCGCCCCCCAAGGACGATCCGCACCGCCGCACCCCAGAGATTCCGCGTTTTCGGAGAGTATTCGTGAATTCAGATATCAGCGAAGACGACGATGCCCCGGTCGCGGTCGGCGACGCAATCCAGACCCTCGAACAGATCATGGCCGATGAGAATTCCATGTGGACCAAGATCACCCAGCCGCGCCTGGATGAGATGTTAAATGACCACGACAATTACCTGGACGGATTGCTGGGATCGAAGCGCGCCAGCTTGAAATTTCTCGATATGTCTTATCTGGATCTTTCCGGGCGCAATCTGACCCAGGCCGATTGCACCGGCGCCCGTTGTGAGCACGCAACCATGGAAGAGACCATTTTGCGCGCCACCAATCTCTATGCGGCCGACCTGCGTTTCGTGTCCTTCATCGGCGCCGATCTGAGCCGCGCCGATTTGCGCGGCGCCTGCCTGTGCGGCGTCGATTTCACCAACGCCAACCTGACCGAGGCGGATATGCGCGACGGGCTTTTGATGAAGTCGGTGGAGCGCGGCGAGATCATGCCGATCATGTCGGAATCGGAAAGCGCCACTATCGACCGCGCCATATTGAAAGGCGCCGATATGTCCGGCGCCAAGATGTCCAACGCCTTCGTCGTGCAAACCGATCTGTCGGACGCCAATCTTCGCAATGCCCGTTTTGTGCGCGCCGATCTGTCCTTTGCCAACTTTACCGGCGCTATACTGGACGGCGCCGATTTTACCGACGCCAACCTCACCGGCGCCATATTTCACGGCGCCGTTCTGTCGCGCACTATTCTCGACAACGCCAATCTGACCGACGCCAATTTGACCGGCGCGATTATGGAATCGGTGGATTTTGAAAATGTCGATACTGCCACCGCGCACCTGCCCAAGCACGTCGCCAAGCTGGACCGGGAATTGCAGGATATCTTAAGCGATCACGTCAATTGGATGAACTCGAACGGCTCCGAGGGCGAGCAGGCCAACTTCACCGAAGTGAACATGGCCGGCTATGATTTGCGCGACGTTAATCTGGCGGCGGCGGATTTTTCCTACGCGATTTTGAAAGACGCCGATTTGTCGTCGGGCAATTTCATGATGTGCGATTTTTGCTTCGCCGATATGCGCGGCGTCGATCTGACCGGCGCGGATTTTCGCGGCGCAAAATTACAGCGCGCCAATCTGTCCGGCGCCAAACTGGCCGGCTCGCGCTTTGACGGCTTGCCGGTGGGCTCCGGCGGCGGCGGCATGTGGCCGGCCAATCTGCAATTCGCCAAATTGCGCGGCGCCCAATTGAGCGGCGTCAATTTTTCCAACGCCAATCTGGAAGGCGCCGATCTGTCCAATTCGGATTTGCGGCTGGCGGATTTGCGCGGCGCCAAGGGCTTTCCTCGGGATTAATACCAAGGATCACTGATCTTTGGTATAGCGCGTCTCCGCCCATTCCGTCACCACCGTCAGAATAGCATCGGTGAGGACCGTCAGGTCTTCGGCGCCGATATTGAGGGCCGGGGTGAGGTAGACGATCTTGCCGAACGGGCGCAGCCAGACGCCGAGCTCGATAAAGCGGCGGCGGAACCAGGCGACGTCGGATATGTCTGCAAGCTCGACCACGCCGATGGCGCCCCTGGCGCGCACATCCACGACGCCGGGCAGGCTCCGGCACGGCTCCAGGGCGCCCGCCAGCGCCGCCTCGATGGCCCGCGCCTCGGCAATGCGGTCTTCACGCTCGAACAAATCCAACGACGCGTTGGCGGCGGCGGCGGCCAGCGGGTTGGCCATGAAGGTTGGCCCGTGCATCAGCGCCGTGGCCGCGTCATCGGATAGGAAGGCCTCATACACATCTGCGCTGGCCACGGTGGCGGCCAGGGACAGGGCGCCGCCGGTCAGCCCCTTGCCGAGGCACATGTTGTCCGGCGCAATGCCAGCCGTGCCGCAAGCGAACAGGGAACCGGTGCGCCCGAACCCGGTGAAAATCTCGTCGCCGATGAACAATAATCCGTGGCGTTTGGCGGTGGCGTGAATGGCGGCCAGAATATCAGGCGCATGGAACCGCATGCCGCCGGCGCCCTGGACCAAGGGCTCGATAATGACGGCGGCGATGGTCGATTTGTTTTGGGTCAGGAATTCATCGAATGCCGCCAGCCCGTCCGCATCGGAAGGAATATCGGTGAAATAATGCTTCGGCAATATGCCGGCGAACAACGCGTGCATACCCTCATTGGGGTCGGTTACCGACATCGCGCCGGTGGTGTCGCCGTGATAGGCGCCGTTGAAACTTAAGAACCGCCGCTTATGGGGCTCGCCCTTGTTGATCCAATATTGCAGCGCCATCTTCATGGCGACTTCCACCGCCACCGAGCCCGAATCGGTGAAAAATACATGATCCAAATCACCGGGCAGCATGGCGGCCAGCCTTCGCGCCAGATCAAAGGCCGGCTGATGGCCGAGGCCGCCGAACATCACATGCGCCATCTTGTCCAACTGCGCATGCAGCGCGCCGGTGATATGCGGATGGTTATAGCCGTGGCAGGCGGTCCACCAGGACGCGATGCCGTCGATCAGTTCGCGCCCGTCTTCGAGGCTGATGCGGCTGCCTTGGGTGGTGGTGGCGGCCAGCGGCAGATCGGCGCCTTGCATTTGGGTATAGGGCAGCCAGACGTGGGGCCAGCCATCGGTTAGCCAGAGCGGTGCCTCGCTCATTCCCCTTGGTCGGTTTCCAGGCTGAGGCCGAGGCGCCCGAGCAGATCCCGGTCGCGGGCGCCGCCGGGATTGGCGGCGGTCAGCAGTTTGTCGCCGATGAACATGGAATTGGCGCCGGCCAGGAAACAAAGGGCATGCAGCTCATCGCTCATGCTTTCGCGGCCCGCCGACAGACGCACGTAAGAGGCCGGCATCATGATGCGCGCCGCCGCAATGGTGCGCACGATCTCGAATATGTCCGGCGGCGCGGCGTTTTCGAGCGGCGTGCCGGCAATCGGGATCAACAGATTGATGGGCACGCTTTCGGGCGGTTCCGGCAGGCTCGCCAAGGTGAGCAGCATGCCCACCCGGTCGCCTCGCCCCTCGCCCATGCCGATAATGCCGCCGGCGCAGACATTGATGCCGGCGGCGCGCACCTTGGCCAGGGTATCCAGCCGGTCAGCGAAGCTGCGCGTCGAAATAATCTCGCCGTAAAACTCTTCGGAGGTGTCGATATTATGATTGTAGTAATCGAGCCCGGCCTCTTTCAGCCGCTCCGCCTGACCATCTTTCAACATGCCGAGGGTGACGCAAGTCTCCATCCCCTCGGCCTTGACGGCGCCGATCATGGCGGCGATCAAATCCATTTGCGAGGCGTTCGGGCTGCGCCACGCGGCGCCCATGCAGAAACGGGTGGCGCCTTCGGCTTTGGCGCGCCCCGCGGCCTTGGTCACTGCGGTGATGTCCAACAGGCTTTCGCGCTCCAATTCGACGCCGTGATGGATGCTCTGGCTGCAATAGGCGCAGTCTTCCGAGCAGCCGCCGGTCTTGACATTGAGAAGGGCGCTGGCCTGTATTTTGTTGGCATCGAAATGGCGCCGGTGCACGGTCTGCGCCTGGAACAACAGATCGTTGAGCGGACTTTCGAACAGGTCCAAGGCGCTTTCCTGGGTCCAGGCGGGGGCCTGGGCGGCATCGCCGGCGGCGGCCGAGCTTAAGCTTTGCAAATTCATTTCTGGTGCCTATCGCGCTAGAGTTTCCATTCCACCTGTCTTGTTTTAGGGTTGCCGGAGGCCGGGCACAAGGTCCGGCGTTGGGAGCAGACATGGATCAAAGCCCGCATCTGGCAGCTGGGGCGTCGCTGGATGCCCATGCGAGAGCCAAGCTCGGGCAGTTGCAGGAAAATCGCCTGCGCCGGAGCCTCGCCGAAACCCAGCGCACCGGCGTTATTGAAGTGATGCGCGCCGGGCGCAAATTGATCTCGTTCAGCTGCAACGATTATCTGAATTTGAGCCGTCATCCGGATGTCATGGCCGCCGCCAAGGCCGCCATCGACACATACGGCGCCGGTTCCGGCGCGTCCCGTCTGGTGACCGGCAATCATCCTTTGTTCGGCGCCCTTGAGGCCCGGCTCGCCCAAATCAAAGGAACCGATGCGGCGCTCATATTCGGCAGCGGCTACCTTGCCAATATCGGCATCATTCCGGCCCTCGCCGGGAACGGCGATTTAATCGTGGCGGACGAACTGGTGCATTCCTGCATGCATGTGGGCGCCGCCCTGTCGGGGGCCAAGGTGGTAACCTTTGCCCATAACGATGCGGACGCCTTGGCGGCGGCGTTGGCGGCCGGGCGAGGGGCTGCCAAAAACTGCCTGATCCTGACCGAAAGCGTTTTTTCCATGGACGGCGACCGGGCGCCGCTTGGCTTGCTGGCCGATCTGGCCGATGCCCATGACGCCTGGCTGATGACCGACGATGCGCACGGCTTCGGCGTGGTTAGCACCGATCCGGCGGCGGCGCGGGCGCCGTTGCAGATGGGCACCCTTTCCAAGGCGGCGGGCGCCTATGGCGGATACTGTTGCGCGTCCCGCCCGGTGATCGATTTGTTGGTCAATCGGGCGCGCAGCCTGATCTATTCCACCGGCCTGTCGCCCGCCGATGCCGGCGCCTCGCTGGCGTCCTTGGAGATTATTGCCAAGGGCGGCGAATTGAACAAACGGCCCCTGGCCAACGCCCGCCTGTTTACTCAGATTATGGCGCTGGACGAAGCCGCCAGCCCGATCGTGCCGCTGGTGCTGGGTGATGCGGAGCGGGCGCTGGCCTTGTCGGAGGGGCTGGAGGCGGCGGGCTTTTTGGTTGCCGCCATCCGCCCGCCGACGGTGCCGATGGGGACCGCGCGCCTCCGCTTCACCTTCAGCGCCGGACATTCCGAAGATCAGGTGTCGGCGCTGGCGGACGCGGTGCGGGCCCAAATGGCCGGGATGGCATAATGGCGGCCCTGTTCGTCACCGGCACCGGCACCGATATCGGCAAGACGTTCGTTACCGCCCGTCTGATCGAAGACGCGCAGGCCCAGGGCCGGGCAGTGCGCGCCATCAAGCCGCTGCTTTCCGGGTTCGATGAAACCCAGCTCGAAGGTTGCGACGCTGCGGTTCTGCTGGCGGCCATGGGGTTGGAGCCAAGCCTCGACAATATCAGCGCCATCACGCCGTGGCGCTATGAGCTGGCGCTGGCCCCCAACATGGCAGCCCGCGCCGAGGGCCGCTTCGTGGATATGGATGCGGTTCTCGAATTCTGCCGCGCCGAGATAGCGCGCGCCGAGGCCGATGGCGCCCAACTTTATATCGAAGGCGTCGGCGGCGTCATGTCGCCGGTTTCCGACCAAGCCACCAATCTGGATTGGATCGCGGCGTTGGGCATCCCGGCATGGCTGGTCGCCGGCACCTATCTGGGCGCCATCAGCCACACGCTGACGGCGGTTGCCGCCATTTCCGCCGCCGGCGTCCCGTTGCAAGGCATTACCCTTAGCGAAAGCGAAGGCGAGCAGGTGGGTCTGGCCAAAACCAAGGCGGAGTTGAAACGGTTTTTGGCGGGGGCGTCGGTCGCCAGCGTGGCGCGCGCCGGTTAATGGACGATGCTGTCTTCGGGCAGGTTGAAGGAGACTGTGGTTCCGAATTCCGGCTTGCTGCGGATGTTCAAGTGGCCGCCATGGGCTTCAACCAGGCCTTTTGAAATCGACAGACCCAGGCCGGAACCGGGCTCGTCCGGTGCGTCTACGTTTCTGATCCGGCCAAACCGTGACAGGGCGATCTTTATCTCATCCTCGCTCATGCCGATGCCGGTGTCGGTGACCAATATGCGGATGCCATCGCCTTCGGAGGCATCGGCCTCGATAATAATGTAGCCGTTTTCCGGGGTGAATTTGACCGCGTTGGCCAGGATATTTACCAGCACCTGCTTCAATCGGACGCCATCGACCATGACATCGGGCGCGGTGTTGTCGATCTTGTTGACCAGCAAGACGTTGCGGTTGTCGGCCCGCTGACCAACCAGGGTGGCCGCCGCCTCGACGATCTCTTTCAACTGGAAGCGGGATTCGTGAAGCTCCACCTTGCCGACTTCGATGGCCGAGACATCCAACAGATCATTCACCAAATTCATCAAATGCAGGCCCGATTCGTGGATGTTTTCCGTATAGGTCTTTTGCCGTTCGTCACCGAATTTGCCAAGCGTGCCGGAGACGAGGCTTTCGGAGAAGCCGATGATCGCGTTCAGGGGGGTGCGGAATTCATGGCTCATATTGGCAAGGAAATCGGATTTTATGCGATTGGCGGCTTCGGCGGTCTCTTTCGCGACAATCAGCTCGCGGGTGCGTTTGCGCACCACATCTTCGAGCTCCGTGTTCGATTCGCGGAGATGGTTTTCGATCACTTTGCGCTCGGTAATGTCGCGGGCGATGATCAGCACGGAGGTGCGCGGGTCTTTGCGCTGCTCCAGCTTGTGCTTGGCGATCTTGGTCTCGATTTCGGCGACAACAACTTCGATGGGGAATTGTGATCCGCCCTTGCGCAATCCGGTCCACTCAAACAGGCCCAGCAACGGCTCAGCTGCGGCGCTTGAAAAGACAACATCATCCAGATCCTCATCAACCAGCCTGGCCGCCGCCTGATCAATAAGCTCGCCCGATTGGTAATTGAAAAGCCGTTCCGCAGCCTCATTTATAAACTCGATCTTGCCCCCAGCATTGACGATGATCATGCCGTCAAAAGCGCTCTCGGCGAATTTCCGGATGATCGATTTCTGATGGGTGACCGCCATGGTCGAGCGAAAGGTGATCAGCGCCTGGCGGTCAATTTTGGCAACCAGCGTGAAAATATAGGACGCGCCAAACTGGATCAGGATCGGGCTGGTTTCGATCGAGACCGGCCAACTGGCTTGGACAATATACGGCACGCCGATCACTACGATGGCGGCCCCGCCGGTGGCCACGCCACCCCAGCGCCAGGTCGCCCGCTTCAAAAACCCGGCCAGGGGTACCAGCAGCAATAGCGTGGCGGCGAGGATCAGGAACGGGTTCAGCGTCTTGATGGCGCGCCCCTGAACCAAGGTTTCGTACCCCAATGCCAGTACCAGTGGGCTCGGCAGGGCTTTGTAGACTGGGACCGTAAGCTGATCGCCCAACTCCACGGCGGTGGCGCCGATCAGAATGGTTTTGCCGCTGAGGAATGCCGCATGGACACGGCCTTTTAGAATATCCACGTACGAGAACGATGGGATCGAGAACGGATCGATGCTGTAATCGATGGCGAAGGTTTCGAACGAGGCGGCGGTTTTTTCGGCCAGGACCATGGGCATCGATTGCACCGGCGCCCCGTCCCAAACCTCCATAAGGGAATGATTGCGCACCAGGCCGTCGGCGCTGGGACGCACATTGATCGAAGCAACCTCGGCGTGTTTCAGGAACGGCGTTAACGGCGCCGTCACGGCCAGGGAGATATTGCGGTCACGGGCACGGACTTGCTGGCGAAATATGGGCAGCACGATTTTGGCGGCGCTGACGCGGATCGCGTCGGCCAGTTTTTGATCTTCGCCCGGGGTTGAGCGGGAGCTGAAGTCAACATCCAGGGCAATTGTGCGCGCGTCTGCTTGGTTCAAATTCTCGATCACCTTGGCATGCATGCCCCTTGGCCAGGGCCAAACGCCGATTTCGCGAATGCTTTTGGGATCGATTTTAATCAGCACCAAATTGGTGGTGGCGGTGCGGACGGCGGTCTCAAACCGTTGATCGATCGCCTTGTTTTCGAGAAACGCAAACCCGCCCGCCAGATACACATAGGCGACCATCAAAAATATCACCAGATGCGGTACAATGCCGGTGGCGAACCTGCCGGCAATTCTGGCGACAATATTTTGGCGATTAAAGGTCATCCGCTAATTGCCATTACCGTTGCCGTTACCGTTGCCATTACCGTTGCCGTTACCGTTACCGTTACCGTTACCGTTACCGTTACTGTTGCCATTGCCGTTGCCGTTGCTACTACTGTTGCCATTACCGTTGCCGCCGCCGCCGTTGCCGCCGCTGTTGCCGTTGCCGCCGCCACGTTTGCCGTTGCCTCCGGCGGAGAAGCTCTTGCCGCCTCCACCGCTGGCGCCGCCGCCGCTGGTGTTGGATTTTTTCGCCTTACCCTGGCCCTTTCCGGGACCGGCACCCTTGGTGCCACCGCCCTTGGAGCCGGGGCTTTTGCCCTGGCCCCGGCCGGCGCCGGCGCCGGACTTGGCACTCGGGCTGGTCGCGCCGACCGAAACGCCGCTCCGGCCCGCCGCCCCGACGGAGGCGGTCTGCCCGGCGTCGATGTCGGAAGAGCCGGCGCCCGCGCCGCTGCCGCCGGAAACGCCTACCCGGCCTTCGCTGACCGAGACACTGGCGCCGGTTGTGCTCACATTGACATTAAAGGTAGTCCCCTTGACGCCAGCGACGAGAAACGGCGTCTTCACCTCGAACTTACGTCCGGGCAGCTTGTCGACCTTGAACAGAATGCTACCCAGCGATTGCAAGATGCTCGTGGTATTGGTACCCGGCGCCTTGACGGGCAGCGATAGCCTCGTCTTTGCCGCCACCGCCATGACATCCTTGGCGTGGGTCAGGACCACCCAGCCGCTTTCCCCGGATTTGATTTCCGCGCCGGGTATGACGAAGGCGCCAGGGCGAACCTTTACCAGCCGGCGCGGCGTGCCCTGCAAGACCGCGACGTCACCGGACGTGGCGCGCACTTTCCAGGCGCGCGCATCGGCGTGCCGGGCGGTATCGACGGCCGCATTCATCCCAACAATGGTGAGGGTGGTATTGCGGTCGTCCGCTTGCGTTTCTTGGGGCGCGGCGAGGAGAAGCGCCGCTGCCGCAAGGACGCCGATCGGCAATGTTCCAATCCACGCCATCACGGCTTGCCTTCAGATGCGAGGCGCCGTTCAACGTCCTTGATTTGTCCGGCGGTCAAGAATGTACGGATGAAATCCCTGTTGTGTTCGGCGCCGGCCTGCCCGTTCAAGACGGCGCGGCCGGTCCAGTAATAGGCCTCTTTCGCATCCTGTTTGTTGCCCTGGCCGCGGAACAACATGACCCCGACGCGGTTTTGGGCCGGCGCATAATCTTCCTCGGCCGCGACGCGAAACAAATAAAACGCTTCCCGATCGTCCTTCTCGACACCCTGGCCGAGGCGGTACATCTCGCCCATATTGTTGTAGGCCTCTGCAAACCCGGCTGCGGCGGCGGTTTGGAAAAGGGCGAAAGACCGGACATAGTTCTTGGGCAAGCCGAGTCCGTTATCGAGCAGATTGCCGAGGTTCAGGGCGGCGCCCGCATGCCCGCCATCGACCGATTTTTGGTACCAGGACGCGCTTGTCTTGTAATTTTGGCCGACTCCCAGGCCGTTTTCGTAAAGCCATCCGATGGCTTGCTGGGCGTCGGCGTCGCCCGCATCGGCCACCGGCTGCCAGTGGCCGAGCGCCAGCAAGTGTTCGCCCCGATTGAAGTCTTTCATGCCGGCGTCAAATTCCGGGCTGGTGGCGGCGCAGGCGCCAAGCAGCAACGCCGCAGCCAGCGATACGAAATATTTTCGAAGCTGCCGGGTCATGCACCTAACCGGGCGCAAATATTTAAAGTGGAGCCAAGCGTATCA
>Ga0114999_10004097_pt1 | contig 17839 bp, 17 predicted proteins | sample ArcticOcean_MG_C_3_FD_89820 | JGI IMG/M metagenome (GOLD analysis project Ga0114999, IMG submission 89820) | Marine microbial communities from western Arctic Ocean - ArcticOcean_MG_CB8_126 | ecosystem: Environmental > Aquatic > Marine > Oceanic | place: Arctic Ocean: Canada Basin | collected...
CACCGACTCCCTGCCGCAAATACAATGCGTAAGACGCATTCGCAATTCCAACAATATATCCAACACTTCAAAACCCCTCAGATCAGATATCTCATCATCCTCGTTTTTGTAGCCAATGTGGGTCTGGCTCTCATCGACTATCAATTTAAAGCGGGTGCCCGCAGGGTATATGCCCCCCATGAACTCGCTGGTTTCTTTGGGAATTTTTATGCCCTCACCAGTGTGATCGCGCTCGTAATCCAACTCTTTTTGGTCCACCGCATCCTCAACAAAGGCGGGATCAAATTAGGTTTATCCCTCTTGCCCCTCGGCATTCTTATGGGTTGTATCGGAATACTTGTAACGGCAGAATTTTCTTGGATTTTAATCACAAAGACTGTGGTTCAAATTTTCTTGTTCACGATCGACGTTGCCGCCATCCAAATGCTTTATCTGGGCATTCCTATCGCCTCACGCAATCAAGCGCGCGCCTTTGCCGATGGCATCACCAAACCCATTGCCATTGCCACGGCCGGAGTCAGCCTAATTGGCCTCGCTCACTTCGTGCCCCTTCATTTACTGGCAATTGGGGGCGTGGTTCTGTCAATCTGTTGGCTCCTCTTGGTATATACCAACAGCCAAGCTTATGTTTCGGCCCTTATCGATTCTTTAGGATCCAAAAGATTCGACTTATCAACCGAAACGGCTTACCTCCAAGACAACACCATTGCAACATACGTACGCAACACCCTACAAACTGCTCAAGAGGCCGAAATTTTCTATCTGCTGAGCATCACCGATGAGATCTCAGAAATCGACTGGACACCTGAATACCGGAAGCTGATACAAACGGATACCCTCGAAATAAAACTTCAGGCCCTTCGGTACCTCCAATCTCACGGCGATGAAACCGATTTGGACACACTCATCACTTTCTTAGACCACCCAAACCCACAAGTACGCTGTGGGACCATCCGGGCATTGTCCTCATTAGGTGACCAAGAAACAATTGTAGATATTGAACCCCATTTGCAGGATCCGATCGCTATCGTGCGGGCTGCAGCCATTGCAAGTTTGGTAAATACCGGCGACCTGGATCAACTCATTGATGCGGGCCTCGCCCTAAGAGACCTCTTAAACTCCACAAAACCCCCAAGCCGCGTCGCAGCTGCACAGGCCCTTGCAGACATTAAAGATTCCCTCCTCCACAGATCTCTCATTGGCTTATTGCAAGACCCCGATCCTTCGGTTCAAAAAGCCGCACTAGAAGCTTGCCGGATACATCCCGACACAAAATTGCTTCCCATTTTGGTGCCCTTGTTGTCTGACCCAGAGGTGGGGCATCTGGCCGCTGATATTTTGGCCAGTTTCGGACGCCCTGCGCTCAACCACCTTGTGCCTTATCTCACGCCCAGTAACGAAGACGGCGCATTTTCTGGGGCCTATATGATTCCCGCCATTTTGGTTGAGATTGGTGACGTGTCTACCCTACCGACGTTGCTAAACGCAGCGAATACAGCTGACCACCTCCTGCGCAATAAATGCTTACAGGCCTACGCAAAACTTCTTAAAAAAGCCACGTCTACGAAGCCCTACACAGAAGACATCTTTAAACAAATACAGACAGAAATGACGTTCGCTACGCATCGTCAAAACCAAATCGACAGCATCGATGCAGCCCCCAGTATCGCACTGCTATGCGACGCACTGCAGGATATTTGCCAGCTACACCTGAAGAATGCTTTCGCCCTTATAGATGTTCTATTGCCCCGGGTTGACACAATGGCCATATTGGAAACATTGCTGCGCAATGAAACAGCACAAAACAACGCCCTTGAAATTTTGGACAATGTCCTCCCCAAACAAGTGAAACAAAATGTGATCGGTTTCTTTGAAACCTTTCCATCTCACACCAAGAAAATGCGCCCTCTTCAAGTCAACTCACTCTTATCGGCAGAACACGACCCTTGGATTCTCTGTGGTACACTCATTGCAGCTGTTAGCAACCAACACCTCATAGATGAACCACACCTCATTGAATGCCTTTCTCACCCCCACCCGGCGGTAAGAGAGACAACACTTTATGCATTGCATGAACAAGGCAACACACACATATTGAGGACCCAATGCCAAGACCTCAAAAATGATCCTGACGCAACAGTGAGAAACCTTGCAAATAATTATTTAGATGGTTTGCAAGACACACCAGACCCGCAACATTAATCACAAGCGTTATCTATTATGATCCTCGTACAAAAAATCCTTTTCCTAAAAAATGTCCCACTGTTTTCAAGCATGCCACTGGGCGAGTTGAGCCACTTGGCCAAGATCGCTGAGGAAATGATATTTGATACAGGCGAGACCATCATCACGCAAGGTGAACTCGGAGAAAGTTTGTACCTCATCATTGAAGGAACCGTTTCTGTCGAACAAAATGGCAAGCGGGTTGCCAAACTCAACGAGAGTGATTATTTTGGCGAAATGAGCATCTTAGATGGTGAGCCTCGTTCAGCGGACGTCAAAGCGATCACGGATTGCCTTCTTTTATGCATCAACAAAGATGACTTCTATGTCATTTTAGCCCGCCACCACGAAGTATCCCTCAATATTATAAGAACCCTAACCCACCGGTTGCGGTAGACAGCTCCCCCTCCAACAGGACAAGCATAGTGCGCCAAACCAGACAGCAACATCTGGTTTGGATCTCGAAAAACAACACACATTGAACCCCATCACATAAGAGTACACGCAAAAGCCCTCGACATGATCTGTCGAGGGCTTTTGCATTTTAAAGACCTACTGTTTACATCTATCCGAGCAAGTTCAAAGCTTGCTGGCGATTGACGTTTTGCTGTGCCAATACCGAAATACTCGCCTGTGTTCGAATCCGACTGCTGGCCAACAGGGTAGCTTCCAAAGCAATATCCGCATCGCGAATTGTGGACTCAGAGGCCTGCACATTAACCAAAGCTTGTTCGTTTGATCGAATTGCAAAACCCAATCGGTTTTGCAACACGCCAATATCGCTACGTTGCACAGAAACTTGCGCAATGGCATTGTCTATGGCTGATAATGTCTGCTGTGCACTGTTTTGCGAAACAACAGATTGACTGCTCAAATTGAGTTCTGGCCCACTTGCTTGAAGTGCTGTGATATCAATTTCGACTTGATTGCCATCGCTGGGATTGGGTCCAATCTGGAAGGACTCGGAACCACTTGGCGCGGATTGTGCCAAACGATCTACCTCTGCGGTCAACTGCGAAAACTCTGTTTGAATACTTGATCTGTTGGCATCTGTTAACCCAGCACTGGATGCTTGCACAGACAATTCGCGCAGCCGGCCCAAAATGGAATTCGTCTGCTGCAATGTTCCCTCTGCCACCTGCGTTTGATTTATCGCCATTTCAGAATTGCGAATAGCCTGTGCAAAACCCGAAACATCACCACGCAAACCTTCACCAACAGATAAACCCGCCGCATCGTCTGCCGCTTGTTGTATTCGTAAGCCGGAAGCAAGCTTTGAAATTCGAGCAGACAATTCGCGGTTATTCACCTTCAAAGATTGCTGAAGGCCAACATGAATACGATCCGAGTTAAACCGAATGGGCATAGGAACCGTCCAAGTGAAAAGGCTTAATCATTAGGAAACAGAGATCGGAAACCAGACAAAACGTTGCTTAATCACCACACCCGTGTAAAAAAAGACAGTTTGGCGTGTGTTACATGCACAAAGATAATGACAAAACTGGCAAAATCAACTGATAAAACGTTATAACCTACCATAAGAACTTAAGGTACAATACTTGCTGTTTGTTTAGAATAGTAATTCCGTTTTAAAAAGAAAGTTTCAACCCTCACACAGGAGACCGTTATGAAACCTATTTTTCTTCTTTTCACCCTCCTTGCCCTAAGTCTCTCTTTTGTTGCTACAACATCTGCGAAAAAGCTGAAGGCAAACCTTGAGCCGCAAATTTCAGGTGCCATCAACTTGGGCAACAGCGTGATAACAGTGAGTAACAAAGGCACCATTGGTGTTTACACACCCACGGGCAATATGATCGTTAACACAGATTCCACGCGTATCCTCGAGAACGGCCCCACAGACATCTACATTGCGCCAGAACTCCTCAATGGTGCTGGCACCCCCATGTTTGGCCAAAACCGCCCCCTATCCCCATTTGACCCAGCCTATGGCATCGGTCAAAACCAAATGTTCAACCGCCTCAGCACTTATTTTTCCACAGCAAGTGGTGGATTTGGATTCCGCATTGTGTTTGATCGGCGCATTTCTAAAAATTTGCGCGCCATGGTTGCGCCAGAATTTTTGACCTATTCCTATCTGCGCTCTGCGCGGATCCTTGGTGATCAAATGCCCAGCAATACGACCCGCATAACCCTCTTCTCGCTTCCCGTTGGTCTCCAACACCAAATATCCCGTAAAGGTCGCGTGGTGCCGCATATAGGTTTTGGCGTAGGCCCAATGATTCGTTTTGATCACAAAGCCGCTCGCCCTGGATATTATCCAAGCAGCGGTGGGTTTGGTATCAATGGTCAGTTTGATCGAAACGTTGTGGGTTTTGATGTGCCTCTATTTACAGAGGATTATCCAGAGATGTCACTGACACTCGGTGGGCATATCGCTGCAGGGATTGGTGTAAAGTTGGGGACCAAGAAAGATCTGGGGTTCTCCATTGAAAGCCGTTATACGCTGGCAAAGTTTATTGATAATTTTGGTTCCCCCGGTGACTTCAGTGGCTTTTCTTTTGGCATTGGATTTGGCAAACACTTCTAACCGTCTAAGCGCACGTTTTCCATACACAATAGTTGCATAACTATATTGCCTACCAGCAGACATAGAAACAGCCCGACGCATCAATAACCAAAAGATGAATCGGGCTGCTTTTTATTCAAATCAATTGAGACTATTTATCACCGGGCTTGCGATAGTTTGCCGCATAACCATCACCTTCGGGATCATACGACACGCGAACCTGACCGTCTACAATACCCAACCGCGGGATCGTTCGATTGCGGGCATCGCGCTCAGGACCCCGCATCAGTGAAAATTGCTCCTCGGTCATATCTTCGACCATATCGCCCCACCGGTTTTTAGGATCGACAACACCGCCACCCCAGTTGGAGTTACGCGATTGATATTTGACCAATACCCCTCGGCGCGGAACCGGGTTTTTCCAAGCCAGTGCACCATGGGTACACCCGCCATCCATAAAGAACAACACATCCCCAGCTTTCATCGCAGGTTGCGCCACCAACCCCATGGTATCGTCACACGTGCGAACACCAGGAGGCATTGAATATTGCGTTTTATGGCTGCCAGGAACGGCAGCAAAACCACCCAAACCTGGTTCCACGTCGCGCAACTGCCACGTGATAGTGATCGTTTCGGCATAACTGCGTCCATTCTTGAAATAGTATCCTCGCGAAGGACTCATCGGCTCATTGCCATCGTGCAAAGAATGCCCCGACGTCCCCTCTACCGCACAAAACACGGTCGCCCCGCCCGTGCGATAGCCACTCCCTTTCATCCAATTCAATCTTGCAACGACGGATGGATGTGCAATCATGTTTCGAAACGGCTCGTTATAGGGATCTGGCAAATCCAACAGCCCCGACAACAAGGGGCGGCCTGTGCCAGCCTGACTTGCCGACCCTCGTGCCAATTCTGAACCCACGACCACTCGGTCTTGAAATTTATCGACGGCCTCATTGGCCTTTTCTAACCATTCCTCGTCCATCACACCCGGAATCACCAAATACCCATTCAGATCCCAAAAGTAAAACTCTTTCTCATCGATACCCGAATTTGGGTTGCGCACATAAAAAGACGGGTGAATCACATCTGAACTTTCCGCCACCCACGTTTTTTGTCCATCGGTATTTAACATCGGCGGGGGATTGGCGTTGGCATATCCTGGACTATTCAATACAGCACTTTGCTCTGGGGGTGCATCATTTGCCCACTCGGGCAAATAATCCTCCTCAGCTACAGAACCCGGCCCATTTGACTGAATCGCTGCACGCCCTGCATACCAGTAGGTCAACAATCGTTTGGGTTCACTTTTCCAGGGCAAAACGCCCTGCAAAGTGGTCTCTGCCAAAAGAAACAAATCACCAGCCCTAAGCACAGGTTGCTTCACCAAACCCATGTCATCTTTCAAAGTAGTCAAATCAATGGGTGTTTCTACATTGCTCTTATGACTGGCTTGCACCACATGCAAGCCGCCATCATCCGCATTTACATCTTCTAAAACCCAGACCGCTTTTATACCTTGGCAAGACCGACGGTTCTTTTGAATATAATAGGCTCGCGCAGGATCACGCGGTTCATCACCACCTGACAAGGCCACTTTTGCCTCGCCCTCGCGAGAACCCAACAACCGAGGTGCCTGGTCCAAACGAAATCCGTGTCCGATCAACTGATTCAAATACCACACCAATTGTGGATTCACCAGCAAATTGCGAAACAATTCCCGGTGGGATTTCTCCCAGCCTAACATCCCTTCGGTTTCTCCAACAACATCCAGAACATCGTTCAAAGCTGCCACTTCGCCCTTATTTAAAACCCCAGGAATATGCAAATACCCTGCAACATCAAAAGCGTAGTTCTCCTCATTACTCATTTCTTCTCGATCCATCATTCCCTCCCAATGAGTTGTATCTTCTGCACCATAAACAGACAACTTAAGCCCCTTACATTATGACGCAGAGGATCGTTTATGACTCAAAAGCCATTCAAAAACTTCAGGATTATCATAGGTCTCAGTCCACGCGTCATGCCCTGCATCAGGATAGACCGTGAGTTTCACATCTCCTTCAAACTTTTTCATGAGATTGACCAATCGCTCTGATTCGTCAAACGGAACGGTCGCATCTTTGGCCCCATGAAAAACCCAGGTAGGAATTTTGGCCTGCGCAATGCGCCTGGCGTGTTGACGGGTTCCCCCACCACAGATGGGAGCAATCGCGGCAAAACGGTCGGCGTAATCACCCGCCAATGCCCAAGTGCCATACCCCCCCATACTCAACCCCGTCACATAAATGCGGTCTTCGTCAATGGCATGGGTTTCCACAATTTCATCAACCAATGCCATCAAGGCGTCTGGCTTCCACCAGCTGTCTTCAGGGCATTGTGGCGACACCAAAACAAAAGGAAACGCCTGCCCACCATCTACTAACTTGGGTGGCCCATGCTTACCCAACTTGCCCAAGTCATTGCCCCGCTCGCCAGCACCGTGTAAAAAGAGCACCAAGGGCAAAGGGGTCCCCTCACTATAATCGTCAGGCAGATAGAGCAAATAGTTTAACTGGAAAATCTGGGATATCTCCTTCTGAAACAATTCCGCGGTTTGCCGTCCCATAACACCTCCGTTTTATAAGTCTTCTTGGCTTGGATTACGAGGCAAGTCTAAAAAATCATCCCATTACTTTATCATGCACCAACCAACGCAACTACTGCCTGCATCACCATCTCACCCAAATAAAGAAATCCATTGACGAAATTTGAAATTCACTCTATTCTTGCACGTTGCAACATTACCCAGATCAAAACGACACATATTCGCAATAGGAATCTTAACACTATGGACAAACCCATCAAAATGGCTGTCATCGGCGTTGGCCGAATCGGTGTTTTTCATGCCAAACACGTTCAAGAACTCGCTCGCGAGACGGGCAAATGTGATCTCGTTGCCGTTGTAGACACCTACAGCGACACGGCCCAACGTGTTGCGAAGGAACTACAAACCGATCAAGAAACCAAAATCCACGCATACAACTCCGTGGAAGATCTCGCCAAGGCGAACATCATCGACGGGGCATTCATTGCCTCGCGCACAGATGCTCACGAACCCGATGCACGCACATTGATCGACGCAGGTTGTCGGATACTCCTTGAAAAACCCCTGACACATTCTCTCGAATCGGCAAAAGACTTTGTCGAATATCTCAATGCCGATGAAACCCGCAGCCAAGCCCTGATGCAAGCTTTCATGCGCCGATTTGATGCACCCTTAGTCAAAGTCAAAGAACTGCTCGATCAAAACCTCATTGGCAACATTTTCAAAATCACATCCATCCTCGAAGACCCAGCTCCTCCACCCGTGGGCTACAGCAGCCCAGGTCTGCTCACCGATATGTCCGTACACAATTGTGATGAAATTCTTTGGCTCTTAAATGGTCTGTTGCCTGAATATGCCGCAGCGTTTGGATCCAACCTACACAATACCTTTGTCAGCACAGTTGTTGAAGATTATGATGATGCTTTTTTGCAAATGTGGTTCCCTGGAAAACTGGTCGGTCAAGTAATTGTAAGCCGAAACCACGTTGCCGGATACCGCAACGAATCCTGGGTTTTTGGTGATAAGGGCGTGATACATGTGGGCAACTTCCAAGAGAACCCACTCAGCGTCACAGTTGAGGCCTATTCCCCTGACGGCATCATAAGTCAAGAGACATTTGCGCTACGTGATTATGGTGACGACGTGCCCGTGTTTATCAAACGCTTTGGTGAAGCCTATAAAAACGAACTCGATTATTTCCTGGACCAATGTCTCAACAATGCGCCCTTTAACGTCACGCACGAAGATGGCCTAAATGCAATGCGTGTTGCCCTTGCGGGTGCTGCGGCCATTCGTCCTAAAGAAGACACGCTCAAGATTGAATATTAAAACAAGGGCGAATCAACACAACAGCCGCACCACTAACAAGTAACATCCTTTCCATCGCTACCATAAACGGCCAAACGTTCATCGGGATCGATGGTCTCGACGCTTCCTGGTACATAATGCAATTGGAGTGCGCGCCTGCGTTTGTCGGATCGGTTTGCAGGAGAACCATGGTGCAATCGACCGTGCCATAACAACACACCACCAGGTTCCAGTGGCACGGCTACAATCCGATCACGTGCAATATCTGTATCACAAATCTGCCAATCACGCCGATTAAAATGCACAACTGGCCCATCCTGCTGACTGGCAGGAATCACATGCATACACCCATTTTCTGGCGTCGCGTTATCCAAGGCCACCCACGCGCTCACAATGCAGGTGTCCATAGGTAAATTGAAATAGGCATGATCCTGATGCCAAGGTTTCTCACGCCCAATACCCGGTGGTTTCAGCATCGCTTGGTTGGCAAAGAGTTTGGGTGGCTCTCCCATAATACGCGTCAAAACACCCACCAACCTCTCGTCTTCACCCAGCACATCTAATCGCAGATCAAAACCAACAAAACGAGTGAGCTTGCGAACCAATACTTCACGTTGGGTGCCCTCCAGTTGCTCCACCTCGTCCCGCAACCCTTTTTCAAATTGCACACCCTTAAAGTCTTCGTTTTGGCCGGCAATCAAGTTGGATACGGCATCCATGGCCTCGGCAACTTGCTCATTTGAAAAAGCATGCTGAATGGCTAAAAAACCCTGATCGTGGAATTGTGTTACGTGTTCATCCGTCACCGCACCAAAGCCATCGATCGCAAGTGCGATATCTGTATGCTCATATAGGCTCGGATCATAACCATCTGGACCATATTGATCTTCGAGAAAACCAGTTTTCTCCATTGCAACTCCTCTGTCACGTATTTGAAAAATCGAACCAGGGAGACACCATGCTCGACCTTGAAATTGTATCACCAGCCGACATTGAACAAGCCGCTTACCTTTTTCATCGCGATGGATTTGTCGCCGTTGAAAACGCACGCAACAATGAACAAATCGTCTTGCTCGACTAACCAAGATCCACGCGTATATTGCCATTGTGGTGCGATTCTAAAATTCCTAACATAACCTGCAACGTCTTGCGCGCTTCCTCGGGTGGTGAGATCAAAGTGCCACCATTATCCAACACATCCACCAACTCAGCCACGGCGCCACTCTGCTTGGTATACATGAAGTGATTCGGTACAAGTGCCGCTTGGGACCACCACCGAGATGCAGGTTGTGGCGTGATCAGTTCGCTCTTTTGGTCCGAAATTTCAATGCGGCCGTTTTCGCAAGTGAGTGAAAACTTAAACCCCGGAAATTCCGTTTTATAAAAATTGATAAACGCACGCACACCATTGTCAAAACGTATATAGGCCGAAGTATATGGGTCTGTCGCTGGGTCGTGCCCGCCATCACCCTTATACTCTGTAAAATGCTCGAAACCATCCTCCAAATCGCCCATCACCCACGATGGTTTGCCGCCTGCAAAAAAACAAACCATATCAATCAAATGCGTACCATTGCGAAACATCATGGCACGAGAACTAAACATCTCGCATACAATCGTTCGCAATGGACCAATCTCCCCAGACCGAATCATCTCTCTTGCTTGCAAATAGCTGGGGTACCACCGTCGCGAATGTTCTATTGAAAGCAACACATTGTTCTTTTGAGCAGCAGCAATCATCGCATCGGCGTCTTCCAGCACGGTAGAGATTGGCTTTTCGCACAGAATGGCACGTGCAGAACTTTCTGCGGCAGCAACAGTAACCTCTCGATGAAAATGATCTGGTGTCACCACACTCACAATGTCGGGCTTCTCTTTGTCTAACATATCCTGATAATTTGTATACGTTTGCACATTGGGCCAAACATCTCCCCATCTTTTGCAAAAAGCATCCAATGCATCTTGCTGCAAATCACAAACGCCCACCACTTCAGTTTGAGGGTGACTGTGATATGCCGATGCATGAGAATTTGGCATAGCGCCGTAAACAGGGTCCGATGATTCAGGTGGCCTTGCCGCGCCAATCCCTGTCAACCCAACAATAACCGCTTTGTATTGCTTTTTCATTTGGCGCCCTTCCATTTACGCAACTGCCTTCGCCACACTTTGTCCACTTCATCGCGAATGGTCTGCACATCTTTCCACCGATCTGGAAAAACAGACAAGAAGTATCCCGGTGGCCCTTGCTCAGGACATACAAACATCTCTCGCCCAGAGTCCGCAGCCTGAAGCCATGTCTCGATCACCTTCTCAGCAAAAGGCAACCAGTCCAAAAATTCGGCGGTAAGCCCACCCTTGCCATTGCAAGCTGGGATTTGTGCATGGTGGCCATTAAATGGGCGAAAATGAAACTGTTGTGCCAACTGAATCAAATCGATGCGTTCGGCCAAACGCGGCCAATAATTTGCGGGTGCCAAGTGTTTGATCACCGCCGGGTGAGAAAAATCGAACGTCATCTTTAACAATTTCTTCTCTGCCTTTTCATATCCGGCAGCCAGTGCATAGGCTTTCTCAGGCGTTTCAGTACAGGTATCTCGATGTACTTCAATGGCCACATCCATCTCCAACTCACTCGCCACATCCATCACCCGACGCGCCAATGACACAGCACGCTTGGTGGGTGTATCGTGATCCAACATCTGCACATTGACACATCGCGCGCCAGCAGCTTGAATGGCCTTCAGCTTAGGTTTGACATCTTTCGCCAATCCCATATCTACGGTTGCGGCAAAGACCAAGCCATGTTTTGCCACCAACTCCGGTGTAACCGCAGGCACCCGCCCCAAAAAACCATCAAAACCCGCCTTCTTGATACGCGCCAATTTCTCGTCAACTGTCCAATCACCTTTTTTGCTTCCATACCCAGTCAATGACCACAAACTCGCCATGTGGTAGATCTTTGGTTTAACTATATTTTTTTGTTTCGCCATTTGAACCCTCCCCAAATCAAACCAACTGTTGTCATCGAATTCCCGTTACAGGATCCTTCGAGCCAGCACTGTGCATTTTGCTTCGATAGGCATCACCAACCATTTGCAGGGTGGCACCCTTCACTTCTAACCCCAAATCACCAGCAACTTCGCCAATCAATCTCAAGGTCTCCACCAATACACCTTTTCGCCCTTTTTCATTCACATCATCAGACCAATAATTCACCATATTGTGGGTCAAAATGCATACGTGCTTAACGAGTACATCATCACCAACCTGCCGCCCCACTTCTTGTCTTACTGCCTTGGCAATTTCTTCTGGGGTAGCCCCCTCAAGGCGAACATCGCCCACACCCGTCCAATGGTCGGTTCGCATCTGATCGCTCGTCAGCGGTACCTCGACAAAATCTAAGTCACCTTGTAATTGCCGAAATGCTCTGTGTGCAAAATGCACATCCAACTCGGCATCTTTCCAACACGCCTTAAACCGAGGAACAGATCGCCCCGGCTGACTCACACTGCCATGGGTAAACCCCAAATCTGCTAACACACGAAACGTGTCATCATTTGCCGAAAAATTCCCCCCGCGAAACGCACGAGGCCGCTCGCCCAAGCACTGATCTACCTGCGTCAATGCCTCGGCCAAGATGGCGTGCTGTTCTTCGGCTGTGTACCCACCCAGATAATCATGTGCCTCAACATTTAAATAGTGATCTTTCCAACCCTGAGGGTGCATGTGCAACCCCAACTCTGAGCCCGTTTCTTCTGCAATCTTGCGCAATAGAGCACCCTGCTCCACGGCTGTATCAGGCACAACAAAAAGCGTGGCAGGCAATTGATACTCTGTCAACAAACCACAATAGCTCTGAACAGATCGCGCTGCAAATGCCCAATCGGTAGGGCCCCCTGTTGGGGAATGTTCGGTGAGGCGTTCCACATCCATTGTCATACACACATACAAAGGTTCACAACCCATCGTGCACGCCTCCCTAATCCTTAAGTGCTTGATCAAAATCTTCACACAAATCATCGCCATCTTCAATGCCAACGGCCACACGGATCAACTTGTCTGAAATGCCAGCCATCTTTTTCTGCTCGGGTGTAAGTCCTGAATGTGAGGTCTGAACAGGTCGCGTAATCAACGTCTCAACACCGCCCAAACTGGGTGCCACAACCGACAGTTTCAGTCGGGACAATACCCGGTCTGCGTCGGCAACGTTTCCCTTGACTTCAAAACTCAATACACCGCCACACCCACCAAAGAGACGACTGGCGCGTGCAAACTGTGGATGCGTCTCCAAACCAGGATAATACACCGTTTCAACTCTGGGGTGGGCTTGTAAAAAATGGGCCAAGCGCAAGGCATTTTCATTCTGTTGCCTCACACGCAGAACCAAAGTCTTCATACCTCGGTGCAACAAAAAACAGGCGTGAGGATCTAAGGAAGCACCCAAATGATTCAACCGATGGGTCACACGTTCTATTATTTCTTTGCTGCCAACGATGCCCCCAGCAACAATATCTGAATGTCCATTTAAATATTTCGTGCAACTGTGCAACACCACATCAAAACCAATATCCAAAGGTCGAAAGTTTACAGGGGAAGCAAACGTATTGTCAATAATCGCCAGCAACTTGTGTTTCTTTGCAAAAGCAACAACGGCCTCTAGATCTGCGACCTCTAATAAAGGATTGCTCATCGGTTCAACATAAATGGCACGGGTCTGGGGCCTTAACAAGGCCTCCCAGGAATCTGGGTCATTGCCCGCAAAAAAATCCACATCGATGCCAAAATCGACCGCATCATTCGTGAGAAAAGTTACAGTACCGCCATACAGACAGTTTTGTGCCAACAAATGGTCACCGTTGCGTAACACAGTGAGCAACAATGTCGTAACAGCAGCCATACCCGAAGCAGTGACAAGGGCCGCTTCCCCCCCTTCAAGGACCGCCAACTTTTTGTGCAAGACTTCGTGGTTTGGCGTGTTGTTTAACCTGATATATTTCAAATCGTGATAACTGCCCGCCCCACCATATTCAAATGTCGCACTTTGGAAAATGGGCAATACCACAGCCCCAGAAAACCGTATATCGACCTCGCCTGCGTGAATAACATCTGTTGCCATATTTCTCATCGGTAACCCTCTCGTTTTCGCCCAATATACACCGCGTCACACCACACAGCAAAATAAAAGCGGACCAGCACAATAGCCAATCCGCTAAACTAAAAAGACGAAATGAACCTATCGCATTTGCCAGCGCATACGGGTAACATCTCCATTGGCGAAGGTAAACCACTTGGTCCAATCAGATTCCCGTCCGGCAATGTTCACGGTACAATCGACATGCAATTCACCGGTGCCATCTGATACAGAATTGGTGCGCACATCCATGCGCACAGTGTCTTCACTGTAATGACTTTTCAAGTAGGCAATTGCTTTTTGTTTCAATTCATCTTCACTCATTTCACACCTCCCTATTTAGCCAACAAACACGGTTCTCAAGTCTTCGACCTCGGTGACCTGTCCTGAGAATGTATTCTCTTCGATTAGTGCATCCTCTACCTCTGCCCCAATACGAACGCCAATGGCCTGCACACCGTGTCCCGAATCCACAATTTCATTGTTGCGGATGATCACATTGCAAGTTAGCCCATTGATATCAACCCCAATACCCACAGCCCCAGACCCATTATCGCGAATAACACAATCCGAAATCTCATTGCGATGCCCCCCGCGAAACTCTGTATTGGGTTCTCGAAATAAGATGCCCACTTTGCCATTTCCTTCAATTTGAGACGCCACAATCCGATTGTCTGTATCTCTGTGCCCAATCGAGATGCCAAAATTGTGGTTTTGTGAACAAGTACACCCATTTACCAAACCATCTGATACACCCCAACAGAAAAAGATGCCTTGTGTATTTCCTGTTGCCACACATGCATCAAACACCGGTCGCTGAGACCCACTGCCCGGGTGATAGCCTCTGCTCTCATTGTTTTCTGCCCTGCAGTGTTCAAACTGTATATCATCACAAACTTGAAAACTGAACCCGTCCCCGTGATAGTTGCGCGCCGTAACATGACGGAAGACAAACCGATCACACTCTTGAATAAACATCGCGCCTGCATAATTCCCATTAATCTCATCATTTTGCGCCCAATTTCCGTCCAAGACCAAATTTTCGACACATACATCACACGTACCAGCTTGGGCAGTTAACACAGGAAACAGAGTCGCGGCGGTAGCCCTATCACCTACCCAAAAATTCTTCAACAGACGTTTGTCTAAGGCCACAACATCTCCATCGATTGCGGTTACGGTTGCCTGCACCACGTTCACCAATCGATCGTCTTTGTAAGCACGAAGCATAATGCCACCGCCAGGGGTGAAACCACTCACATCTTGCAGCCTCACGCGCGCTTCATACCAATCGGAGTCAAACACAAGATCCGTGCAAACACTGGGCGTTTTTAGGAGTATCGTAGCCTGCCCGGCACCACGCACAGTCACATTGGGTCGCATATACAGAGCATTGTGCATCGCATAGGTGCCGGGTAAAATGTCTAAGATTCCCCCACCCAAACGGTGCAAATAATCTACGCCCGCCTGTAAAACCTTGTCGTCACAGCCCTTTAGATCCCCTGCGTCTTGCCCTACAGTTAGGGTAAGTTGGCCAACTGCTGTTCTGGGCCGATTTTTAAGCATTTCTTGGTCCATTGATGGATCTCCTTTGTTGCATGATGTTAAAAAACATGCCAGAGAGCAACTTCAAAATATGCATGCCCTGTCAGTAGAGTAGTTGACCGCTCTGGGATATTTATTTACTATTAGGGTATTCACGTCGGGAGGTCACTATGGCACAAGATGCTGACATTGAGCAACAGATCGTTCAACACTTAGGCACCATCCCCATTTTTTATCGCCTTGCCTAAGATGAACTGATTAAAATTTTTGGGATTTGTAATCTAAAACGCTTGGTACCAGATGAACAACTCTACAAGTTTGGTACCCCCAGCGATGATTTGTTTATCTTGTTAGCTGGCCAGTTGGTCGTACGTGCCCCAACGGGTCAAGATATTGCTTATATTCCCCCTATCGGGATTGTGGGGGAAATGGGGGTTTTGACAGATGAACCCCGATCTGCAGACGTTTTTTGCATGGAAGAAGCCATGGGCTTTGAGATTACGAAAGCCGGGCTCATCAACCTATTCTTAGCCGATGGTTCGATTTGCCGAAAGATTCTCTTAAACCTGGTCAAGACCCTATCACAAAAGCTCTATGATACAAATGCCGAAATCCAAAAACTGCGCGACGAACAAAAACGCGACGACGCCCCCAAGGATGATATTTTTCTCTATTGATGTGTAAATTTATATGGCAGAATTCAAAGACATTACAAAAGACAACTTCGATACAGATGTGCTGGCTTCTAAGGGGTTGACCTTGATCTACTTTTACACCGCTTGGTCAAAGCAATGTCAAGAAGCCGATGAAATATTGCAAACAGCAGCAACTGAAGTAGATGGACAAATGGAAATTGTGCGCGTGAACACTGATCTGCAACAAGAGATCGTCGCGCAACAAAAAGTGCGCACCATCCCCTTGTTTCAAGTTTTGAAAGCTGGGAAAGTGATTGAAGTTTTAAGAGGTGCACCTTCCAAACTTGAACTTATTGGGATGTTAAGCAACGTCATTTCGGAACATGGCACGGAAGAGTCATCGGGCGAAGAACTTGCTTAGAAACCTGATAACAACCACGCCGCGAAAAAGGAATAAAAATGGCAGACGAAACGCCTGATGGTGACCCACAAGACCAAATCCAACCCAGCGAGGAAGCTCTTCCAGCTATGGAAGTGCCTGAAGCCTCAGAAGAAGCACTTCCAGCTACGGACGAAGCTGAAGCCATTGAGGAAGTACCGGCCAAGAGCAAAGCTGAATCGGGTACAAATACCCATCCGCATCATCTAGACCAATTCCACTTTCCGTCGAGCGATGACGAAGCTGCAATTTTGCAGTTTCAACAAATTACTGGCGATTCTATTATTGGTGACAAAAATGTGGATCGGTTTAGCGATGTGCCGTTGAGGGTTGCCATTGAACTGGGGCGCGTGAATATGACCATTGGTGAAATTCTTGAACTGCGCGAAGGAGCTGTTGTTGAAACGCGTAAACCTTCGGGTCAGCCCATGGAAATTATGGTTAACGAACGCCTCTTTGGTCGAGGCGAAGTCGTTGTGGTGGGCGATAACCTCGCCATCCGCATCACCGATCTGAAAAATCCAGATCTTACATAAGACAAATCGATCATTTAATCTTGACAGAAATTGTGCCTTTTGATATCTTCTTAAGCCTCTGAACGAACATTCTTATTCAAGCTAAATATTGATAACAAGTTATGCGGATGTAGCTCAACTGGATAGAGCACCTGACTACGGATCAGGAGGTTCCGGATTCGAATTCTGGCATCCGCACCATATAAAACAAGGGTTTACGATTATTTCGTAAACCCTTATTTCGTAGAGATACCTTAGCAGTCCCCATTTTTTAGGCTGCGACATCTGTGTGAGAGCTCCTGAGTTAAAGCTTCCACCCAAAAACCGCTTCTTAGCCATACATCTCCCGCAAACGCCTGGCAGCCTCGACCTCTTGTTTCAATTTTTCGTAAACTTCATCGATATCAACTTTTGCCGCAGACCCTGGTGCAAACCCACAGTCTGGGTTGAGCACAATGCGCTCAGGTGCCAAATACTTCATTGCTGTCTCGACACGTTCAACGATCACATCGGCACCATCCACTTCCCCAGGATGAACGCCCACACACCCCAACCCAATCTCAAAATCATCCCGCAAGGCCCGAAACACCTCCGCATCACCAGCGCCTGGCGAAGTAAATTCCATTGTTAGATGGTGTACCTTTAACTGGTTCAAATAGGGGATAATCGGCTCATACCCCCCCGTATGACATGCTTCCCCACGCACCCGTGCGCCTGCCCGGCGACACAGATGAACTGCAAATCGCACGCCATCAATGCCCTCAACAATCGCATTGTTCATCGCCGCAGAAAAATCGGCCTCGGCATCGGGATCGTCATATCCTGCCCGAACCTCGTCATCAACCAACAGACACAGATGGGGATCGTCAATTTGTATCATAGCCACACCCGCATTGCGCAACAACTCAACCTCGCGCCTTAAAATAGGC
>Ga0114999_10004098_pt1 | contig 17835 bp, 19 predicted proteins | sample ArcticOcean_MG_C_3_FD_89820 | JGI IMG/M metagenome (GOLD analysis project Ga0114999, IMG submission 89820) | Marine microbial communities from western Arctic Ocean - ArcticOcean_MG_CB8_126 | ecosystem: Environmental > Aquatic > Marine > Oceanic | place: Arctic Ocean: Canada Basin | collected...
TACGAGATAATTGCCTAATTATAAACCTTCCCGGAAGCCCCAAAGGGGTTCAAGAATGCTTAGAAATTATATTCCCGATTTTAAATCACACTTTCGAAATGATTAAAGGTTGGAAAACACATAAAGAAGTATAAAAAGTAGATCGCGATATTAATGAAATTTCATATTTTTACCATATTCCCAGAAATGTATTCTTCTGTGTTTAAAGAAGGCGTGATAAGTCGCGGAATAAAAAAAGGTCAGCTCGAAATAATCTTACATAACATTCGTGATTATACGAATGACAAACATAAAAAAGTAGATGATTATCCTTTTGGGGGAGGTCCGGGAATGATAATGAAACCTGAACCAATATTTAATGCAGTTGAAGCAGTCTCTGAAAAATATTCTATCCCCAAAGAAACCCCCAAAATACTTTTATCTCCACAAGGCCAACAATTCAATCATGAAATTGCCCAGAATTTATCTACCCATAATGAAATAATAATGATATGTGGTCGCTATGAAGGCCTAGACGAAAGAATACGTGAGAACTTGACTACTGATGAAATAAGTATAGGGGATTACATTTTAAGTGGTGGAGAAATAGCTAGCATGGTAATTATAGATGCAGTTGCACGGCTCATACCGGGAGTATTAGGAAGTGTAAAGTCGCCATTGAATGATTCTTTCTATGATGGGTTATTGCAATTCCCACAATATACTCGCCCAGCTTCATTTAGATCCATGGATGTTCCAGATATAATATTATCAGGAAATCATTCGGAAATAGCAAAGTGGCGCAAACACCAATCTATAATCCGAACAAAAAAAAATAGACCTGACTTACTTGATAAATGCGATCATTAAATAGAAGCATCTTGTTATAACAATATGGAGAACCAATATTATGAAAGGAAAAGACTTTTTATCAATACTAGATCTTGAAAATGTTAATTCCATGGTGTCCAAAGCCTCATCATTAAAAAAAAATCCACTACCCCAATTATTAGCATCTAAAACTATAGCGCTCTTATTTGAAAAACCATCACTTCGAACCAGAGTCAGTTTTGAAGTTGGTATTAAAAAAATGGGAGGCTCGTGTATATTCTTAAGTAATAATGAAATCGGATTGGGAAAAAGAGAACCTGAATCAGATATTGCAAAAGTATTAGATAAACTTGTTGATGGGATCGTCGCAAGGGTATTCTCACACAAAAGCCTTGAACTATTATCACTTAACACTTCACTACCTGTAATCAATGCTTTGTCAGATAAATATCATCCTTGCCAAGCTTTAGGGGATTGCCTAACCATATACGAAAACAAAGGAGATTTAAAAAATCTAAAGCTAGCATTTATCGGTGATGGCAACAATATAGCCGGAAGCTTAGCCTTAGCATGTTCAAGTATTGGGATGGATTTTACAATAGCATCTCCCGAAAAACACAAATTGCCTGCATCTATTTGGAATCAAGCTCAAAAAATATCTTCTACTAATAAATCTAAGATATTGTGGACAGCTGACCCAAAAGAAGCAATTACAAATGCCGATGTAGTATATACTGACGTTTGGGTAAGTATGGGAGATGAACACGAACAAGCTGAACGCTTAAAAACATTTGCACCATATCAGGTTAACGAGCACTTAACAAATTACGCAAAACCTGATTTTATATTTATGCATGACATGCCAGCACATCGAGGAGAAGAGGTATCAAAAGGAATGATAGAGCATTCTCAGTCGGTAGTATATCAACAAGCTGAAAACAGATTGCACGCCCAAAATGCCATACTAGCAGATCTATTTTCCTAAATATATTTCAAATAAAACAGGATCAATAAATTGCAGAAATCATCATTCGATAGCACCAAACCCATTGTAGCAATTGTAGGTCGCCCTAATGTAGGAAAGTCTACTCTTTATAATCGATTAGTTGGCGGTAGGCCATCTATAGTTTCTGAAGAATCCGGAACTACCCGAGATAGACTTATAAGAGACACTATCTGGGGTGATAAGCCGTTCACCCTTATTGACACTGGAGGGATAGACTTATTTGCGACTACCTTATTATGGAGCCAAGTCAAAATTCAAATAGACGATGCTCTCAGCGAATGTGATGTAATAATTTTACTAGTAGACATATCAATGGGAGTAACAAATCCGGACAGAGAAGTAGCAGAAATGATACGCTTATCAAATAAACCCGTTGTCTTGGTTGCAAGTAAATCAGATAATTCTGAAAGGGTTCTATTCGCGTCAGAATTATATGAACTAGGACTTGGGACACCTATTCCCATAAGCGCATATCACAATTTTGGAATCGATGACCTCATGGAAAAAGTGATTAGTTTATTCTCTGATTATACAAATTACCCAGAGTCTGAAGCAGATTTGAATTTAGCAATTGTGGGACGTACAAACGTAGGTAAATCAATGCTATTAAATGCACTGTCCGGTCAAAATAGATCGATTGTCAGTGAAATCCCGGGGACAACTAGAGACTCAATTGATACTTCTATTAGGTATAAAGATAGAGACATTAAAATCATCGACACTGCAGGGATAAGACGACGCGGCAAAATAGAAGTTGGCATTGAAAAATATAGTGTTCTTCGATCAGTGCGTGCTATAGGTAGGTCTCAAGTTGCTTGCCTTGTAATGGATACTTCTGAACTAGCAACAGGGCAAGATACTCACATAGCAAATTACATCTTAGAAAGCTATAAAGGCATTATGATAGTAATAAATAAATGGGATTTATCCAAAACAATCCGAGCAAATAAAAATGAAATAATAAATCAAGTTCGAAATAAATTTAAATTCGCGACCTATGCTCCTATTTGTTTCACTTCTGGACTGAAATCAACAGGTATAGAAGAATTGTTAGATACCGCATTGCGAGTTCAAACAGAATGGTCAAAAGGGATCCCTAGACCCGACATACGACGTACTATATTGAATGCAGTAGCAGACCATCCTCCAACTAATTCCGGAAAGCGTGAATTAAAAATATACAGCGCAATGCAAGATAGTACTATGCCTCCAAGTTTTACTTTTTTCGTCAACCATTCTGACATGGTACATTTCTCATACAAGCGATATCTAGAAAATTGTATCCGTAGTGAGTATACATTTGAAGGAGCTCCATTAAAAATACGCTTTAGAGGTTGGAAAGGGTAAGAATGTACATTCTACCCTTAGTATTCGTAACGCTCGCTTATTTAATAGGTTCGATATCTTTCGGATCATTAATAAGCAAATGGGTTAAAGGTATCGACATAAGGAACGTCGGAAGCGGCAGCACTGGAGCTACCAATGTAGCAAGAACATGTGGATCACATTGGGGAATAATAGTTTTACTCTTAGATATTAGTAAAGCTGCCATACCTCTTTTTATAGCAATGCAATTTGAAATACCCATATGGAGTCATCCAATTATAGGGTTATCTTCTATATTTGGGCACATAAGGCCAATATTTAATAATTTCCAAGGAGGAAAAGGAATAGCTTCTGGCTGGGCAGCCTTAACAATATTGTCACCAATTTGTGGGATTATATGTTTAATAGTATCTATCCCAATCATAGCAATAACTCGATTCGTATCGTTAGGATCAATTATTGGTTCATTAACAGGTGGAATACTATTAACAACATTATCAATTCTTGAATATAATTCGATTATTATTAATCCCATTCATCCATCTTATTCAATATTTGGTATCGCCGGAACATTAATAACAATAACCTTACACAAAAAAAATATTGTGCGATTATTAAATCGCACGGAACGAAAAATTGGTGATAAATCATAAACAATTCTATTAATTAGGAATAACATGGTTAATTTAGGCATTATAGGAGCCACAACCTGGGGCACAACGTTAGCTACTATCAACTCATCCAACGATAATAATAAAACTACTCTATTCGCTAGAACAAAAGAAGAAGCAACTAATTTAACTACTAACGGATTTAGTATGAAACATCTCTCGAAATTATCTCTCCCAAAAAAATTACACGTAAGCTATATCAAAAACTCTACATTAAAAGAATCCGACATATTAATATTAGCTGTCCCGTCAGAATCTTTTAGGGAAAACATAAAATCAATCGCATCTAATATAAATGATAAAGCCATACTAATAAGTGCCTCGAAAGGACTAGAAATCCAATCTGGAAAAAGAATGACCGAAATAATGTCTGAGGAGTTACCTCATATAAATAAAAATCGGATATGCGCCTTATCTGGCCCAAATTTAGCTGGTGAGATTATTATGGGATTACCTTCATCTTCAGTTATAGCATGCGAATCCACCAAAACAGCTTTATTTGTTCAAAACACGTTGACATCACATTTATTTAGAATTTATACCAACAATGATTTGGTAGGAGTTGAAATTGCCGGAGCATTCAAGAATATTATAGCAATTGCTGCTGGCATATCCGATGGTTTGAAATTAGGGAATAATGCCAAGTCATCCATCATTACAAGAGGATTAGCCGAAATGGCTAGGTTTGGAGAAGCTTTAGGAGCTAATAAATCAACCTTTGCTGGTTTATCAGGAATGGGAGATCTGATAGCAACTTGTTCAAGTAATATGAGTAGAAATTATCAAGCAGGTGAATTGTTAGCTACCGGCAAAACAGCATCAGAAATCATTGCTTCATCTAACAACATTATAGAAGGGATAAGCACCACAAAATCGATTATGAATATATCCAAATTACAAAATGTAGAATTACCATTAGCGAAATCAGTTTTTGATGTCTTATTTAACGATTTAACACCTTTAGAAGGCGTTAAAAATTTGATGGAACGAGACCAAACTTCAGAAACCCATTAGTAGTTAACTAAAATCAATATTCCAAATCTCCGAATTCATACAATATGGTTGTTGCAGCAACCAATCCAGCAGTCTCAGACCTAAGAATTCTAGCCCCTAAAGAAACTGGGATAACATCATTACGAATTGCTAATTCAATTTCAGTACTAACAAATCCTCCAACGGGACCAGTGAAAATAGCGATTTCCAAATCCTCTTTCGGTAAATTATTTTTAATCTCTTTAAGGGTTCTCTTAATACTTTTAATTTTTTCCATCTCCCAGAGAATAAGGGATACTTTAGGAGCACTTTTTAAAGCTTTATCTAAATTAATAGTTAAATCTAAAGAGGGTATAGTAGTACGGCCAGATTGTTCTGCAGATTCTCGAATTATATTATTCCATCGCTTTATACGAGATTCACTAGGAGTATTGTATTCAGTTCTATCAGAAATAATCGGAATGATTTTATGTACTCCTATTTCAACTGATTTTTGTATAGCATATTCAAACCTGTCTGGTTTAATTAAGGCTTGGAATAAACTTACTTTAATATTAGCTTCCCTAGAACACTCTATGATTTTTACAATGCTTCCTAAAGCTTTAATAGAATTTATTTCATCTAATCGAACTAAATATTCAATATTAGTTCCATCAAATACGATACATTTCTCTCCTTTATTAATTCTAAGTACTTTAGCCAATTGATAAGCTACATAGTCAGGAAATATAACTTGAGATTCTAAAATGTTTTCTGGAGGTATGAAAAATCTATGCATCAAATAATTTAATTCAATTTAGTTGCCAAAATTGCAACCCAATCTTCTATAACAGATATACGCTCAATCACAATGCCGTTAGATTTCAAAGCAGTCTCAACATCACTCAAAGATTCTTCCAAAATTCCGGATAATACCATTTTTCCTTTAATAGTAATCAGATTAGAAAACATATTCGCTAACTCTATAATAATCTTAGCGGAAATATTAGCTACAACGATATCGAATGGCCCATAAATATTTTCATCAACAGCGACTTTTTTTTCATATATGCGAACATATTCATCCACTTTATTGATAACACAGTTTTCTATCGCTACATCCACTGCATCGGATGACACTTCAAATCCAACAGATTTTGCAGCACCTAATTTAACGGCCGCAATAGATAGTATCCCTGACCCACATCCTACATCAGCAATAATCTCGCCCCCACCAATGATCTCTTCAAGCAACTCAATACACATACGAGTCGTAGGATGATGCCCTGTACCAAATGCCATTCCAGGATCTAAAAATACAATTATTTCATTTTCAGTGAATTTATAATCAATCCAAGTGGGGACAATTTTAATGTTTTTACCAACCCTGATTGGATGGAAATATTTCTTCCAATTAGATTCCCAATCTTCTTTTTCAATAATTTTTTCAATTAAAGAATCTATAGGATGAAGATAATTAATTAATTTGACCGCAACTTGAATGTTAGATCTTTTGATATCTATTTGGTCGTCCAACGGTACATATGTACGGACGATCAAATGAGAAGGGGCGGGAGCTACTTCCCCTTCATCTGGGTTAAATCCAGCAGGGCTCTCAACCACAATTCCGCCTTCTCCGTATTTGTGAAACACATGGGATATAGGTTCAACATACTCAGGAGGGACATTTAGAGTAAATTCTATCCATTTCATGATAAATATAAAACAACAGATTTAAGCAAAAAAATTATTGCGCGAACGGTTTTTTAAACTTATTAAATAAGTTTTCTTTACCGCCCGAATTTTCTTCTGCAAAAGTATGATCTAATTTCTCTAATAAATCTTTTTGTTCAGACGTGAGATCTTTTGGTATTTTCACATTCACGGCAACAAGATGGTCTCCTCTTCGGCTACCCCTTAGTTGCGCAACTCCAATTCCCCTTAACCTAAATACTTGTCCGCTTTGGGTGCCTGATGGAATATCGAGTTCCCGGTCACCTTCTATAGTCGAAATAAGTATTACTGAGCCCAAGCTAGCTTGGGCTAGATTAATATTGATATCAGATTTTATATTTATTCCATCTCTAACAAAATAATCATGCTCAGATATCCTGAATGCAACATACAGGTCCCCAGCAGGGCCTCCATTGCCCCCATGACTACCTTCACCTGTTAACCGAATCTGAGTATCTTCTTCAATTCCTGGTGGAATAGTGACAGCTAATTTTCTATATTTTTTTTCTCTTCCTTGCCCACGGCATTTCGTGCACAATTTTTCAAAAGTTTTACCACTACCCTCGCAAGGGTTGCAGTCTGATACTTGAACAAACTGTCCAAACACACTTCTTTGGGCCTGTTTTATTTGACCAACCCCATTACAATGTGAGCAGTTGGCAACCTTACTACCGGGTTCATTTTTAGCACCCCTGCATTTAGAGCACGATTCGATTCTATTAATTTCAAATTCTTTTTCTGTACCAAAAATAGCTTCTTCAAAATCAATAGACATCGTGTATTGTAAATCAGATCCCCTAGATGGAGAGTTTTTACTTCTAGCAGAATTACTGGAACCTGATCCTCCAAAGAAAGAATCAAAAATATCGCTAAATCCCGAATTGCCCCCCCCCGATGCTTGAGAATTCCCTGAGACTCCTGCATGTCCAAATTGGTCGTACCTAGCACGCTTATCTGAATCTGATAAAACTTGGTGAGCTTCATTGATTTCTTTGAATTTTTCTTCAGCATCCTCGTCTTTATTACGGTCAGGGTGATATTTGAACGCAAGACGCCTAAATGACTTTTTGATGTCATCTTCGTTTGCATTTTTAGGAACACCTAATAATTCATAATAGTCTTTTTTATGTGTAGTCATATTTAAAAAATGTGTCACAATCAGTATTATTTAAAAGCATAATCGATTATATCCTAGTAATAAGGCAAATAACCATTATTTATAATAAACTATTAATTCTCAACATGTAATAAAGTGGCTTTCAATGTGTTTTCTAAAAGCATTGCTATTGTCATTGGCCCTACCCCACCTGGAACAGGCGTGATAGCAGCAACTTTATTGAAAACATTGTTGTAGTCTATATCTCCAACCAATTTATAGCCTTTTTTTGCATTAATATCATCTACTCTATTAATTCCAACATCAATGGCAATAGTTCGATTAGTAATCATATGCGATTTAACATAATTTGGAATCCCAATAGCAGCAATTAATATATCTGCTGATTTGCATATCTCATCTATATTATTAGTGTAACTATGGCACAAAGTTACTGTCGCATTGCCGCCATCTGACTTATTCGACAATAAGTTAGAAATAGGCCTTCCAACGATATTGCTTCTGCCCAGTACAACCACATGTTTCCCTTTAAAATCATATCCGGAACGTAAAATCATTTGTTGGATTCCTAAAGGAGTCGCAGGCACAAATCTTGGGTTGCCTGAAGCTAACAGGCCCATATTAAACGGGTTTAACCCGTCAACATCTTTTAATGGATTAATAGCTTCCGTAATGTGCTGTTCGTTAATATGTGCGGGTAAAGGCAATTGAATTAAAATACCATGGACACTAGAATCTGCATTCAACATATGAACCTGATTAATGATTTCTTCCTCTGTAGCATCTGAATACAACTTTATTAGTTTGCTATGCATTCCTAATTTGTTGGCTTCACGTTCTTTAGTTCGAACATAAATAGATGATGCTGGATCATCTCCCACCAATATCACAGAAAGGCTCGGGGAAATCCCATATGTTTTTTTCAATTCTAATACCTGAATAAAAACTTCTTGTTTAATTTTTTCAGATATTAGAATGCCATTTATAATATTCATTTACCATTTGCCAATTTGTAACTGATTAATATACATTAATTAATTATATAGTCAAAATACAAATACCGTATATAAAGAGGCCATAATGCTAGTTACAGGCATAGATATCATTGAAATAGCTAGAGTTAAGTCAGTTGCTAGTCGATATGGCGATAAGTTCTTCAATCGTATATACACGATTGAAGAACTTAAATATTGCAGAGGTCGAGCTCCTCAATTAGCAAGTAGATTCGCCGCTAAAGAAGCTGTCATGAAAGCTTTAGGCACTGGGGTTAGAGGTATAAGCTGGAAAGACATAGAAGTATTACGGAAAAAAGGAATGGCGCCACATATCAAACTCCATGGCCGAGCTATAAAACGAGCAGAAAAAATGGGTTTAACGGAACTTGCTTTATCTTTATCTCATTCAAAAGATTTTGCTGTCGCATCAGTGATAGGAGATAGCACAAAGGGAAACTTAATTCCTAGATAAAAATTAGTGAATTTTTACTGTTTAATCTATAGTCCCAATTCTTTCTCGAATATATTTAACCAATTCCCAGCGCTCTTCTACAGTTAACAACTTAGTAAATTGCGGCATAATAGCCGGAGATAGCTTATCTCTATTAGCTGCAGCTAGGCCAGCTCTCCCACCCCATGTTATGTATCCGAAAATTTCACCATCCGTTAATTCTCTTACTCTATCGGAATTTAAATTTACTGGCATTGACCCTTTATTAAGTGCCTTCGATCCGTCTCCTCTAGCACTTTCTAACATTACTATAGGACCCATTCCATCTAAATTAACCCCATGGCAAACCTGACAGTTAACCTCGTATATCTTCGCTGCATGGGCTCCGTTATAGGAGCTTAGAACTTCTATTGGGACAGAATTGTCCTTATACTTATCAATATTAGTGTATTTAACTTCTGCTCCTGTGATCGGAACAGAACCTTCTGGCGGAAGCAATCTAGGGATTTCTTGTGATCTATATGACTGCGAATAGTGCATTTCTGTAAACACTAAAACTGCATGTCCTCCAGTTTGTGGGAAAACAGGCAATTCGAATTTTAGCGATCCGCCTACATTAACTTCACCAGTTTTTGAATTATAACAACCACTAGTAATAACAAAAAATAACGCCAGTACAGACAAAAGTATGACTGGATTAACAAATCGCATATGAGATACAGTAAATTTCATTAAAGACACTCTATTCTTTCCATCCTCTAATAATATCTCCGTCAATTCCGGCTTTCTTCAAAGCCTCTTCAGCGGCGTCAGTTTTAGATTCATCCGTAGTAACAGTGACTCCTATATACCCTTCAGTAATTTTTTCACTATATGCTCCCATAAAAATACGAGGCAATCTAGATTCAAAAATAATACCAACTATAGTCAGCAAAATAGCCCCAAGCATCGATCCTTCATACATAATAATAGCCATAGCAGGAATAGATAATATAGGTTTACCCCCAGTTAATAACGGGTAAGCTAAAGAAGTTCCAGCAGTTATTATTAAAGCCCCTGTAAACCCACAAACAGCTCCAACCAATGGCCATCTATATAATTTATGTTTAGGCTCAGCTTCGCCAAAAGTCCCTTCCGGATACGGGGTACCCGTTAATATTTCGTATTCACCTTCACCAAACCCAGCATCTCTCAAATTATCAAGAGCATCTGCAGCAGAATCTTCTTCTACATAAAGCCCTAACACACTTCTTTTTGTCATAACGCCCTCTTTATAATCTAATTCTAATGATCTTTTTCGTAATAATGATGAGGCAATCCTTCTCTCATACTAGCAGGGATAGTTTTCCTTCCTACTTTCATCAATCTTCTTAGTACCATACCTTCTTTTACATCAAATAATGGAATCAACGGGAGAACTTTAGCGAATAGTAGCATCCCAAAAGCAACAAAGGCGAAAGTTTCGACAACAATCAAAATTTCTATGAGCGATGGGTGATATGTACCCCAATCGAACGTCATGTGTCCCCTTCTAACCAAGCCTGGAATAATAATCAAAAATCTCTCAAGCCACATACCTATATTAACTAACAACGTAGTTAAAAACATAATCATTGGACTTCTTCTGCATCGTTTAAAAAGCCACAAAGGAACTGGAATAAAAAATGACGCTATTACAAAAATGGCAAATAAGGGAGCATAAGGCCATTCGAAAGCTTGTAATTCTCTTAAGGCTATCTCTGGACTTTCCAGATTATACAGTGCCCAAACCCATTCAAGAAAAAAGAAGAAAAACCATGTCGTAGCAACTATTATCAAAAGTCTTGCGATCGCATCAAAATGGTCAGGTTTTATAAATTTCTGAAGCCCATATATCCAAACAATCAAAGCCATTAACATCGCAACAGCCGAAACCCCTGAATGGATAGCCCCTATAATAAAATATGGAGCAAATATTGTTGAGTGCCATCCTTCAACTGCTACTAGGACGGCAAAGTCCCATGAAACAATCGAATGTACTGATACAAAAACAGGTAATACAATTGCAGACAACAATATCCCCGCAAGTATCTGCAATTTCCATTGCCTAGGGGTTCCCCTAAACCCAAGACACATAAAGCCATATATTTTCTTAATTAGTGGAGAAGTAACTCTATCTCTCAAAATAGCTATATCAGGTAACAAACATACAAATACAAACAAGGAACTCGCAATAAGGTATGTCCCAACAGCACTAGGATCCCAAACAAAAGGGGATTTTATATTAGGCCATATATTTCTATCAAAATCATACGGGAAAATCCAATAAGCTACTCGCCAAGGCCTACCGACATGAAACAGTGGTGTGTGCAAAGCTGCCATTAAAGAAAATACAGTCATAACTTCAGCAGCTCGCGTTATAGGGCGACGCCACTCAGCTTGAGTAAGACGCAATATAGCCGATATCATAATACCTGCATGACTTATTCCAATCCAAAAAACGAAATTAGCAATAAAAAAGCCCCAAAAAACGGGTCTATTTAATCCTGTAACTCCAACTCCATGATATACCATGAAGAAAAAGGCACTAAGCCCAGTAACAATGACCGCCGCTAAGAACAAAACGGCAGGAAGCCACCATTTCGGCAACGTCAATATGTCCTTTAGCAAGCCATCATTTATTTCTTTTTGTGTTAACTGTGTATGTTCCTGCATTTTATATCTCTAAATATCTCTCTTTATAAAAAAAGCTCGCATTATCTTGGTTTACCTAGCACAATCACTTTAACTCTGTGAAATTGAATTTCTGCTTTATACAACAAAAATTCTTTCTTTTCCCAAATATTCACAGCAGGTATAATTCTCGTCGCGAGTAAATATATAAATATAGATCCTCCAATAAATCCTACCGTCAAGAATATGTCTGCCATACCCGGCATCACAATATTATTAGGAACTTCCGCCAATTCCATTCCAAGCATATCGGTATCCGGGTTTATAAGTTTACTTTTGAAGCTCGCAACATCCCACGCTCCAACATAAAGTCTAATCCTATCCAAAAAAGTACCTATAAGTACAGAAACGGCAATGATCGTCGGCCCCCATATGCTACGTCTTATAGGATTCCATATCATAGTGAACCAAGGAATAATGAATACGAGCAAAAACACAGAAATAAATAGCTCCCTATAAGGCCCCGTCACTAATAGTTCCAATACTGAAACTTCTGTTGGCTTTTTTCCATACCAAAGAAGCTGAAAACTACAGAACCAAAACCAGAACCAGAGAAGTGATAAAGCAAGTAACAATTTTCCTAATGCCCAAAATTGTTCAATTCCTATATGCTCTTTATATCCTCCAAATTGTCGTAAGAAAAACATCGTCAACATAACTGTAGCAACGCCCCCTTGAAGAGCATTGTGCGCGTGAGTTATTGGATACAAAGAATCAATCCATCCAGGCACATGAACCATTAAAAATTCTACACTTATGAAAAAATGCACAAAGACTAGCATCATAAAATAAAATGCACCTATTATACCCATACGATGGTACTGCCAATTCCATTGAGCTGTAGTACCTAGCCAACCTAAAGATAATGTTTTTCCCCATCTTTGTCTCCACCCGGTAGCGTGGTCGCGGAGTAATGCAAAATCAGGTAAACATGACACCCAAGTCAATGCGACTCCTAAAATCACAAGGGCAATGATAGCTAAAGTCACCCATATATGAGGAGCGTATGCAGGAACTCCTTCTTGTTGTTCATAAAACCATAAACTTCTTCGGCCATTCTCTAAGCTAGGTAACAGCCAGATTAAAGGAATGTACAAAATTAAATTCACGCATCCAGCAAGAGTCCAGATTTCAGCTGCCCTTGAAATTGGACGTCTCCAATGAGCATTCGCTATTCTTGGAGCAATTGCAACCATGGGAGCTGCTGAAGTAGTCGTCATTAAGAACGCAAAAACTGCAACATAGTATCCCCATGCCTGTTTATCGTCAAAACCAGCAAAAAGTTTCATGAAAAATCCGACTATCCCAAGAATAAGCATAGCCCCTGTCAAATAAGCAAATTGCCGAAACCGCTTGCTTGTAGCCGTATGAATAGATAAAGATTTTTTTGAAATCTCTATACGTGATTCTAATGAATTCTCATTATCAACATATTCTTCAATAGCTTCAAATGGGTAATTATCTTGTTTATCAATATTATTAGTGGTGGACATCTACATCTCCTGTAGATTCTTCAACGGTCTTTAAATAAATAACATTGGGAGCTGTTCCGAGATTTTCAAATAACCGGTATCCTCGCCCGCCTTCTTTATCGTATTCTTCTTTTTTTATTTTAGAAATTTTACTATTTTCATCATTCCAATCCCCGAATACAATAGCGTCAGTAGAACATGAATTAACACATGCTGGATTAAGTCCCCTATCCCCGTCTTTTAACACCTCTCCGTCACGTTCAGATTCCCTAGTAGACCTTTGAATCCTCTGGACGCAAAAACTACATTTTTCCATAATCCCTCTGCTCCTAACAGTAACATCAGGATTGAGTTGGTTCTTCAAACTGTCTGGCCATTCTGGTTCCCAATAATTAAAAAATCTGACGTGATAAGGACACCCATTCGCACAAAACCTTGTCCCTATGCATCGGTTATATACCTGAACATTCATACCTTCATCATTATGATAAGTAGCATATACTGGACACACCGGCTCGCAAGGAGCATTTCCACAATGCTGGCACAATATAGGAATGAATTTAGCTTTGACATCAGGGTATTCTCCTTCCCAATATCTCTCAATTCTTATCCACTGAATAGCACGACGTTGGTTAAAATGTTCTTCCAAGTTTATTGGAATGTTATTCTCAGACTGACAAGCAACTACACATCCATTACACCCTGTGCAACGATCTATATCAATAACCATTCCCCATTTTTTATTTTCTTGGCCATTATCAGCCATGATATATTCTCCTAAATTTTAATTAGTGCTCGTTTTCCATCTCATCTTTAGAAAACACCTGAATTATATCCTGATGTTCATCACGTGGAAAATCAGGAACTGTGTTTTCAAATTTCGGAACCCTAATCCAGTCTCCTGTTGGGGTTATGGTAATTTTATTAGCAGCCCAGGCCAAAGATCCCGTCCTAGCATCGCTAACATCAGCAAGAATTTCCATAACATTAGCGCCTCGGCCAGTAGCATATCTTCCGTAATCTCGATGCCCTTGCCCAAATGGAATGCCGATAACATCATTCGGGGTAGCCGGATTAGGCATAGCTAAAGCCTTAATCTTCCTCCCTGTACCAGAAGTAATTTCAAGAACATCACCTTCTTTAATACCTAATTTATCAGCCTCTTCATGGTTAATTTCAACCCATGTTTGCCAAGTTGCAGTTGAAATAGGATCGGGCATGGCTTGCAACCATGGCAAGGCAGCTCCTCTCCCATCATACAATGAAGCAGAAGGAAATGGCTGTAAATAAAAATCCCCATTGCCTATAATGATTGGGTCAGGAATTTTTTCAAGGGCACTAGGCTTCACATAACTGGGTCCTTTTGAGTTAATATCCCACCAACCACCTCTTTGCAAAACTCCATTCCAAAAATCTTCAAATGAATTAGCTCCCTTAACAGAACCTCTATTCATATCAAAAAGTTGCCTAGCTCCATCTCTAATAATATCTTTAAATGTGTCTCCCTTTAACTGTAAATCCACATCCATAACTTGAGCAAGGGTCATTAAAACATCGGCAAATCCTTTAGTTCCTAGATTATCTCCTCTGTTTTCAAAAAATGGCCTTACAACAGGTTGCTGAAACCCAACAGTCTGATAACCTGTACCTGAAAGAGGAATATCTGTGCCCCAATCTTCTAAATAATTATGCTCTGGCAAAATCAAATCAGCCATAGCGGTTGTATCATCCATCATTCCGGAAAAACTAACAACAGTATCTACTTTAGAAATTCTGTCTTTGAATCCGGTAACGTCAGGTAATCCATAATAAGGATTAGCTCCTCTAACCATGAGCAATTTAACCAACCCTGAGTCCATATCTGAACTTAATTTTTGAAAATCTGTAAATGGGTCTCCCGACTGCGAAGACTTAATTTCAGCCAAAGGAGATTCTGGGTTCAAAAGAACCCCTCCTTTTTTACCGATATTCTCAACTATATGATTTAATGAATAGACTGCTTTCATGGATTCAAATCCATTAGAATGAGCTGCCGCAGATCCACCGCCAATTGCTATGGCATGATGGCTCTGCACAAACTCTGCTGCCACTTCTTCTATTATGTCTATTGACTTTATTCCCATTTTTTCAATAGTTTTACTCGGGTCATAATCATTTATCCAACGCCTGCCTCCAGTTGGAAACAGTGCTGCAATAACATCAGAGTTGACGTCACCCTTAGAAACAATAGTTTGGATAAGCGCCAAAGCAAATAATCCCTCTGTACCAGGATTTACTTTTATCCATTTATCAGCATTAGCAGCTGTTGCAGAGAAACGTGAATCAACATGGACTAATTTACCTCTAATACCTTGTCTGCCTTGTCGGAACTCACCATAGCCTCTAGCATAGCGAGTTGATGCATTCCATGTACTTAAAAAATCCGCCCCAAAAGACAGTAAATATTCTGCATTCTCTATATCAAAGTCAGGCATAGCAGACTGCCCAAATATTTCTTCCACAGCCCTGCGCACAACATTAGTTTCTAAAGGCTCATAAACATGTCTCTTAATCTCTGTCTTAGAAACAAAGGCGTCCACAACAAATCCAAGATGCCCTCCTATAGGATCCGTAACTAGAACAGCATCATTTGCAATGGAGTCAACAGAATTCAAAGACTCGGCAAGACGCTTTATAGCATCATCCCAACTTATCTCTCTATATTCTCCTGAACCTCGGCTACCAGTCCTAACTAACGGAGCGCTAATTCTATCCGGGTGATAAAGTGCTTGTAGCCCAGCTTCACAACGCGGAGAATGCCCTCCTCTATTTATAGGGTAATCAATATTCCCTTCGATTTTCTTTGCTCGGCCTTCCATAACCCTTACTACCAACCCTTCTGCGTTATCACATTGCCGGCAAACAGTTGCATACCAATTATCAGTTCCTGTCACCAAATCTTCAGGCATTTCAACAGGAGCATCAACAAGCAATTCCATTTCAGGAACACCGCAGGCTTGAAATAACACTGCCGCACCTGTTGTGCCTCCCATAAGTGTTAAAAATTGTCTTCTAGTTAAAGCCATTCATCGTCCTTTTAAACATTAATAGTGGCATGTAGCACAATCTGTGGGAGCATCATTGTCTTTATGACAACTAACACAATCTCCCATTTTTAAATTTTCTACTTGCCTTACTTTATCCATTGAAGCAACATCTCCATGACATGTAGCGCAAACTTGGCTAGATTCAATACCTTCGTCTTCAGTAAAATAGCGAATATGGGCCTCGTGCACAAAATGAACATGATCTGGAAGTCGGTGGACTCTGACCCAGTGAATAGACTTCCCGTCTTCATACAGGGATCGCATCTTTTCAATCTCCTCAAGGCCGTCTCCAACATTGCCGTGACAGGTCATACAAAGACCTGTTGCTGGTATAGATGCAGAGGCTTGCTTTTCAACTGTTCTGTGACAAAACGTGCAGTCCATTCCTAATTCTGTAACATGGGTCTCATGCGGAAAATTAATAGGTTGATCAGGGCCTTGCCTAAAGCCTTCGGCCCCAAAAATAACAGGCCTACCTAGCCATGAAGTCACAACAAAAGTCAGCACTAAAACAATGCCTGCAAAAACAAGCAACCCAAACATTCCAGTTACTGCCAATTTTATGACTTGCTCTCTATTCGGTTTTCTAGGTTCGAAATCTCCAGGTATCAAATTACTTATATCCTAAATGAATTCTTATATCCAATAATCTGGATATATAAGATTAATTGCCTCATATCCACCTTGAAACGCTCTTACAACAAAAAATATAGCAGAAGCAAAAGCAATGATGGTAATCAAGTAAATAGGAATCCTAATTTTATTCCATGATCTAGGTATGTGATGTGACTCAACAAGCGAAGGGATTACATTATGCCCAATCACCATATTGGCTGCGAAAATAAAAATAGACAACACAAAAAACCAAATACTTGTCACAAACACGCTAATGTTAGCCCAAGCTTCCGAGTTGATGGTATTAGGATCTATTTCAAACAAAGCTTAACCTCATATCATTTAATCCAGACACATTTACAAAACCAATCCTACACAGTAAAAAATTATCCCATTGGGATTGTAAACGTGTCAAGCGTTTACAACAACTATTAAGAATCCTCGCGAAAGATTTAGAAGAATATCGTAATTGTAATTATTGCATTAGGGAATAATGTATCAAAATAATGTTGAATATAGATATATAATGTCTTAGATTCTTTAAAAAACAATTATCAAGCATCCTAAATTATGGATTTAAGCAAGCAACTTGCAACAAAACAAATAGCTAAAAAGTCTACGTTAACAATTGGCGTATTCGACGGGGTTCATTTAGGACATTTATATCTTATAAAAAAACTCATCGAAATTGCAGATTGCAAACAATCTCTCTCAGGCATAATCACATTCTTAAATCATCCTTCTGAAATATTAAACCCGAAATTCAATCCATCATTCATAATGGATCCAAATGAAAAAATATTGCTTCTAGAAAAAACGGGCGTCGATTATGTGATTCCAATTACGTTTAATCAGTCTATATCTACTA
>Ga0114999_10004099_pt1 | contig 17831 bp, 19 predicted proteins | sample ArcticOcean_MG_C_3_FD_89820 | JGI IMG/M metagenome (GOLD analysis project Ga0114999, IMG submission 89820) | Marine microbial communities from western Arctic Ocean - ArcticOcean_MG_CB8_126 | ecosystem: Environmental > Aquatic > Marine > Oceanic | place: Arctic Ocean: Canada Basin | collected...
CACCAACACTTTCAATATTGAATTACATGCAATAATCGTACCCGACCAATCATACGATATCGCCAGTCCCGACAAATCTGTATCTATCTTGCGTATTTATAGAATGATAAAGATATTCATACTGTCCGTTGCAACATTCAACCATCCCATCTACGTATGTCAAAATGTCGCACCAAGTGTACATTGTGTAACATTTAGTGTCATTTTGTCGACATTTTATGTTATACAAACGTAGCCCGGAAGCTTCTGGGGTATGGCCTGATCATATTGAATTATCGCAACATGTCCCAACATACAATGTGATGGTGATCACATTGGGATCAACAAATCAGTCAGCAGGCACAGTTTCCACTTTCGAGGATGTTACTCGAAGTCTCTCCCACTGGCCCTGAAACAGGGACATCCAACCTACATAGAAAAATCCGGAGCAGAACAAAATCAAGAAAGGAACCGGGAAATAGACTCCATTTTGAATCGAATATGCGATCACCCAGCAGAAGTACAATCCGATCGCTACTTCAAGGAACGACAGGACATTCTTCTTTACACTGTATCTCTTCTCTGACCATTTATCTTCTTGATTAACAACACGGTATTTCGGTGTTCTATTGAAGGCGGATTGATGACCTACAAGCGCTTCAATGACCGCCCGTGCATTGTTGAAGGAAATTCCCATCCCGATCGCCAGAACACAGGGAATATACTTTATGCGTGTCTTCCAGTCAGAATACACTTCCCTCTGAGAATATATGTAGAACCGGGACACTGCACCGGTGGCAGCGAAAAACAGGGGCAGATCGACCACGAAGATCCTGTACCACCCAAAATCCAGACGTGAAAGGACAGCAGGAAAGATCAGAAGCGCCACCATAGCCATCAACAGATAGGAGAAATTCGCCGTTAAAGCGATCACTGCCTCGACCTTGACCCTAAAAGTCAGAGAACTTCTTAAAACAGGACCCAGCAGCTTTCTGGCAGTCTGGACAGAGCCTTTCGACCACCTGAATTGCTGACTTTTCCAAGCGTTCATTTCCACAGGAACCTCGGCAGGTGAGACGACATCCTCGAGGAATGCGAAGTCCCAGCCCTTCATTTGTGCTCTGTAGCTCAAATCCAGGTCTTCTGTGAGCGTATCGTGCTGCCATCCTCCAGCATCTTCAATGCACGACTTGCGCCATATACCTGCAGTCCCGTTGAAATTGAAGAACAGTCCCGCCCGGCTCCTTGCCCCGTGTTCCATTACAAAATGGCCGTCCAGAAAAATCGATTGCACCTTTGTGAGAAGGGAATAGTCCCGGTTGAGGTGTCCCCACCGTGTCTGAACCATCCCGACTTTCTCGTCGGTGAAATAGTGAATCGTTTCATGCAGAAACTCCCTGGGCGCCAGGAAATCGGCGTCGAAAACGGCCACGTACTCCCCAATCGCCATCTTCAGCCCGTTTTCCAGAGCCCCGGCTTTGAAGCCTTCCCGCGAATCCCTGTGTATATAGACGGCAGATTGTCCGTCCACCTGAAGCTCTTTTACGACGCGTTCAGCCAGATTCGACGTCTCATCTGTTGAATCATCAAGTACTTGAATTTCAAGCAGCTCGGAAGGATAGTCAATCTGAGCCACGGAGCGAATCAAGCGCTCGACAACATAATATTCATTGTATACAGGGAGTTGTATGGTAACTCTGGGCAAACTAGAAAAGGACCCCTTGGGGGTCCTGGGTGTATCCTTGTGCTTGTAGTATAACCTGACGAGAACGTGGCGATGCAGGCTGAAGAGCAGCAGCAGCCCGAGTGCCAGACTGTACATGATCAACAATCCCGCCTGCAACCAGGTTGTCTCAATCTCAGTCACCATTTGACGGGGTCCCCGTTTACAGAATGATAGCCCTGCCGGCTGGTGAAATATAGATTGGGGACAGGAGTTGTCAAGAAATTTCCAGAATTACCGGCAGCTCCGCGTCCAATGATGATGCACTTCTATTGCGCCAGGTCTTTCTTCGAATATCAATTGATTGACTTTACATTTGGTAAACAAAGGCCACTACATTAATAAGCTGGCGATCGGAAAGTCGGTCTTTTGGGAAGGGAGGCATCACCAGTCCGTTCAGGCCAGAATTTTCGACCTCTCTGACCTTCTTTGCAATCTGGTATCTGCTATAGCCATTTCTTAAAAGAGATGGTGCAGGACCGCCGCCGTCCGTGGCGTGACAGATCATGCATGACTTCCTGAAAACTGTGGAACCCAACGCCGGATCCCCTGCCCTCAACGCCCTCTCTCTGGGTAGCTGTTTCGAAAAATTCGGCTCGATAGGTTTGGATTTCCTTTCAGGAGACAGCTTATTCGACCTCAAATAGGCCTTCAACTGTCGAATCTGGTGTTTCGGAGGCGCCTTACTGTCACCGTTCTCTCTTTCTGTGATCCACCTCTCCATACAGGTCAGGATGGCCATATCCAGGGTTGCGATTTTTCTTCCGTCCCAGGTTTGCCATTCAGCCCTGAATCCAGCATTGAAAAGGGGATGTGCCGGACGAACAAGATCGTCCGGCTCTTTCTTTTCATTAAAATCGGCGTGACAATGAATGCAGGCGATTCCGGTGGGCGACCCCTTGTCATGAAATATTGCTTTCCCCAACTGAATATCGTGCTCATTGGATCCAGATCCTTGAGCGAGGAGTGACGTGCCCACGAGCAAACCAGCCCCTCCCAGGAACAGCACCGTCATAAGCGCTTTAAGCATGCAGTATCTCTCCAATCGAAATTCCGAGTACCCAGGTTTTGCATCTACTCCTCGATGTCTCTTGCGCAGCGAAACCCGACATCGCGCCTCCGGCGCTCTGCTCGTTCGTAGGCGCGTGTTGTTGTCCTTAAACCTTCACGAGGATTTGCCCAACTGCCACCCCGGATGACTTTGGCCTCATCATTCTCAAACACATTGGTGTCTGTCCATTCCCAGACATTCCCGCACAGATCATAGCAGCCATACTGGCTGGCGCCATTGGCGAACTGTGTAACCGATGTCGTACCGTTAAATCCCAGCTCCTGATTGTTGCAGTTGAACCTGTTGAATGCATTTCCCCAGGGATATACGCGGCCGCTGGGCCCTCTTGCCGCCTTTTCCCATTCCTGTTCCTCCGGAAGCCGTTTGCCTGCCCATTTTGCATAGGTGAGGGCGTCCTCCTTGTTCACATTGACTACTGGATGGTCTGCTTTTCCTGGTGGATATTTCCCATCTCGCCAATGTTCAGGTATGTGCGGAAATTCTGTTTCCTCAATGAATGTTTGATATTGGCGGTTGGTGACGGGATACATGTCAATTTCAAAAGAATCAATTGAGACCGCCCGATTCACGTCTCCCATCAGGAACTTGCCGCGCTCAACGCGAATCATCGCCTCTGTACTCTCCACCTCTTCACCGGCAGAATCCTCTTCTACGCGTTGCGTTTTGGCAGAAACACTCAGATGTGTGTAAACTGAAATCTTCTCTTCGTCGTTGGGAAAGGCCTTGCCCCGTTTCATCAGATTTACCAGCCGCTGGTCCTCCAGCAACTCTCTTAAATGAGGCGGGTAGAGATTTCCGTCTGCAACCAACTCCTGGCTGTCTTCACGCTCGAGAATCGCTTCCTGAAGCTCGGCTAACAACAGAGGGCGCTGAATTGCACGTCCGGCGAACTTTTCGAAAGCAAACGACAGGATGATCCACTTGGCCAGCAGGTCTTCATCCATAACGCCATCCTTCAGGAACCCGCGGGTTTCTGCCAGGCTCCTCTGGATCGCGAATGTGTTCAAAAACCTTTTTACCGTTCTCGGGTTCGATTCCACGGTTTCTGATACATCCTGAAGATACCGGACGATCGGACTTTCCAATGAGCTGCCAACGAGTTCTTCCTGTATGAATTTCTGGATATGTTCCGGCCTTATGGGCGGCAAATTGAACTGGAGCTGGATAATTTTATCCATATAAGCGTGCTCATCAAAACCCTCGATGGTCTGGTATTGCGCCTTTACTGCCTTCTCCACAATCTCATTGTCCATCCCGAGGACGAACACACATCCAGGCCTGTCCATAAACAACTTTACTGTTTCCAGAACCCTCGCTACCCGGTTTGGCTGACACCTGTCGAGATCATCAATGAAGAAAACAAGCACACCTTCCGAATCATCAAAAGGATCGCTCACCGACTGACCTGTGATCGACCACCCGATCAATCTGTCCAGAAATTGCTCGAATTCACGTAAAAGAGGCAAATTTCTGAGCAATGCAGTGTCGCTCTTCAACACGCCCTGCAGATCAGGTGTTCCACTTTTTTTCAGGAGGTCGTCTGCAGACTTCGAGATCCTTGTCCAGTCCAGTCTGCCTTCCGAGGTCTGCATCTGCTCCAGTCGCTGTCGCGGGAAACCCTCCGACATCATTTGCGCAACGATCTCCTCGACCAGAGCGACCAGGATCGCGTCCCTGTTCGAATACTTCCAGGCATTGAACCAGACGGTCCGGCATCGACGAAAGATATCGTCACTCCCGCTTTGATCCACATCGGCAGAGATCTCGGAGAGCGTCTCCCGGATGGTCTTCATAAGGGTTGTCTTCCCGCTTCCCCACGCTCCATTGATCGCAATCGTCAAAGGCGTCCGATTCGCCTGGTCGGCTATGATCTTGGCGAAAGTCTCCGCATAGTCCGAAAAACCGAAATGGTGCGCACCGTCTGCGGGAGAATCGTTATGAATCTGAATACGTTTGGTTTTTTTTAGAGACTCAATCACTGGGATACCCTTCATTGACGTACTTTTGCGTATCCGAAAACTGTCTGGTTTCCCCATCACCGTCGATGTAAACGGGATTCAGTAATTCAAGTGAGAAGGCCGGTCCTGTGCACAGGAAAATTGTCCGCTCCTGTCGATCGCCGGGATGCAAAATACCCGGTAGCTTACAATCGAATTTGCCCGACTGACCACCCGTGAATCTCACCTGGAGTTCTAATCTCAAATTCCCTACATCTTCGAGACCAATATTTTCAGAGATGAGTGAGAGAAAATCATTTCTTTTTTGAAAAACGCGGTCCACGGTGAGCCTGCCTTGCGTCTCCTGGGTGGCCTCCAGGTCGTGCAGCCAATCGAACGGCTCCCTTATAAAGGAATTGTTGAGAAATGGACGCTCCGGAATGAGTGTGAGCTGAATTTCCGAACCACTCTGAAAATGGGGGGCAACACCCGGTTCTACGAAAAGAACGTTGCCGTCCTCCAAAACCTCCAACTCCCGATTGCAGGCTGTGGCAATCTGCTTTCTTGTGGAAGGGCGAATCCGATCTTCCTCTGTCTTGCCATTTAGAATGTTGTATATTGCACCCTTTGAAAGGCCACTGGTTTTAGCAATTTCTGCGACCGCCAGTCCCTGTGAACGGATTTCCTTTTCCAAGGCATCTCTGAAGTTCATGACCCTACCTGCGGTGAGAGTTGCACCAACTGTTAGTTCCTTAATATGAATTGTTTCACAGTAATAATAAACAATTATGAACAAGAAAATCAAGCTACAAGTTCATTTTTGTCTATTTTACTTGACTTGGCGGTAAACCCGCTCTTGGATTAAGTTTGGGAGGACTTTGTGCACTCCTTTCAAGATGTCGCATCTACCCGACCAATGATACAGGCCCAATGCACCTCGCGGCTGCCGCCGGAACCCCGGTAATGGCCATTTTTGGACCTGAGAATGCACTGCGATACGGACCTTTCCTTCCCGCGGACAAGCGTGAAATTGTCCAGAACCTGGTTTCCTGTTCACCGTGTACGCTTTACGAGTGCATCGCTGAGCACCACAGATGCTTAAAAAACCTAGAACCTCCACGCGTGTTCGCGGCGATTGACGCCCTTGCGAATAGAATCGGGTTGGATCGGCGCACCACCTGACAAGGACCAAACAGATGTTGGATACATCCAGTGTAAAGAACCGCGGCGCCTTCCTGGGACGCCTGACCAGCACAATCCGAAATCTGGCTGTAAACTGCTACAAATCAGCAGGTGATTCCAAAACTCTGGACATCGGCTGTGGGAATGGTCTTTTTTTTGCTGAACTCCAGGCGCAGGGCGATCTTCTTGTGGGTGCCGATCTGGATATAGCGCTTCTTTGGGAGGCCAGGGATATCTTCGCCGATAACGACACGCGGGATGTTCAACTTACCATGGCCAACGTCGGGTCCCTTCCCTTTCGGGACTGATGAGAATCTGCGAATCCGGAGGCAAAATCATTCTGGACATCCGCAATGGCAACAATCTGTATCTGAAACTTCGATACTGGTATCACAACAGAAAAGAAAACTTCGTCACCCGCGGGTTCGATATCCGCCAGATCGCTGGCTTATTTGAGGCACAGGGATTCAAAATCCACAGAAAGCACCCGATCGGGCCCAGAATACCCTTCGGGCCCCTGGCCTACCTTCTGGAAGTTGTTCGACCGGTATCCCAGGAGTGAAATTGACCAAATTGGCACAATAAGCCTATATTCACACTATAGACAGATTGAGATACCCTGAAGTTCAAAAACCAAGGACCTATGTCAGAACGATTCAAACCTTTAGATTTCTCGCTAATAAAGACCTATCCGCTCTCGGATCGACCCAGCAAAGTCTCTGTGAGCGGTCTCGCAACGCCTACCAGGCCCGGGGGGACCACTGGCCAATTTGTGAACAGTTTGCCAGACATACTCATTGGCAAAGATTTTCGCGAACTGGTTCGACACCTCTCGACCTCTATAGAGGCCGAAAAGACAATCAGCGCAGGTATCGGTGGGCACGTGATCAAATGCGGTATGTCGCCCCTGTTGAATGATCTTATGGTAAGGGGCTGGTTGTCGGCCATTGCGATGAATGGGTCTGCCGCGATCCACGATGTGGAAATGGCCATGTGCGGGAGCACCTCCGAAGACGTCGCTGCTGGTTTGGAGGACGGTTCATTCGGGATGGCGCACGAAACGGGTGAATTCATCAACACCGCCATCAATGAGACGAAGGAAGGTTTCGGCAAGGCGCTTGGAAGAAAAATCGTCGCGTCGAAACTCCCCTACAAGGACCGCAGCGTCCTTGCGACCGCCTTCGAGCAGGACTTGCCGGCAACTGTCCACGTGGCGGTTGGTACAGACATCGTGCACCAACACCCCACCGCGTGTGGTGAAGCCATTGGAAGGGCGTCCATGTCTGACTTCCAAACCTTTTGCTCGGTGGTCGCCACCCTCAGCGGTGGAGCGTATCTGAATTTGGGCTCGGCGGTCATCCTCCCGGAGGTCTTCCTGAAGGCCCTTACTGTCGCGAGAAATTTGGGGCACGAAGTCGACTCGATTACCACCGCAAATTTCGACATGCTTCAACACTATCGCCCACGGGTAAATGTCGTCCAGCGCCCCACGCAATCCAGCGGCCAGGGCTACAATTTTACCGGGCATCACGAACTCATGATTCCACTATTGGCTCAGGCACTCCAGGATACCCTGGGTGATCGTGCGGAGGCATCTCAAGGGAAATTACTCTCTCTGGAAGCCGCCAAATCGACACGCGAGCGACTGCGGCACATAGGCTCCAGAGTCATTTTCACGAATGGCTGCTTCGACCTGCTGCACCGGGGTCACGTCACCTATCTCCAACAAGCGAGAGATCTTGGAGATGCCCTGTTTTTGGGCCTGAACAGCGACGGATCCATTGCCAGAATCAAGGGACCCACGCGCCCGATCAGTCCACTGGAGGATCGCGCAGCCGTTCTGAGTGCACTGGAAGCCGTGGATCACATCTGTGTGTTCGAGGAGGATACGCCGAAGGAACTCATCGCCGCACTTCTGCCAGACATCCTTGTAAAAGGGGGCGACTATGCACTCGATGAAATCGTGGGCAGAGAAGAAGTGGAGCGCAGTGGGGGTCTGGTGACCACGATTCCTCTTGTGGAGGGGAAATCATCCACAGACATCATTCAGAAGGTTTTGAAAGAGAATCGGGAGCGCGCATGAACCTCAACAGGGTCGACGAAATCCTTTCTGGATTTTCCGGGAAGCGGATCCTGGTAATCGGCGACCTGATGCTTGACCATTATCTGTGGGGGAACATCGAAAGAATTTCTCCGGAAGCACCTGTACCTGTTGTCGAGGTCCAATCTGAAACGCATCGCCCAGGCGGCGCAGCCAATGTCATCCACAACCTGAACGGGGTTGGCGCCAAAGTATCTGCGATCGGCATTGTGGGCAACGACACGAATGGCAAGCTGCTCACGTCTCTCCTCGAGGGCGCGAATGTGGACGCGAAGGGCATTGTCGTAGCCCCATACCGACCCACCACTATCAAGACCAGAGTCATTGCACGCAGCCAGCACATTCTTCGCGCCGACAGGGAACATAAAGGATCGGTACCGGATGAAACCCGGGCCCAGCTTGAGCAACAGATTCGCAACTCGGAAAGCGTTGACGTCATATTCGTCTCCGACTACGCGAAAGGCGTGGTTACCGACGAACTCATGGATGTCGTTCGCAAGTTCGCCGGTGATCATCAGACACCCGTAATTGCGGATCAAAAGGTCGAAATTTCGAAAAGTATCACAGCGTCACCACAATTTGTCCCAACCAGTCCGAGGCGCTCGGGTCTCTCAACATCGAAGATGACAGTGAGGAACAGGTCATTTCCGTAGGACATGAACTAGTACGCCGGCTGAATCTGAAAACGGCGCTGATGACCAGAAGTGAAAAAGGAATCAGCCTGTTCGAATCCGATGGACAGGTCTCCCATATCCCCGCGGCTAACCGCGAAGTTTTCGACGTCTCGGGTGCGGGAGATACCACGGCAGCCATATTCGCACTTACGCTGGCCTGTGGTGCCACTTTCAAGGAATGTGCTGAACTTGGCAACATCGCCGGCGGAATTGTTGTTGGCAAGGTCGGTGTGGCAACAGTGAGTATCCAGGAGTTGAAAAAACATGCGCAGGCCTAGAGCCAGCGTTATATGCAGGAGCCATACCTTCTTGATGTATCCATTCACGTCCAAAATGGGGATTGTCTCACTGGCCGTCCTGATGGAACGGCAAAACGACAGTCGGTACGATGAGATTGGACTCCCCTGATGTTGAGGATCCCATCTGCCGGGACGCCGGTAACCTGCTTTGACCTCCTTAAGGGGCTGACCTGCACAGGTGCATCCATAGAGGCCTTCGAGGAGGATCTCGAAATCTTCCTTTCTGCAAAGTGCTGTCAGGTCACGGGCTCCGGAACCTCGGCCCTTTATGCGATCCTCCTGGCGCTTAAGGGTATGTCGGATCGGCACGAGGTCCTGCTCCCTGCATATACGGCCCCCTCTTTGATATTGCCGATCCGCAAGGCCGGTCTCAATCCGGTACTTTGCGAGGTCTCTACCGAAACCTTGAATACTGGGTCGGACGTGTTTCTGGACCGCGTCAATTCGAATACCCTGGCTGTCATGCCGGTCCACATGTTCGGCCTTGCCACGGACGTGGCGCGCCTGACGGAGAAGCTCGAGGGAACAGGTACATACTGCATCGAGGATGCCTGCTCTGCGATGGGTACGGAGATCGGCGGGCATCAGGCGGCTACACTCGGAGATGTCGGCTTCATCAGCTTCAATCGCGGCAAGAACCTGTCCACCCTGTCCGGGGGAGCGGTTGTCACCAATCGGAAAGACCTGGCGGAGGCTATCATTCCCCATCTGGACGGCTATCCCATTCCAGGTGTGAAACGCAGGCTCCGGAATCATGTGTTTGCCTCTGCACTGGCTCTGGCCGTCAAACCAAGCGGCTACACGCTTTTGCACTCACTCGTATCCAAATTTAAATACACGGAGTTGCACACGGACTTCGAGACCTGGTCATATACCGGATTCCAGGCAGGATTGGGCCGGGCACTTCTGAAAAAGGCAGTGTCGATCTTCGACAAGAGAAAATGCAATGGCCGCACCCTCATTCGCCAGCTTGACAGCGTCAAAGGTGTCCAGCTGCCGGATCTGCTTGAGGGTTCAAATCCGGTTTACAATCAATTCCCGATTCTCCTTCCGGACGAAGACACACGTGCCAGGGCCCATCGAGCGATCGTCGAAACCGGTCTGGAGTCTACCCTGCTCTATCCAGACCCGATACACAGGATCTATGGAGAATTCCGGGAAGCGTCCGGGGTGGATTCGTATCCAGAGGCCACCGACATCTCGAAAAGGCTGCTCTTGTTCCCGGTCCATCCTCTCGTGCCTGAACCCAGGCTCGAATGCGCCACAGACGCCTTGAAGTCCGCTTTAGAACAAGCCTGACCCACATATACCAGGGAGCGTAAACGTGATTGCCAGAAAGAATCTGCTCCGGAACGTAAAAAAGGCCATAACACAACCCGGGTACGCCTATCACACCGCCTTCAAGAGAATGCGGTCATTCGCTTCCTACCACCTGAAGGACGGCTACAGCGCCCCCCCGAAACCATCTCCCTGTTTCTCACATTTAAATGCAACCTCACCTGCCCGATGTGCGGCCAGTGGGGGGACCAGGGCGTCTTCAAGGACTTTGAGAATGAAATCCTGAGACAGCAGCTCTCTCTGGATGAAATCAAGGGTCTCGTGGATCAGCTGGCAGAATTCAAACCCAATATCACACTCTTCGGCGGCGAGCCGATGATCTACAAGAACTGGACCGAGGTGGTTGCCTATATCAAGAGCAAGGGCATGCGCTGCAATATGGTCACCAACGGCACCTTGATGTCCACCTACGCAGAACGCATCATCGACTCGGGAATCGACGAAATCATTCTCTCACTCGACGGCAAGGAAGATGTGCACGATGTTACCCGAGGCGAAGAGGGCACATTCAAAAAACTCGCACAGGGTGTGGCGGATGTAGCCGAACTCAGGGCCAAGCGCAAGCTCTCCAATCCCCACCTCAACATCAACTGCACCATCTTCGAAACGAATTACAGAAACCTTGTAGAAATTGCGGAAATCGCAGCAGAGATTGGGGCGGACAACATCAATTTCCATCACCTCCTGTTTATCAACCAGCAGGCCTACGACTCGCACAATGTCATATTCAAAGAGAACTTCAATCAGATCACACCCGACTGGGCCGGCTTCGTCTGGAAGGAACTACCCGAGATCGACCCGGAGGTGCTGCTGAAATCCATTTCGGATCTGGAATCCAGAAAATCCGGTCTCAACGTTTCTGTCTACCCAAATTTTACCGAACAAGAGATCCGAGACTACTATTCCGGATTCGACTTCGAATCTTCGAGCTACAAGAACAGATGTATGAGCCTCTGGATGACCGCCTATATCATGCCAGACGGAGCTGTTCGCCCCTATCACACGATGAATTTTTCCCCTGGCAATGTCCGGAACAACACGTTTCAAGAGATCTGGAACAACAAGATTTATCAGAGCTACCGGCGGTTGGTCAAGAAGAGGAAGCACTTCCCGGTTTGCACCAAGGGCTGCACAGAACTGTATCGATATTGAGGACAAAGTTGACTGAAAATTTCACCCTAATGTCGTATCGCTCTGACCGCGTCGAAGGCATCACACGAACCCTCTTGTGCTGCCTCCTCATCCTGCTTGCCGTCTTTCATCAGACCGTCGACGCGGTCCCTGAACAGATTCGCGGTGTGATCCACCTGGACTCCAGCGTGAGCGGCGGTGAGTACGAACCCGAACAACTGATTCAATTTCTCGCTGAAAACGACATGGAAGTCGCCGTATTCACCGACCAGGCCACAACCAGCGTGGAGTACGGGATTTTTCCGGCGCGCTGGATTATGGGCTGGGTCTCGAGATGGTTCATTGCCAAGGCACTTGATCGCTATGGCTCTTTGCAGACCTACGGGGCCGAATCCTATCTGTCTCTCCTGGACGAACTGGATCAGAAATATTCAGATATCGTCGTAATTCCTGGTGTGGAATCCTTTCCATTTTACTATTGGAAAGGTGGGATCCTGCAGGGCCTCACTATGGTCAACGGCTACAAGCATCTATTGGCCATCGGTATGGATTCCGGTGAGGACTACGAGCAGCTCCCATCGATGGGCAACGGCTTTTTCAGGGGATACGGCATTGCCACCCTCTTCAGCCTTTGGCCTCTGGTGCTCATATATCTGGGTCTGAAGTGCCGGAAACAGGAAGGAACCTCCAGATTCGCCATCCTCCTTAAAATACCGGCCTTCCTTTTCCTGGCCATCGGATTCCTGTTTCTTCTGAACAATTTTCCGTACAAATTTGGTAAGTATGACCAGTATCACGGCGATCAGGGCTACGCCCCCTACCAGGACTTCATCGATTACGTCGAGGGTCGTGGTGGCATCGTCATCTGGGCACATCCAGAAGTCGAAAACGACGTAACCAAAAAGATCGGCCCCCTGGAAGCCAGTCTCTACACTGCACCCTACCACAATGACCTGCTGCACACTTATAACTACACGGCTTTCGCCGCATTCTATGAAGGTATGAAATATGTGATTCCCCCTGGCGGTGTATGGGATCTGGTCCTGACCGAATACTGCATCGGCGACAGGGCGCAGCCAGTCTGGGCGATAGCTGAAGGGGATGTCGAGGGGGACGCATTTTCCCCAAAACTCAGTCATAACGTGTTTCTGGTCGAAGAAAAAACGAGGGACGCTGTGATGCGGGCAATCCGCACAGGCAGTATGTACGCGATTTCAGGTCCACTCGCCGAGCATCTTACCCTGGGGAAATTTACAATTTCAGGCTCTGATTCGACGGTCGAAATGGGCCAGACGATCCTGCCGGGCGCCAGGAAGATTCACGTTTCCGCCACGATCACTTGCGAGACGACGCCCAAAGGCAACAGCCTGAAAGCCGAACTCATCCGCGACGGGAAAGTCGTCAAGACATTCAAGGGCGAAGGCATCCTCGAAATCGCCTATACCGATGACGTCGGATCTCCCGACCGAATACATTATTACAGACTCGATGTGCGCGCGCCCAATCAAACGCGCCTCCTTTCAAACCCAATCTTTATCCGCCCGGACGGTTCCTCCTGAAATGGGAAAAATACGGGTCCTGAATATCATGACACGACTGGAGCAGGGTGGTGCTCCGCTTGCCTTGCTCGAAACTGTCAGGAGAATGGACAGAGAGAAATTCGAGGTAGAGATCGCGACAGGGCGTTCACACGATCCGGATCTGGAACTGTTGGATACGCCACTGGTTCACGACGTGAATCTCGTCCACATACCTTCCATGCGACGCAACCTTCATCTCATTCGAGACCTCAAGTCGCTCTGGGAATTGTTCTGCGTGATCAGGTCGAAACGATATCACCTCGTTCACACCCATACTTCCAAGGCAGGTCTACTCGGACGAGTGGTTGCCCGATTCTGCGGTGTGCCCGCGATTATCCACTCCTCCCACGGCACAGTCCTGGAGGGATACTTCGGATCTTTTGTCACGCGATTCTTCGCTACCCTCGAGCGATTGTGCGCTCCGCTTTCAGACCTCCTCATTTGCCTGACACCTGCTGAAATAGACCAATGCCTGGAGGTCAAGATCGGAAAACGGAAACAATACACTTACATCTTCAATGGGATAGACATAGGTGAATTCGAAGGCCGAACAGGAGATCGGGACGGTATCCGAAAGTCTTTGGGAATCTCCCCCGAGGACATCGTGTGTATAACCGTCGGCCGACTTGTCCCGGTGAAGGGACACACGGATCTTCTCGAGGCGTTTCAGCAGACCATTCCCAAGCGTAGTAACATCCACTTGCTTATAGTGGGCGAGGGCGAGTTACGTGCCACTCTTGAGAACCAGGCCGATCAGCTCCAGATTGCCTCTCGCGTTCACTTCCTGGGATGGCGAAAGGATACCGCCGAGCTACTGGGCGCATCGGACATATTTCTCCTGTCCTCTCACAACGAGGGTCTCGGCCTCGTACTCATCGAAGCTATGACGAAACACTTGCCCGTGGTGGCAACCGATGTGGGCGGCGTGGCTCACGTTGTAGATCAGAATACGACCGGACTGCTCGTCCCACCCCACGCTCCGCACCGACTTTCGGCCGCGCTCGAGGATCTGCTCGACCACCCCGACAAGCGGGTCCGCATGGGTGAAGCCGGTTACAGGAGGGCGTTGGAAAACTTCTCGATCGACTCCACCGTGGAGAATACCGAACGTGTGTATCGTGAGCTTTTAGGAACTTGTTCATGATCGTTTCAGTCCATCAACCGCAATACATGCCCTGGTTGGGGTATTTCGACAAAATCGATCGGTCTGATCTCTTCGTTTTTCTGGACACCGTACAGTACAAGAAGAACGAATTCCAGAACCGCAATCGAATCAAGAATGACAAAGGGTGGCAATGGCTTACCGTGCCGGTCGGCTATCGTTTCCCTCAAAAAATCGACGAAGTAACTGTCAACGAAAACATGCCCTGGCGCCACAAACACCGACAGGCATTGATCACCAACTACGGCAAAGCACCCTATTTTGAAGCGTGTTTTTCAGACATCGAAGGCATCCTGGAGAATTCCTGGAGCCAGCTAACCGAGCTGAATGTAAAGACGGTCGAAGCCATCCTGAATCAGCTCGGCATCAAGACCTCGAGAAAGCATGCCGGAGAATGGCAGTTGGACCAGAACCCCACCGGAAGGCTTGTAGATATTTGCTTGAAATCCGGCGCAGACACCTATCTATCGGGGGCAGGCGGACAGAATTTTCTGGATCTGGATCAGTTTGAAACCGAAGGCATCAGCGTTATCTTCCAGGACTTCGAACATCCTCAATACACCCAGCAGTTCGGGGATTTCGAACCGTTTATGTCGACGCTGGACCTGCTCTTCAATTGCGGTACTGAAAGCCTGAACGTCATCAGAAAAGGACGTTGAGGGCCTACCAAGCACAAGGGAGGGAAAGTGAATAAAGAATCCATGAATATTCTCGCCATTGACGCTCATCCCGACGACATCGAATATGGGTGTGCAGGGAGCCTTGTGAAATATCGCCAGCAGGGGCATCGCATCTTCCTGCTAGTGGTCACGAACGGCGCCTGCAAGGGTGATTCGAAAATTCGGAAGCAGGAACAGCTCGAGGCAGCCCGAATCATGGATGCGGAGGATGTCTTCTTCGGCGACTATCCCGACACGCAGCTGACCTGCGGTCGAGAGCTCATCATGTTCATCGAGGACATTGCCAGGAAGGTGCAACCCGACTTCGCTTTCGTACCCTCCCGGAGGACACACATCAGGACCACAGAGCCCTGGCGCAAGCCGCGATACCTGCCAGCCGGTCGATCATCAAGAACGTGCTCTATTACGATGGCCTGTCCACGCAGAACTTCACACCAAGCATTTTTGTGGATATAGAGCGTGTCCTGGGAACAAAACTGGCCTGTCTGGAAGCCCATAAGTCACAGGTTATGAACACGTACATTCAGGATATGTCGATCGTAGACGTCGCACGCGCCTCTGCGCATTTTCGAGGGATTCAGGGAAGAGTCAAGCATGCCGAAGCCTTCAGTCCCGTTCGGGTGTTCATCAACATATAAGACCGCCGTCGCCGGAACAGCCACCCACGGTTCCGCGAATATTCAATCAAGCACTGGACACACCTGAACCTTGTAACCAAGGCGACTATGATCCCTCATTCCCGGCCTTCTCTGGGTAAAGAAGAAGAATCAGCTGTGATCCGGGTCATTCGCTCGGGTCATCTCGCCCAGGGAAGAGAAGTGGCCGCCCTGGAGGAGGAACTTGCCGCACGGTTGGGCGCAGCCTATGTCGTGGCCGTCAGTTCCGGCAGTGCCGCCCTCCACCTCGCACTCCTCTCGCTCGGAATTGGGGCACAGCACCAGGTCATCCTCCCATCCTACGTTTGCTCCGCGCTTCTCCACGCAATCCAGCACGTGGGCGCTGCACCTTGCCTTGTCGATATAGATCCCGACTCCTTGAACATAAGCGTTGATACGGTCTCGCCACACCTATCCGAAAGCGTGGGGGCCATCCTGGTACCCCATATGTTCGGGTGTTGCGCCGACCTCGATCCGCTGCTTGGACTGAACATTCCCCTGATTGAAGACTGCGCGATGTCCCTGGGGGCATCTTGCAAGGGTAAGCCCGCAGGATCACTGGGCACACTGGGCGTTTTCTCTTTCTACGCGACCAAGGTCCTTTGCGGCGGCGAAGGGGGTGCAGTGGCCACGAACGACAAGGGGTTAAGAGACCACCTGATCGATCTGAGAGACTACGACGGCCGCGATAACGCCCGGGCGAGATACAATTACAAACTTACTGATCTACAGGCCGCGATTATTCGTGTTCAACTGAAAAAGCTGGACCTCTTCATCGAGAAACGAAGAATGCTAGGAAAAACTTACACGGGCGCACTGTCCGACACCGATGTCAGACTGCCGGTTTATGAACCGGGCGATTTCCCTTTCCGATATGTCGTTCGGAATCCAAAAGGTATGAAAGGACTTGAAGCCAGATTTGAGCGAGCAGGAATCTCGGCCAGCAAACCGGTTCACCTGCCACTACACCAACTCTTCGAATTGCCCGACGCTGCCTTTCCGAATACGGCGAATGCTCAAACCACGGCACTCTCCTTGCCCTTGTATCCCGCTCTCTCGAACGCGGAAGTGGACCTAATTCTCGAAACTGCCAGGGAACTGTTATGAACAACAGATTCCGAATCTCCCAGACCCTCTGCCTCGTCGCGATTGTCACCCTCATTTTGCCCGATGTGAAAGAGTTCTTCAAGAGCACAGGGTTGACCTGGACATATATCGCTCTCCTTTCTTCCTGCATCACATACACCCTCATTCCAGCGGTAGCGGAGGTGGCGACGCGATTGGGCGCGGTGGATATTCCACGGGGACGCCACGCACATACAGATGCGACTCCGCTTATGGGTGGTACGGCAATTTTTCTGGGGTTCGCTCTGGTTATGGTGTTCGCCAGAGATATCCTGCACTTTTCTCTCGAACTCAAGGGCGTTGCAGTTGCAGCCACTTTGATCTTCATCTCCGGCGCACTGGACGACGTCTGGGGTTTATCGGCGCGAGTCCGCTTGATAATCCAGCTCCTGGCGGTCGCTATCCTCATCAAATTCGGCGTCATCCTATCCTTCCTTCCCCAGACCTGGTGGGGAGACGCCGGCGAAATCCTCATCACCGTCTTGTGGGTAATCGGCATCACTAATGCAGTGAACTTTCTGGACGGGCTGGACGGGCTTGCATCAGGATCCTCTGCAATAAATGCGGCCTTCTTCGCCCTTGTAGCCTTGCAGACGGACCAATCCTTCATGATGCTGCTTTCCATTGCACTGATGGGTGCCTGCCTCGGGTTCCTTCCTTACAACTTCAAACGAATGAAACCGGCATCCATATTCCTGGGCGACTCTGGCAGCAACTTTCTGGGATTCACTCTGGCCGGGATCGGTATTCTCGGAGAATGGGGAACCAATAACCTGGTTGGTTTGGCCGTGCCCATCCTGATCCTGAGTGTACCGATATTTGACACCACACTTACAACAGTGGTCCGTTTCAAAACCGGCAAAGTGCGAAATCTCAGCGAATGGATCCGGTTCACCGGCCGGGATCACTTCCACTATCGGCTTTCCGATCTCGGCCTGGGAAACAAGACCGCGGTCTGGGTCATATATCTTATCAGTGTCTGGCTTGGCCTGGAGGCGCTGGTTACAAAAAATGCCAGAGGGATCGATGCGATTTTCTCCCTGCTTCAGGTGGCCATCGTCTTTATCCTTCTTGAATTCAACTCATAAGTGCAATTTGTCAGAGCGGTTTGTAAAAAGGTCACCTGGTATATTTCCAGTCCCTTTTAACAAGCCACTCACAGATGGAGTCACTTATGTGGAAATATGGCCAG
>Ga0114999_10004101_pt1 | contig 17825 bp, 30 predicted proteins | sample ArcticOcean_MG_C_3_FD_89820 | JGI IMG/M metagenome (GOLD analysis project Ga0114999, IMG submission 89820) | Marine microbial communities from western Arctic Ocean - ArcticOcean_MG_CB8_126 | ecosystem: Environmental > Aquatic > Marine > Oceanic | place: Arctic Ocean: Canada Basin | collected...
GCTTTGAGTTTAACTAAATGATATTGCCTATTGTTCTTAATCTCAGAGCGTTTTATTAAATTAACTACAGAGAGTAAATAAAATGAGTCTAACAGCAGCACAAATAATAATCGGATCAACAAGTTTTTTAATCGCAGCATAGTTTTGTATAGCGCTGATATTATGCAAAAGTTCAACAATTGAGAGTGATGATAAATGAATAAATATATTTTAGTAGTAATGAAGTGGTTGGATAATAAAGACTCAGTAAGCGCGAAAGAGCTAAAAGAAAATTATGATGCTGCTGCTTATGCTTATGCTGCTGCTTATGCTGCTTATGCTGCTGCTTATGCTGCTTATACTGCTGCTTATGCTGCTTATACTGCTGCTTATGCTGCTTATGCTGCTGCTGATGCTGCTGCTTATGCTGAAAAATGGGTAAATGTATACTTTGAGCGCACAAAAGAAGATAAGCAAAAATACATTGATGAGATTAACGGAAGTAGCGAGAGTAAAGAAATGATTTATACACAAGAGATGTATGACAATAATATTCCGCCGGAAATTGGCATGATGGTATTAAGTCGAGAAGAGAAGTTAGAGGTTATATCTGTTTGTCATATTGCAGAGGCCAAGGTCTTAACTCTGCTTAATAATAAAACAAGCGGCGTAAATGCTTTATATTTTATGACTGGGCAGGAAGTGAACATCTTACCGATCGACACAAGAACAGCAGAAGAGAAAGCAATTGATGATTTAAGTGAGTACGCTTTCAGTAATCCAGACTCAACAAGATCATTGCCTCATAATGTTTTTTCTGCAATCAAAGCGGGTAAAATCCTCGGAATTTCATTCACAGGGGATAAGTAATGGAATACACACTAAAAGAATTACTAGAAGTACAGAAGAAAGTGGATGCTGGTATTACGCACAACGGAGAATACAATCCTAAATTTGCGATCAATGCTGAATTAGTTGAAATGATGGACTGGTTAGGGCTTGTTAAAACGTGGGCGGGCGAGCAAGTTATTGATGAAAAACAAGCATTTATGGAGTTGGTTGATGTTTTTGCCTTTTCTATGAGCTGGTTTAATCAAGAGTCAAACAATAAGTACATGCCTAAGGTTGGTTGTGTGATTATATCGCCAAGCTACAATCCAATTAATGGCTTGATGTATGCTATAGGTGATAATAATCCAAGCGGTACGTTTGAATGGATAACAGCGGTTTGCCACTACACTTTTCAGAGACCGCTTCAAGACGTTTTTTATTATTACATGGGTAAACAAGAGTTAACTAAATTTAGACAGCGAAACGGCTATAAAACAGGTGATTACGTTAAAATTTGGGCAGGGCTAGAAGATAACGAACACTTAACTATGATGCTAGAAAATGGCGTTGATATTGAGCAGCTTCCAGAGACATTAGAAAGCGCATATAACACAGCGGTTAAGCATGCGTAAATCTAATAAAATTAGACAATCAGCAGAAAACGAGGACTGCTCATTGCGAGTTAGTCCGAGTTGCCAAGATGGTGAGACAGTAGTTTTTTGCCATCTAAATACGCCGTTTAAAGGCACCGGGTTAAAAAGCCCTGACATATTCGGGGTGTATGGTTGTTATCATTGCCATTTATTACTTGATAGCTCACAAGTGGACTATGAGGATCAGCAAAGAGCATTATTTGAAACACAGTATAAATTATTACAAAAGGGATTGATTACAATATGAGTTATAATTTTAAGATGCCATGGCCTCCCTCGGTTAATGCATGGATGAAGCCAATTAATAATAGGTTAATACTAACCAAACGAGGCAGAGAATACAGGGTAAAAGCATTAGATGAACTGGCAAAACTAGGCTTAACAGGTGAAAATATAGAAGGGCCTGTACATGTGCATTTAACGCTAAACCCACCAACTTTGCGTAAATACGACATAGATAATTTTTGCAAGTCGGTATTTGATGCGCTAACACATGCTGATTTTTGGGTTGATGATGAACAAATTATTAGATTAACAATTAAAAAGGGCTGCAAAACCGCAGGTGGTAACGTAGTTTTAAAAATAATTGAAGTTAATTAATATAAAAGTGAAACTATAGTTGCACTAATCATAATAATCATTATACTAGTTACATGAGTTGAGCAATACAGCGCAACGAAATAGAGAGTAAAGATTATGAACGCATTTAAATTATACGAAGCAGTTTTTGACCAAGCACGCGAAGAATATCAAGGTACTGATTTAGAAAGCATGGTAGCTGACATTATTGAATACGCAGACGGCGCTTTTGGTAAAGCAGTAGAACAGCACGAAGCTGAAACTTTAGCAGAATGCGCAATTGACTTTGAAGATAAAACCTGGAGTGAAGAAAATGGAAACGGCGAATATGAAAACAACTACTTTGTTTGTGTGAAAGATAAATTACAAAGTTTAGAATTTTAATCACTAGCCCTTCGGGGCTTTTTTGGTGTCAATATGAAAGCAAGCGAGCAAGCAAAAGAGCTGGGAACAACAGTAAAAAGCATGGCGGAAAAGTGGCAATGCTCAATCCAAGCACTATTAAAACTACACAAAGAGCGGCCACACAAATTCCAAATAATCGCATTAGGCACAAAAGCAGTAGAAGTAATTGAAGTTGAAACAATCACTAACGAAAACCTTTAAGTGCTCAGAACGGGCGCAACGCATAATAAATAAATATAAAGGAAAATACGATGAAACGAGCAATAGAAACACTAGTATTAAGTGCATCACTATTAATATCAGCAGCAGTAATAAGCAGCTGCACAGCTAATGCCGATGAGGGCGGGTCTAAAGTGAGAAATCAAGGCTGTTATAATCAGATTGATACTTTTCTAGTTGATAAACCCAAACCTGTAGAGACGTTTCTATATAATTCAGATCGTTATTTGGTAATTCAACATTGGTTCGATAGTAGCAACGGAGGCTTTGACATTTATTCATTCAACTTTGACCGATTAAATGATGTTTGCGATGTAGTGCAGGAGTAATTTGTAAGATTGTAATTTTATGTTAATATTGTGCGGTGCAATATCGCGCAAGTTAGTAAAAAGGTATTAACATGACATCTACTACACAAGACCCAAATCAAGGCGGATCAACTTCTACAGGCAGCTCGACTCCAGGAACATCAACACAGCATCCAGACGAGACAGATAAATACGCTCAAGTTAAAAAATAATGGATTACGCACTAGCACTGTCATTTATTGTAATTGGCTACACAAGAGGTTTGTTAAAAGACGCCTTTTTGATATGTAGCTTTACAATAATTGTCGGCCTTGTGCGTTTCCTTCATTTAGAGCAGTATCTTTATTGCACGATAGTCATTTTGATTTACGCCATTCATTTGAAATTCACCAAAAGCCCAATCATAAAGCTATCAATTTCTATTCTAATATCTTATTACCTAGTTAGCTTCATTCTCAGTTCATATTGTATGACCCTTATAAATTGCCGCTCAAGCGCATCATGGTCATTGGTTATTGGCTGGTTCAATTTGTATCAATATCCTTATTACAGTACAATACTTTTGATTATTGCAGGGCTAGCAAAGGGGAATCAGGGTGGATTTAGAAATAATAGCTCTAGTGATAACCTGCTTTTTGATAATTATCACATTGTTAATTATTTGCGGATTCGATCTGAATTTAATTAGATTGTTTCGTGAAGTCATAATAGAGTTTAAAAAGCGTGAATGAGAAATTAATCTACTTAGATGTGATGGTTCAATGGTTTAAGCCGGTTATGATTAGCCTTTTAGGTAGTGCGAGTGGCCTGATATTTGGCAACGCGTCAGTTGAAAAACATATTGCTGTTAAGTATATTTTATTCGCTTTGATCACTTCAGCCCCATCTTATTACATAGCATTTAGTTATTTTAACGATGCTTGGGTGGCTGGTTCAATCTGCTTTACATTCTCAGCGTTCGGCTTTTGGCTGTTTAGATTCGTATTAGGCGTGGTTAAAATGCCTAAATCTGAGCTTATAGAAATCATAATTAAACTATTTTCGAGAAAGAAATAATGCTTATTCCACTAATGATAGCCGCCTTGATATCCACAGTAGTTTTTTGCTTTTATACATGGCAATTGGCCAGCACTAAGCAGATGAACTCAGAATATTACGGGCTATTTATGGTTGGCATTTGTGGGGGGATAATGGTTTTAATCGTATCAGTAGAAACTAATCAAAACATAGCATCAATGGTGAGTGGCGTAATACTAGCTTCATTTTCAATTAAATCTAAGTTATTTCATAGAGAGCTTAAGATTATCAACACATTAAAAGCAGGCATTAAAAACCTTCCGACAGCCTAATTTTGTAATACTTTCCAAACGTGATAAAATAGCCCTAGGCAGTTTGCGGGACTGCTAGAGTGCGCACTCGAATTTACATATTCAAAACCCGCTCAAATTTAAGGGCAAATCATGGCTATTGTGGCTAATTCAATTACAGCAAAAACAATAACAGCGAAAAAAATCACAGCATCAATAATTAACGGGATATCAAAAAGCTGTAGATATTTCTTTAGCTTTGCTGGTGATGGAATGATTACAACAACAAGACGTTGGAATCCTGACGCTGTTGATGCAAGTTTTGAGATATTGTTTTATAACGATACAAGTGTCGCGTTAGACACAACTATTTTTCAGCAGTCAGCACTAAATAACGTAAGTTTGACGGAGTTGAGAATTAACACTTTGCCAAGTGGCGCTATTCGTCTAACTAAAGGCGGTACTAGCATCAGTATTTTAACATCAAGCGCACCCGAGCTAGGAATCGGCAACTGGTCGATTAAATATGATGCTAGCACTGGTGATAATACGATATCTAAATATAATACTGTTACTGATGTTTATGACGTTATCAATACAATTAACAGGGCAACAGGTACGGCAAGAGAGCCAGCAGCGGGCATTGTAATAGCTAGTAATTTAGATGGTAGCCATCCAGATATCGGTATTATGGGTGATGTTAAGTTCTTTATCGAGGGCGATAGAAATACGGGTACATTAGTGCTAGATATGCCGATAAATGATAATAGCACAATCATTAAAGACAATTCAGCAACGGCTATAAACGGAACGTTGACGACGGGCACAGGTAGTTGGGTTGAAGTTTGCGAAGGCGATTCCGATTGGTACGACAACTTAGGTTGGATAGATGGCGAGGGCTGGGTAGATTAAAAATCTAAGCAGGTGATATGGGCTAGCCTGCTTATTTTCCAGCCCATTCATTTTAGTAAGGGAAATTATGACTATTTCAACATTAGCGGCCTCGCCTAATAAGCAGGTCACACATAAAAATGTACGGGAAACAATAAACGAGTTAATAGAAAATACTAGCGGATTTATTGATTACAATGACACATCAACATCAACAACCCCTCTAGTCCTATTAGCTGACACTTGGACAACATTACCCAATGACGGTTTGGGCGCGTTTACGAACAAAACATACGCACCTTCTGGAATAGCTGAGTTGATGGATAACGCAACGGGGGAGCTAGATTTTACAGAGACCGAACTCGGGACTACCTTGATGATCAGAAACGACTACGAGGTCACACCTAATATTAACAACGCACAGTTGCATATTAGATACAGTCTAGGTGGTGGCGAGGGCGAATACACACTGCCCACAATACTCGGTCGATTAGATAGCGGTAGCGGTGTTGGTTATAGGTTTACGCTTAAGCCAGACCTTATTTATATTGGCGATATTAACACCAAGGACAATCCTGGTGCTATACAAATAAAACTAAGCTCAGCTGGCTCAGTTGTAAATTATGGTTCAGTTATTGGAGTAATTAAACAATGAGTATAAGAGTAATAAGAAACGAACAGGGTAACTGTGTACAGTTTGAAGGTACCACGCTTCCGGTTTATTGGAACGCATGCTTAAGTGCGAGAATCAATTCAACTAACGCAAACAACATTGATATTGTAAACGATATTGAGACCGGCCAAACTGGTGTAGAGAAACAAGAAATAACAAACACGCCCTACACTGAATTTTTGACCAGAGAGGGTGCGGCATTTGCAAACGCTCAAGAGGCTGTTAATTACATTACAGAAAATGCAAACGTAACGGGTGTTACGGGTAATGGTGTAGATTTAACGGGGACTATAGTTGACTTTAAACTCGATGATACGTCAACGAGCATTATGCTAGACAACGGCTACAATTACGGCGTTAACACTATTAAAGCAATTGCACATTCAGACGGAACTATTCACATTGTTTCAGGGCAGGGTGATTTGGATTATTTCATTAATTTAGACAATGCCAATGTAACGATTGCCGGCGTCGCGGTTAGTGGTGGTCTAAATGATGTCGTGAATACTTTAAATGAATTATTTACAGTAGGCGCGTTTGATTCTGTGATTATTGCAGACCCTCATAGCACATTAGTGGCTGATGTTGGTGGTGTAGATACTACGGGCGGAATTGTTGGTAATGCAATAAATCCTTCGGGAACTGACATTGGTGCTGGGGTTCAAGCTCATTATAATGCTGCTGGTTATAAATCTACAGAAACAATTGATCAGGCAGGAGAGTACTTCACTTTCAACATGAGAAACGAGGGTATCTTTGGGGCGTGTTTAGTTTTAAATGATATTGCAGACGCTCAAGGTAATTTAACTTACGCTGACCCAACAAAGTTTTGTGATGGCGTTACAAATACAGGTAACATGGGTATCCAATGGGGTATGTTCTTTCATCCTTCTCCTAATGGTCCTTGGACTTATTACGGAGCTGCAACTGGCACTGTTTATGGTAGTGGCTGGAATGGTGTTGATGCGTTTAGATACTCAAATGATGGCGCTAATTGGTTAGCGGGTGATGCTGAAGAGTTTAGGATTGGTATAGATGCAAACAGTTTTATATCAATGGAGTATTTCAATAACGACACTTCTTTGTGGGTTGTTGTTTCACGAACTAATTACCCAGTAGCTAATGGCGTCAAATTTCATTTAGGCGTTAAGTTTTGTGATTCAGCCGTTCGATTAGTTGATAATCCAAAAGTACACTTATTAACAGCAGCGGCACCTACTATGTATTTTAGATACATAGAAAGCCCAGACGGAAATTATGAATACCCTTTATTTTCGACAGTTGAAGAGGCTAACTATTATGATTTAAATAGTGGTGGAACAGGTACAAGCCACGCACATACTTATGTAGATGACGCGACAAATACAACGTGGTATATGGCTGATAACGCAAGCACAATGACGGCAACGGTTATTCCTAATGGTTCGGACTTGGTATTTATGAGTAATGCGGTAACTTATACAGAAATAACAAGCCTAACTGATTCAGATTTAGCACCAAACTCATTTACTTTTAGTGACATTTCACAAGAAGAAGGGACCGTTGTTAGTTTACAGTTATACCCAGCTGGAGCAACATTTAGTCAGTCAGCCACAATAAGCCCAAATACAAGCGGACTGGTTTACAACTCATCTACGCATTACCTGCAGGGAACTTTAACAGATGTCGGAGCTGATACGGTTTACACTGTGACAGTAACAAGGGCTAACGCTTATGGCTCTACTGTTTCAACTTTTACAGTAACGGCAACAGATGTGCCAGTTGCAAGTTCTTTATTGACGCCCTGGAGTAAAGCTATAGTTATTAATGGAGCTAACGAGTATCTAATACAGGTAAGTAACAGCAACTCATTTAATCCCATGAATATGGGAGGCATGAATAATGATGTGTGGGGCGCTAATAATGGTAAGACATCTACAGATACAGATGCTAGACCTTGGAGTATTTCGCAAGTAGTCTACATAGATAACTCACAACCGCAGTGTTACTTCTCTCAGGCTGAGAACTATGCTAATGATAGAATCTCTTTAAGCACTCACGAAACTGGTGCAGGCTCTAAGATTGAATTTTATTGGGGTCGCTCTACTGGTACAAACGGAGCTAACAGTAATGGGTGTCAGTTCTTATTTGATAAGCCTGCTGACGGTTGGTACGGATATTATATTGATACTACTGGCTTCAGACCTAATCAAGCTCAGTCAACTACAACTGCCTTAGCTGATAACTTTAGATTCAAGCAAGTTAATTTATCAACGGGAACTGTAAGTGATATTACGGGAACATGGGCAATAGTTGGTGACGGTAGACTTGATCGCAGTCTTAATGGTGACTTTTACGTAGGTAGAGAGTCTGGTAGTCAGTCATTCAATAGTAATCAGTCTTTGAAAGTAGCGTCTACATTAATATCTACACTAAAAAGAGATTTCTTACTTCCAGATGATACTGAAATATCTATGCAAGTAAGGGATCCTCAACAATGGGTTATTGATTACAGGGATGGAACTCAGCAGAGACTAGCATACAATAACACTCCGTATGCTTTTGATACATACCCAGAAAGATGTGTTTCATTATGGCTGATGGGAGATGGTGCTAGTGACAGTTATTCTAATAATGTCAGAAATGACGTTAAGACTGCTGACCAAAACTACACAATGCTGAGGCTGCAAAATATGGTATCTAACGATATTGAGACTGTAAATATTACGGGATTAAGTTAGGAAGCAGTGATTCACGATAAAAGCGAAGCCCCTTAACTGGGGTTTTTACGTCTAAAGCTTAGGCTGTGCAAATACGCACAAGACTTGTATAATCTAAGAAACAACAATTTAAGGTAATTATCATGAGTATAAACGAGCAACCAAAGCCAGTTTTATTAGATGGCACAATAGGCGGGACAATCACAATAAACCCAGAGAGCAAAGGCTTACAATTTGCAATCTCAGGTCGCGCCACTGGTAACATTGCAGTAACAGTAAAGGCTAATGGCTCGGATGTGTTCGAAGAGTTTGACCCAGTATTGTTATTAGACCTAGCCACACAAAGAACGGCTAAGGTAGAACGGTTCTCAGTAAGTGAGCTTAAGTTTGTGCCTAGTGTTGCAGGTGGTGATTTTACTGTGACTGTCACACAATGGCCTTAAAGACTGGCCAGAAGGCTTGGAAACATCTTTATAATACGGCGCTATGGAAGGCGCTAAGATTACAGCAGCTAAAGAAGTCCCCTATTTGCGGCTACTGTGACAGTCAAGGCCGCGTAACTATTGCTAACATAGTCGATCATATTAAACCCCACAAAGGAGATGAGATACTCTTTTATAAGCCTTCTAATCTACAATCCATGTGTAAACAGCACCATGACAGCACCAAGGCACGCGAAGAGCATAGCGGTGTTACGTTGGGTGGTGACAAACAAGGCATACCAATAGACCCCTCACATCACTGGAATTAACAGGCTACCTATTGAAATACCACCCATACAGTGTATTATATATAAAAACGCACGCTATTAGGGTATAATGTCAGCATCTAAAGAAATTAAAGCTATTGGATTGCCCTCATTGAAATATGTAGCGGATAAAATTAATAGACATCCTAATAGGCTTTATGCGTGGTATGTAGATAGGCCAGAACAGTTTAAGGCTATTATCTATGGTGTTAAAGCAATTAGAGAGAAGGAGAGTAAGTAATGAGTAAAAGAGAGTTGGTATCAGGCAGGGAGTTTATTTTATTCCTAAAACAGCATGGTTATATTGATGACGAGAAAATCCAATCAATTACAGTCACTGCTAAGCATGATGACCTAACTACAATCGTAGTTAATAAGTACATGACAGCAGAATCAAATCAAGACAACCAAACCAACAACAAATAAGAGAAGAACATGACATTAAAAACTAATCCAATACAACCACCGACAGTCGAAGAGTGTAACGAGCTATCCAAAGAGATGTTCGTAGGTGTCGAGCCAATTGTAGAAGGCGACTCTGTATACAGTTACTTTTACAACACCATTGCAGAACTAGCGGCAAGAGTAGAAGACCTTGAACAAACAGTAGAAATATTGATTAATGGTTGACTTTGAGGTGGGGAGGGGTGCTTCTTATCGCTTATATGCAGCATATTTAAGACCGATTGGGAAGAGCAGTTTTAACGCTATGTAACCCATAGCCAAAATAGAAGGTGTTAGTAAATGTCAAGAAGAAACCGAACGGATAGCGAAAAAGGTTTAAAAGAAATCTATGACGGTGCGCAGATTGTAATTGATCCGCCACTGAAGATTAAACTGGGTAATGGTGTTCGGCCTTACTGGGATTTGCTAGTAAAATCTAAGGCGGCAAGAGCATGGCAAGAACAAGATTTAATTTTATTGGTTGAGCTGTCTCGCAATCTATGTAAAACAGAAAAGCTTTCGCTGGCACTACTAGATGAGAGTGAGATTATAGAAACCGCGCAAGGTGTTAAGGCAAACCCAAGCTTTGGTGTCCTTGACCAGTTAGTAAAAAGGGCGCGTATGATTTACGCAATGCTTCAAATTCATCCAGAGGCCACTCAAGGTAAATCTAATAGACAGGTAGACCAGAACAAAAAACATTCTAGCGCTCGTGATGCCATTGATGAGGACGGTTCGGATGACTTAATACCACAACCAGGAGCCAGCCATTAAATGTTAACCCGTGGTGAAAAGGTAATTAAATTTATACAGACTTACTGCCTTGTACCGGAAGGAACTTTGGTTGGCCAGCCTGTAAAGCTCGCACAATTTCAAATTGATTTCATCCTTGAGGTTTACGATAATAAATTTGTGACTGACACTGCCATCCTTTCAATTGCCCGAAAGAATGCGAAGACGGGCACGATTGCTTTTATTTTATTAGCTCACACTGTTGGGCCGGAAGCTAAACAGAATTCGAGAATAATTTCTGGGGCTATGAGTCGAGATCAGGCAGGGGAAGTTTTCAACCTTGCTGCAAAATGTATTAGACTTTCACCAAAATTAACAGCACTCACTAGAATTGTTGACTCTGGTAAAAAGATTATTGGCCTTCCGATGAATGTCGAGTATCAAGCGATTAGTGCTGAAGGTAAAACCGCCCATGGTAAAAGTCCAATCCTTGCCATACTTGACGAGGTTGGGCAGATACGCGGGCCACAATCTGACTTTGTTGACGCAATAACAACGGCCCAAGCAGCATACGAAGATCCCCTACTAATTTACATTTCAACTCAAGCCGCAACTGATGCGGATTTTTTCAGCATCCAGATTGATGACGCATTGAAAAACAAACCACAGAAAACCGTTTGCCATGTTCATGCTGCAGATAAAGACGGGGAAATATTAGACGAGAAGCAATGGTTTAAAGCTAATCCCGCCCTAGGTTTATTTCGATCCATGAAAGACATGAAAAAGCAGGCTGAAAAAGCAAGTCGAATGCCTAGCTTTGAAAATACATTTCGTAACCTAGCATTAAATCAGCGTGTTTCTACTGTGTCGCCTTTTGTTTCAAAATCGGTATGGATGGAGAACGGCGGAACTATCCAGCCAGATGACGATTTTTTATGGTATGGCGGCCTAGATTTATCGGCAAGAACGGATTTGACATCCTTGGTTTTAGTTGGTGAGAACATAGAGACAAAACAAGTTTGTGTTGAATCTTATTTCTGGACGCCCTCAAAAGGTTTAATGGATAGGGCTAAAACAGATAGACAGCCTTATGATTTATGGGCCAAAGATGGTTATATTACGACAACCACAGGCGCTACTATTGATTATGATGATGTAGCTAAAGACATCCATGAGATTATTGATGGTCGTGATATTATTAAAATCGGCTTTGATAGGTGGCGCATAGATATTTTTAAAGCATCATGTGAAAGGTTTAATATTGATTTACCACTTGAGCCGTTTGGACAAGGGTTTAAAGATATGGCCCCAGCAATTGATACACTTGAAGCAATGCTATTGAATGGCCGAATTAATCACTCTATGAATCCAGTGTTAACCATGTGCGCAGCAAACGCAGTGACATCTAAAGACCCAGCGGGAGGCCGAAAACTTGACAAGCACAAAGCCACTGGGCGTATAGATGGTATGGTGGCGTTGACTATGGCCTGTGGAATGTTAAACTTAGCTGAAGGCGAAATAGAACCACCTTCCCCATGGGAAGATGATAATTTTAGCATATTGGGTTAACTATGTTTTGGAATAAAAAAGAAAAGCGCGGAATTGAAAATCCTAATGTACCAATGACATCTAAAAACATGATGAATTTTTTTGGCATGGGGTCGACTTCCAGCTCTGGTACTGTCGTCACTATTGAAGGTGGCCTAGAAGTTCCTTCTGTTATGGCAGCAGTTCAATTTTTATCTGGTACAATTGCCAGCTTGCCTTTGAATGTCTATCAGAAAACTGATAACGGACGGGAAAAATTACAGTCTGGATTACAGAATATTTTACACGATGCCTACAATGAGGAATGTACTTCCTTTGATGGTCGAAAATACTCAATGGAAGGCGTTTTAACTGCGGGACGCTCATTAACTTATATTGAGCGATCAGGGCAGCGAGTAATAAATCTTTTTAATATTGATCCATCAAAAGTAACTATTCAAACAAACGGATTCAAAAAGCAGTATGTTTTTAAAGGTAGTGACGGGCAAGAAACAATCTACCAAGCCAGTGAGATTATCGACATTCCGTTTGCCTTGCGTAGTGATGGATTAACATCAATAAGCCCTATCTTAAATGGTAAAGACGCCATTGGCTTGATGATAGCCGCAACAGACTACGGTGCTAAGTTTTTTAATAATGGTGGTGTGCCTCCTTTTGTTGTTACTGGTAAATTTGAAACTGGCAAAGCAATGAAGAGAGCTAGTGACGAATTGCATCAAGCTATCAAATCAGCGTCAGCAGAAAAAAGACTGGCGTTAACTTTACCACTTAATCATGAAATTAAACCGATTGGCTCTACACCAGAAGATGCTCAGCTAGTTGATGTTAAAAGATTTCAGATTGAAGAGGTGGCCAGAATTTATTCTTTACCTCCTGTATTCCTACAAGATTTAACGCACGGTACTTTTTCAAATACAGAACAGCAAGACTTACACTTGGTTAAGCATACTGTAAGGCGTTGGATAACTCAGATTGAACAGGAGATGAATTTAAAGTTATTTGGCCGTGACAATAATCAAGTCTATGTTGAATTTAATTTAGATGGTTTATTGCGTGGTGACTTTTCATCTAGGATGGCAGGTTACGCCACAGCGATACAGAACGGAATGCTTAAGCCTAATGAAGCAAGGGCTTCTGAAAACCGCCCTAGTGACAGTAATGGCAACGATTTATTGATTCAAGGGGCAACGGTTCCACTTGGTTCTCAACCTATGCAGGATAATCAAAATGTCTAAAGAATTTAGAGCAGGCGAAAAAGCAGAAACAGAGAATGACAGTGATATTTTAAAAGTTCGAGGATATGCAGCAACCTTCGGAAGTGAAACGGTTATTGGCGGCGCTTATAAAGAAGTAATTGAGCGCGGCGCATTTACCAAGGCTGTCAAGAATGACGACGTTAGGTTTTTGGTGAATCACGAAGGCTTACCACTTGCCAGGACAAAATCAGGAACATTAAAACTTTCAGAAGATGAAAGAGGTTTATTTATTGAAGCTGATTTAGACTTGAATGATCCAGATGTTCAGAAGATAGCCTCAAAAATGAAACGGGGCGATTTAGACGAAATGAGCTTTGCTTTCAGTCCAACAGTTGAAGAGTGGGACGACTCAGGCTCTATGCCTTTGAGGCGATTAAAAGAAGCTAATTTGTACGATGTAGCAATTGTTACATACCCAGCGTACAATGATACCTCGATAGGCATAAGAAGCCTGAATGAATTTAAAAAACAAAAGTATTCTAGCCAGCCAGTGACGGCTAAAATGCGAATGAAATTAGCACTAGCTGATAAACTTTGAGCGGTTCCCGTGATAAGTGTCCTATTTTTTACCCTTGGACAAGGTAGCTTTTAAAGGTTGAACTATGTTTACACTTAAAGAAATGCGGGAAGCAATGGCCGCGAAAAATGTTGAAGCTCGTGCAGCATTGGCGGAAATTAACGAAAAAACAACTGAAGACCAAACCAAAGAAATCGAGGCTCGTTTTGATTCTTTAATGGCTGACAGTGACAAACTTGCAAAAGATATTGAGCGTGAAGAGCGTTTGAATGAAGCTGAAGCGCGTTCAGCAGAAGCAAAACGACCTGTTGTAGCATCGGTATCTAGTGGACAGCCAGAAGACCGCAATGCCAAGCCTAAATACCCAGAAGTATTTGAAAAGCAATTACGTCACGGCGTAACTGGTTTAAATAAAGATGAGGTGCAAGTTTTAAAAGAAGCTCGTGCCCAATCTACTGGTACTGACTCGGCTGGTGGTTATACGGTTCCTGAAGGTTTCAGCGGAGAGCTTGAAAAGTCTTTAGCTGTTTGGGGTCCAATGTGGGACGGCGGCGTAGTTCGTGAAATCAGCACAACTAGTGGTAACGCTTTACCTTGGCCGACAGTAGATGATACCTCCGCTCGTGGTCGCATTAAAGCAGAGAACGCTTCTGTTGATGATGACGGTACTGACGATGTAACATTTGGCGAGAAATCATTAAATGCCTATGTTTATGACACTGGAATGGTTCGTATTCCTATTGAATTATTGCAAGATTCAGCATTTCCAATTGAGCCTTTAATGGCTGATTTCTTTGGTGAGCGTCTAGGTCGTACAGCTAATGACATTCTTACCAACGGTACAGGCTCAGGACAACCAGAAGGCATTGTTGTTGGTTCAAGCTTGGGTAAAACAGCAGCAGCGGTTGCGGCAATTACTAGTGATGAATTAATTGATTTATTCCACTCTATTGACCCTGCTTATCGTGCTTCACCTCGTTGCCGATGGATGTTTAACGACACAACATTAGCGGCGATTCGTAAATTAAAAGATGGTCAAGGTAATTACTTGTGGTCTATGGGTGATGTAAGAACTGGAGAGCCAAACATGTTCTTGGGCAAGCCATATTCTGTTAACCAAGCTATGGATGATTTAGGCACTGGTAACAAGCCTGTAATCTTTGGTGATTTCTCGCGTTATGTTGTTCGTAAAGTTCGAGCATTTGATGTGATGACTTTACGCGAACGTTATGCAGAAAACTTCCAAGTTGGCATGGTTGCTTTCAAGCGCTTTGACGGTAAATTGATTAATAATGCAGCAGTTAAGCATTTAATTAACGCTTAAATATAAGCCCCTTCGGGGGCTATTTTGGAGTATTTATGAAAGTTAAATTGTTAATTAGTCGTGTAGGAAAAGACTTTTCCCAAATTTGCGGCGAAATTGTGGACATTGATAATGCAGAAGCTTTGCGCATGATTAATGCCGGCCAATGTATCGAGATTGCAGAAGTAGAAACAGCGACAGCTAAAAAGAAAGTTGAGAAAGCACAAAAGAAAAAGGCTAAAAAATGAGTTTACTCTATACGACAATAGCAGCGGCAATAAATCCGGCAGTTTCAGTTGACGATTGCAAATTAGATTTAAGAATTGAATCAGGATTTACTATTGATGACGTTTTAATTTTGTCGTATATCGAGGCCAGTTCTAAATTGGCTAGTGAAATTACAGGCCGTAAAATGATAAGCGAGACAATCAAATATTCGATTGAATTAGCTGAATCAAACGGAAATGTAACTTTGCCATTTACACCAGTTTCAAGCATTACAGAAATACAATATTTTGATGCCGATGACGTTAGCCAAACTTTGAATATCGCGGATTTTTACCTATATAATTTTGATGATAAAAGTGTATTGTGCCCAAAAGAAGGTGTTGTGTGGCCAACTGTTAATGACAGGCGTGACGCTATCAATATTACATTTATTACAGGCTATGGCCTTAATAGCAGTGATATACCCGTGACAATCACAAGAGCTATCAGATTATTAGTAACACATTATTATGAAAACCGAAATAATACGATTGTAGGGTTTAGTGTTAATGAGATTCCATTTGCTATTGAGACTCTATTGAATACGGAGCGTTTGGGATGGCTGGCATAGTATATCGACCAGACGAATTAGATCAAATAATACAGTTTGAGTCTGAAGTTTTAACGCCAGATGGCCAAGGTGGTGAGACAATCACAAGAGTTAATACTTTGGGTGATATTTGGGCAAAAGTTAAGCCTAAATCAGGAGGCGAAAGAGAAAACTTTGACCAATTACAAAATCCTTTTACATGTGTTTTTGTTGTGCGTAATCGGTCAGATATAAGCGAAAAAGATTTAATTATCTGGGATGATGAGGAATACAATATCAGATCAATTCCAAAGCGTGGCAGTCGTGTTTTATATCTTGAGATAGTAGCCGAAAGAGGCGTGGCGCAGTGATCAAAATGACTATTTCTGGAGTTGATGAAATTCAACAAGCACTAGACCAATTTGTGCCAGAGACAGCCAATAAATTAATGAATAATGTTGTTAGAGCATTAGCGGTTGAATTCAAAGAAGAAATAGAATTAAGGGCACCGATTCACGCAACTTTAAACCTAAAAAGATCAATCAAGGTTAAGAAAAGAAGAAACGAACACAATTTGCCTATGTTTTCAGTAGTTTTTGACTCAGGCAAAAGAGCAAAGCATCAAGGCTTTTATTGGCGACATGTTGAACATGGAACAACTAAATTAGCGGCGCGACCGTTTGTTAGTCCGGCTATTCAAAAAGTTAACTCTGAATTGGACAGCACAATAACAAGAATATTCTCAAAGAAATTGACGCAAACAGCAAGAAAGCAATTTAATAAACTAAAAAAGAAGCGTAAAAAATGAGTTTTGAAACTGTTGTACAGAGTAATATTTTTACAGCATTGAGCGGCGTTATTAGTGTGCCAGTTTACGACCAAGCACCACAAAATGTATCATTTCCCTATGTGACCATAGGCGAGGCGAGTGCAGCATTAAACGACACAGACACAGACACTACACAACATGTTAATTATACGATTCATGTGTGGTCTCGTACGTTTGGAAAGAAAGAAGCGCAAGAAATTATTGGTGAGGTTTTTGATGAACTTCACTTGTTAAAATTTTCTGAGATTGGCTATACCTTTACAGAAAACTTCAGGACTGCCAGCGAGTGCTTTATTGACAATGATGGTAAAACATTTCACGGCATAATTACTTTTAAATTAAACATAAATAAGGTGTAAAATTATGAGTGCAGGCGCTCTAGGTAGAACTTTACTATTAAAAAAAGGTGCGGTAATAATCGCAAGCTTAAAAAGCAAATCATTCACTATTAACAATGAGCCAGTCGATGTGACTACCGATGATGATGGTGGTTATCGTTGCAATTTGCCAACTTCAGGGCAGGCCTCTATTGATATTAGTTTTGATGGTGTTGAAACTGACGGTATTTTGCGTGGCCTACAGCTAACTGGTGGACTAGCTCAGCAATATGCAGATTTCACTTTAACGTGGGATAGCGGCGATGTATTAGCATGTGCTTTCAACTTTACAAGCTACGAAGAGAGCGGCACTACTACTGAAGGCATTACTTTTTCAGGCTCATTACAAAGCTCAGGCACTTGGACTTATACCCCAGTTTAACCCGTAACTTTTCCCGCAAAAAAGGTTTTTATTATGTTTATAGATTTAGAATTAGAGTTTGATGGCCAAGAATATAAAGTCCCATCAAATAAAGTTTTTGGCTTGATTAGAGCTGTTGAATTAGTGGTAAGTGCTGAAGATTTAGCACATAGGCGAATGGGCGCAATCTCTGACGGCTATTCAGCGGCCTTAAATTTTGCAGGCGGCAATACTACTGGTGAAGAAGTTCATTTATTTATGATTGATGACATTGATTCAGTGGCAAAAAGAATGGAGTCAGTTTATACCATTTTAGTCGACCTGATTTGCATGCCTAAAAACTTACAAAAAATGCAGTCTAAAAAAAAGC
>Ga0114999_10004106_pt1 | contig 17817 bp, 15 predicted proteins | sample ArcticOcean_MG_C_3_FD_89820 | JGI IMG/M metagenome (GOLD analysis project Ga0114999, IMG submission 89820) | Marine microbial communities from western Arctic Ocean - ArcticOcean_MG_CB8_126 | ecosystem: Environmental > Aquatic > Marine > Oceanic | place: Arctic Ocean: Canada Basin | collected...
GGCAGGGGGTGGTGTGAATCATAGGATAGGATTGTTTGATATGGTTTTGCTGAAAGAAAACCATATTGAAGCTGCCGATGGTATTGGCCCAGCAGTGATGTCTGTGCGTAAAGGGATGGCGCAAGATGGACGCACCCTTAAGATCGAAGTAGAAGTGGAAAACTTAAATGAACTTGAAGAGGTGCTCCTTGTTGGGGCAGATCAGGTGATGCTGGACAATATGAGCATAGCCGAGATGCGGCAGGCCGTTGAGCGTGTGGCGAATTTCGACGGTCAAAAGCCTGCATTGGAGGCTTCTGGCGATGTGTCGATGGCGCGGGTGCGTGATATTGCAGAGACTGGTGTGGATTATATTTCTGTGGGGGCACTCACCCATTCGGTTAAGGCAATGAATATCAGTATGTTGTTTCGGTAGGGCGTTTGTTTTAGTTGGGACTGTTTGAAGCCAAACTGAAAAGGCGGTCGGAGGTCTTCCAGATTTGGATTGTGATGTTGTTTTGGGTGATGGTTTGGGTTTGGACATTTTGCAGTGATTGTGTTAAACGGGTGACGTAAAGAGTTTTGACGTCGCCCGTTTTTTTGTGTTGTCGTTTGAGTTGTGCTGCGAGTTCGCCTTGGATGGTACAATATCGACCACCAAGGAGTTGGTGGTCTTTGGGGATTGCATTTTTTTGATTTCGGTTTATCATCTGTGGTGCATAAAAGGTATCGGGCGTCACTGTATAAGGCGAATGGCTCTCATGTATTCATTTGAACGATGGATGTTTTTTTGGGGAGGGTGAGACGGTTTGACGTTTTTTTGTAAAATATTGTAAAATATTGTTTTGCATTTGGTTTTGGAGCTGGAACCATGGGGTGTTGGATGGTTCGGCACGAACATTGCGGGGTGGTGATATTATGTGTACGATGACGTGGATGTATCAAAAGGGCGGCTACGAGCTGTTTTTTAATCGTGACGAGGCCAAGACGCGTTTGATTGCTTTTCCGCCAACGGTGCGTTCTGAAAATGGTGTGTCGTTTATCGCCCCCATTGATGCTGATGCAGGGGGCACTTGGATGGGTGTGAATGCATTTGGTGTGTCTGTGTGTTTGCTCAATGGATTTGGGCACATAGATCGGCAACGCACCGATTATGTCAGTCGGGGTGCCTTGGTGATGTCACTTTTGGATGTTTCAAGCGCTGATATGGCAAAGCAAAAAATTGGGAAGATGGACTTGACGACATTCCGACCCTTTTCTCTGGTTGTATTAGAGCCAGGGCAACCCGTTATCTCTAGGATTTGGGATGGTGTCTGCGTGCGGGTTGAAGAAGAGGTTTCTTGCCCGCTTATCTCTTCATCTTTTCGATTGCAGGATGTTGTAGAGCATAGGCAAGATTTGTTTCAGTATTTGGATGTGCAAGAAACCAAAGCCTTAGAAGATTTTCATCGCAGTCATGCCCCAGAGGTTGGGCCATTTTCTGTGTGTATGCATCGGGATGATGTACACACAGTGAGCCTGAGCCGTGTGGTTGTGACGCAAGAACAGGTGGCCTTCTATTATGCATCTGGATCTCCTTGTAAGACCGATTTTGGCCCTCCAATTACCCTCTCTCGATTGTTGATTTAGGACGTACCGATTTTAAATGTCTACGCATAACTCCAAAAGCCGGGGTGTGTGGATATTGTTGAGTTGCTATGTTGTGTTACTTTTGCTCTCACATGGTGTACGCTTCTTATATCCTACCGTATTTCCCCCCAAAGCTGGTCAACAGATGGTTGCCGTTTCTGAGGATGTTCAGATCGCTTATTACGATTTGCAAGCTCAGAATGCGGGTGCGCCTACGATTCTACTCCTACACGGTAGTCCATTGGGTGTGGAGATGTTTGACACGCTCCTCCCTCTCTTGCAAAAAACGTGTCGTGTCATTGTGCCAGACTTTGTTGGTTATGGTGCGTCAACACGTGATGTGCCCAGCTTTTCGATTAAAGCACAAGCGCGATATATGTTGGCGTTGATGGATCGTTTGGGTGTGAAACGTGTTCAGATTTTTGGGTATAGCTTGGGGGGTGGGGTGGGGATCTATATGGCTGATATGGCACCGGATCGAATCACATCGCTGACGTTGCTGTCATCCATTGGGGTCCAAGAATTAGAGCTGTTGGGCGATTATTATTTGAATCGCGGGATTCATGGTGTGCAGTTGGCATTCATTTGGTCTTTGCACGAATTGACCCCACACTTTGGCTGGTTAGATGATGTGATTTTGAACATCCCTTATGCGCGTAGTTTTTATGATACGAACCAAGGGCCTTTGCGGGGTATTTTGAAACGCTATCAAAACCCGATGTTGATTGTGCATGGGGAGGGCGACTTTCAGGTACCCCCTGCTGCTGCGCGAGAACATTATCGTATTGTGCCACAGAGTGAATTGCAGTGGATAGATGGCGGACATGATTTAATGTGGACGCATGTTGAAGATTTGGCTCAGGTTCTTTCGGCATTTGCGCATCGGGTAGCAAGTGGGGGTGTGTTGGGTAGAACTAATGCTCTACCGGAGCGCGTTGTTGCGTCTCAAGAATCATTTGATGGTCGGGCATTGCCGCCTGCTGAGGGTGCGTATTTTTGGGTCTTGCTGCTGATGATCATATTGGCTACCCTGGTCAGTGAAGATTTGGCGTGTATTGGGGCTGGCTTGTTGGCGGCACGTGGCATTTTGGGCTTTTGGCCTGCGACTCTTGCAGCGTTGGTCGGCATTGTTGTGGGCGATATGTTGTTGTATTTGGTGGGGCGCGCTGTGGGGCGGCCTGCTTTGCGGTATGCGCCGTTTCGATGGATTTTAAGTGAAGATCAGTTAGAGCGATCAACGAAATGGTTTCAAGTTAAAGGGCCTTCCATTATTTTGGCGAGTCGATTTTTGCCGGGCAGTCGGTTGCCCACGTATTTTAGTGCAGGGGTATTAGGTGCTGGCTTCTGGATGTTTTCTGCCTATTTCTTGATTGCGGCAATCCTCTGGACACCGATTCTGGTGGGGTTGGCAGAATTGGTTGGGCATCAACTGTTGGTGTATTTTGTTGTGTATAAGAAATATGCTCTGTTGGCGCTTTTGGGTGTGTTTGTCGGTTTGCGATTGTTCGTTAAGCTTGTGGTGCCTTTGTTTAGCTTCCGTGGGAGACGTTTGTTGTTGTCTGCTTGGCGCCGAAAGACGCGCTGGGAGTTCTGGCCGATTCCGGTGTTTTATGTTCCGATGGTGATTTATATTTTTTATTTGGGTTTTAAGCATCGGTGCCTAACCTTGTTTTCAATTTGTAATCCGGGTATCCACGCCAGTGGTTTTGTTCATGAGTCTAAACTGGATATTTTGAATGGTTTTTCTCATGGACGGGAACAGATCGCGCGATATCAGGCCATCCCTAACACCTTGTCACAGGCTGAACGGTTTGAAATTGTGTCGGCGTTTATGCACGAGATCGGCGTGGTGTATCCGGTTGTTTTGAAACCCGATACGGGTGAACGGGGTGCGGGTGTGGTGATTGCGAAATCTGATGCGGATGTTCACCGTTTTTTTGAACAGACACCTCAGCAGGCTTTGGTTCAGGAATACGTACCTGGCATCGAGTTTGGTGTGTTTTATATGCGGCACCCAGATGAAGAAAATGGATACATTTTTTCGATTACGGACAAGCAATTTATCACAGTGACAGGTGATGGGGTGCACACACTTGAAGAATTGATTCTGCTGGATGATCGCGCTGTGTGTATGGCCGCTTTGCATTTGGAAAAACATGGTGATCGATTGTTTGATGTGATAGAAGAAGGTGACGTTATTGATCTTGTTGAATTGGGTACCCACAGTCGCGGGTCTCTGTTTTTGGATGGTTGGCAATATTGGACACCTGAGTTGGAAGCTGCGATTGATGAACTGAGCAAAGGTTTTGATGGGTTTTATTTAGGGCGTTATGATATTCGTGTGCCATCCATTGAAGACTTTCAGGCGGGGCGAAATTTAAAGCTCGTTGAACTCAATGGTGTGACGTCTGAACCAACAGATATGTATGACCCTAAGAACAGCTTGTTTGCCGCATATCGTAAATTAATGGCACAATGGCGGATGGCGTTTGAGATAGGGGGCGCGATTCAAAAACGAGGTGTGCGACCTGTCTCGTCGATGGATCTTTTGCGTTTGGTTTTGGGACGACGTGGTTGAAATTATTGGATGCAGGCATCCGTTTTGTATTGGTAATTTTTACGGATGCTTCGCGTATTGACCTAAACTTGTTTCGACGTCAACATGATAAATAAGGTGTGGTTTGTCACAGGTGCCAAGTTTAATGATTGGCATGTGGAGGGTCACAATTTGATTTGTGGTGTGCACCAGTGGGATTATCGTTTGGATACAGGGGTGAGTGAATATGACAATGAAGAAGTATTGCAAAAGTTCACGGCGTGGGTGGATGATGACACGGTTTATGTAGATGAAAGTGAAGTGGCAGAATGGCACAATGAGCATCCGCAAGCTTATAATCGCGAAGCGTATTTGGGGCTGTATGCCGATCACGCAGGTACGAGTGCCGAACCCTTTAATACTTACATCACCGAACTGGCAACCAATGGATTAGAAGGCATTGGTCATCATGGCAATGTGTCGGCGATGGGCATTCCGCTGACTGAATTGCCACGTATGGATGAAGTTCAAATTATAACGGGGCAGTTTGCAACCAAACCGTTGATCGATGATGCGCCTGTTGAAACGGGTGTGGTGATTGGCCCCAATGCGAAGAAACCGTTGTATCTGGATATTCCTATGTTTGTGAGTGATATGAGTTATGGGGCATTGAGCGAAGAAGCCAAAGTGGCATTGGCCAAGGGTGCTGAATTGGCGGGTACGGGCATTTGCTCGGGCGAAGGTGGGATGTTGCCAGACGAGCAGTCAGCCAATTCGCGGTACTTTTATGAGTTGGCGTCTGGGTACTTTGGATGGGGGTTGGATAAAGTTGCCAAATGCCAGGCGTTTCATTTTAAGGGTGGGCAAGGTGCAAAGACGGGGACGGGTGGCCATTTGCCGGGTGAGAAGGTGGTGGGGAAAATTGCCGAAGTTCGAGGGCTTGAACCGGGTACATCAGCCATTAGCCCATCGACATTTAAGGATCTGTTTACCACAGAACATTTTCGCAATATTGCCGATCAAGTGCGTGAAGTGAGTGGCGGCATTCCAATTGGGTTTAAGATGTCAGCACAACACATTGAAGCGGATATCGATTTTGCACTTGAGGCCGTGGCAGATTATATCATCTTAGATGGACGCGGTGGTGGCACGGGTGCGGCTCCTGAGATTTTTAAAAAGAATATCAGTATCCCAACGATGATTGCTTTGGCCCGAGCAAGAAAGCATTTGGATTTGCGTGGGCGACGGGATGTGACGTTGGTGATTACGGGTGGGCTGCGTACGGAGTCGGATTTTGGAAAAGCACTGGCGATGGGTGCAGACGCTGTGGCGGTGGCCAACTCAGCCTTGCAGGCGATTGGCTGTTTGGGTATGCGCGCATGTCATAGCAATAATTGCCCCGTGGGTATTGCCACACAAAAGCCCAGCTTGCGATCTCGATTGTTGGTGGATAAATCTGCAGAGAGGTTGAAGAACTATTTTGAAGCCAGTACTGAATTGATGAAAATTTTGGCGCGGGCTTGTGGGCATTCACATTTGGACCAGTTTTGTATGAATGATTTGACCACCTGGAACCGTGATATTGCCTATATGACGGGTGTGGCTTATGCGGGCGTGACACCGCTCTAAGAGGCAATTGATAATGGATCATGGGCGTCCAAAGGTAGAGGTAAAGGTTTGTAGGCCATAGGTACATTTGAAGATGAGGGTGTGTTATGATTCTTATTTCAGCGATGTCGAAGGATCGGTTTATTGGGAGTGGTGATGGGATGCCTTGGAGTGTGCCAGAGGAGTATGAACAGTTTTTGCGGTTTGTTGATGGGCAGGCCGTGGTGATGGGGCGAAAGTCTTTTGAGATTTTTGGGCCTGATATGAAAACCACGGAGAATTTTGTGATTACTCGGTCGGGTGATGGCATTGAGGGTGCCACGGTGTGTGGCAGTATTGAAGATGCTGTGGCAAAAGCAGAGGCAACGGGTAAGACCGTTTTTAGCGCGGGTGGCGGCAGTATTTATGCACAGACCATTCCTCTGGCCGATACGATGTACTTGTCGTTTATTAAAGGTGATTTTACAGGGGATACGAAGTTTCCCGAATTTGATGAGGATGAATGGGAAGTAGAGAAGCGAGAGGATCATGCTGACTTTGAGTTTGTGGTATATAAACGGAAGTAAAAGACATGTCAAATTCTTCTCGATCCTGCTTTAGAAAAGGCGGAAGTGTCATTGTGCTTGTGGTGGGTATCGTCTGCCTTTGGGCGATGCCATCTGTAAAAGCAGAGAAGGCAAAGGACGATTTACCGACACCCGAGGTAGGCGAATTTGCACCAAAAGATCCAATTTTCCATGATGAACTTGAACGGGGGCTTGGGCTGGTTTATGCTGATCAGTTTGAGACTGCGCTTGATGCGTTGGACAGTTTGATTGCTCAACATCCCGATCATCCAGGGCCACATTTTTATCGTGCGGCCACATTGCAAACATGGATGAGCAGCAGGCGGTTTAATGCGTTTCAAGAGGACTTAGAACGCAGTGTAGAACAAACGATTGCAACGGGAGAAAAACTGCTGATTAAAAACCCTGAGGATCCGTGGTTGGATTTTTATATGGGTGGGGCGTTTGGCTATCAGGCATATTTTAAATTTGGACGGTATAATTTTTTTGGTGCCTATCAAGATGGCAAAAAAGCCATTGAGCACCTTCGGATTTGCTTAGCAAAAGAACCGCGTTTGTATGATGCTTATTTGGGGTTGGGGTCTTATTATTATTGGCGGTCGGCACGGTCTCGGGTTTTACGCTGGTTGTTGTTTTGGATGCCTGATAAACGTGCATTGGGGTTGGATCAAATTAATTTGGCGATGAAACATGGCCAATATAGTCGCAATGAAGCGTATTTGGTTTTGGTGACGGCGCTGTATGATGACAAGCAGTATGATCGAGCGCTCGCTGTTCTGGATAATGGCGCTGATGCAAAACACCCGTCGAATTTGTTTGGACTTTATTTGCGTGGTTTGTTGGGTGAAAAGAAAAAAGATTGGACGACAGTTGATGTTGTTTTTCGGGACCTAGATGATCGTTTAGCAAAAAGTAAGTATGCGGCTGTTGGGTTTCGGGTGGCGTGCCAGTATCGGATTGCGTTGGCTTTGTCTGAATTGGGGCGCAAAGATGAGGCCTTGTTGATGGCGCAGTCGGCTATTGCATTGAGCGCAAAGCGCGATTCAGATAAGGAATTAGAGAGTCTTTTGAATGCGTATGACGATGTAAAAAAAGAGCTGGATCGGCTTTACAAAAAGCTCAATGAATAATGTATGTTTGGTCACAAGAAATTCGTAAATGTGTCATTGGTAATGGGTCCGTATTCAGTGAGAAAGGGAGGGTTTATGGCTGTTGAGATCGCAAGTTGGTTGGTGACTGCTGTTGGGATCTATGTGGCGATTGGGCTTGTGTTTTTACCTTTTTTTGTGATACGGGGTGTGGGTGCTATTGATGCGGTGGCTGTAAGGGGAACGGGATTGTTTCGGTTGGTGATTGTACCTGGCGTAGTGGTTTTCTGGCCGTATTTGGCCAAGCGATGGTTTGGGGGGGCAACAGAACCTCCTGAGGAGAAGAACCCACATCGGGTGGCAGCACGTGGAGGTGTGAAATGATACAACCTTTGCGTGCACGGCACCGGTGGATGATGCCATTCGTGGGGATGATCGCTCTGGTTGGCTTGATTGCTGGGGTATCGGCGCGTGTGACGATGCCCGTGATGGATCAGATATCCGGTGAGATTTCTCTCTCAACAGAACATTTACAAGAAGGATTATGGGGTGCTTTGCCTCTTTCAACTGCGTGGGGTATGGATAAAAAAGGACGTCCTACCGTAACGCTCAAGCCCAATGAATCGTTATTGTATCCCGAACTCTTGGTGTATTGGCACACGGGCACTTGGAATGGGAAGATTGGTGAGCAGGCGACGTTGTTGGGTACTCTGTCTGGGATTAATGCGCGACGTTTTGTAATGCCAAGTAAGAAGGGTACGTTGGTTTTATATAGTTTGGCACAGGGCGAGGTCGTTGCGGTTATGGCCGTTGAAGGTGGTGGTGTACAGACTGCGCTTATGCAAGGAGGCTTGAAATGAGTGAAGAACCGATTCATGCCTTTTATCACGCAGTGGCTTGGGACCGGCAGAAAAAAGTCTATGATGTTATCTTGGCAAGCGGTGTTGTTTTGTATTTGGCTTTGTTTGTCGGTATTGGTGCCGTTTTACATCCCAATGCCACTGCAGGAACGCTGATTATTCGCGGGTTTGGAACTGCCGCATTGTTGCTTCTGCACGTGATCTTATCTGTTGGACCTTTGGCGCGATTGGACAGTCGATTTTTGCCATTTTTGTATAATCGGCGGCATATGGGTGTGACGATGTTCTTGTTGGCATTGGTACACGGTGCGTTCTCTATTTTACAGTTTCATGGGTTTGGTGATCTGAATCCATTGGTCAGTGTGTTGGTGAGCAATACCCGCCTGGACAGTTTAAGCCAATTTCCTTTTCAGCCCTTGGGATTGCTCGCGCTGTTGATATTGTTTTTGATGGCTGCAACCAGTCACGACTTTTGGATGGCGAATCTAACACCTCCCATTTGGAAAGCGTTGCATATGCTGGTTTATGTGGCTTATGCACTGATTGTTTTGCACGTGGCTTTGGGTGTGTTGCAAGCAGAGACAAATCCTGTGTTGACGGGTTTGTTGGTGCTCGGTGTGGTGTGGGTAAGCGTGTTACATATTTGGGCAGGGCACAAAGAGAAACTTGTGGACTTGGCTGCTTTGGCGGTTGAATCGGATGGATTTGCCTCTGTTTGTCTGGTCGATGATATTCCTGAAAAACGCGCTTTGATTGTTGCGTTGGGTGATGAACGCGTGGCCGTGTTTCGATATGATGGAAAAATTTCAGCGGTATCGAATGTATGCCAGCACCAGAATGGACCCTTGGGCGAGGGGCGCGTGATAGATGGACTCATAACGTGTCTGTGGCACGGGTTTCAATATTGCCCAGCAGATGGCAAATCTCCAGAGCCTTTTAGGGAACGTGTTCCAACATTTGATGTTAAAGTTTTGGATGGCAAAGTATTTGTTCAAGAGCAGCCCAATTTACCCGGGACATATGTTGAACCTGGACAAATAATATAAGGATGTAAAAGCGTCTCTGTGATGCATGGGAGTGACAGTTTTTTTCACTTAACGAAAGTTTTGTCCTATGGCTAAAAACGATGAATTCTATATTGGTTATTTAGACCGTCCCCCTGTTGGTATAAAGAAATTTGTAAAAAAGGCAGTTGTGGGTGTTTTCTGTATTGCAGCGATTGTAGCACTGATCTTGGTGACGGGACAATTGCCTTTTGCGGCCAGTTTGTTTGAGTTTGGAAACGAGCGTACGTTTGAAGGGATAATTCAAGAACGGCCTTATCCTATATTGTTGGTGGATCGCCCAGGTCAGACAGGGCAGGCCGATGGTCTCTCGCGATATCCGCTTGTTGCATTTGGGAAAATGGGTGCAGATGGTTTGGTCGCAAATTTGAGCGGCCAACGGGTGAAATTGGATGGCACATTGATCTATCGGGATAATCAGACGATGATTGAAGTGGTTGATGGAACGGTTCAGGTTATCGGGTCTAACACAACGGATATCCCTGTTGGTCAATCGTTGGGTGTGCAGACACTGGTGGGTGAGATTGTCGACAGCAAATGCTTTCTTGGCGTGATGAACCCTGGCAATTTGAAACCCCATAAAGCGTGTGCTATTCGCTGTATCAGTGGTGGTATTCCACCCATTTTTTTGGTGAGAGATAAAGCCAATCACGCATCTCATTATTTGTTGGTATCTCAAGATGGACAATCGGTTAACCAGCAAGTTTTGGATAAGATTGCAGAACCTTTGCGGATAGTGGGTGAAGTTATAGTGCAGGGCGATTTGAAGATTTTGAAAGCAGATCCTAAGATGTTTCAAAGAATGTGATAAAAGATGGAAACAGAGCCAAAGAATAAGAATATCTAACACCGTAGGATGTGGTCGTCGTTCTTTTCTTGCTCTGAGAATACGGGAAATTGACTGAGTCCGTTTATTTCTTTTCCTCTTTTTGGGAGACGCATTGATGACACTCAGCAGCAATGTCGTTGCTTTGACCGATATGCCCACAGGCAAGCAGACCGCTGGAAAGTATGTGGTGAGGTTTGCCCAAAACGCGGTGGATATCGACGCGGCTTTGAAGCTTCGTTTTGATGTGTTTAATTTGGAATTGGGCGAAGGGTTGGCCGGGTCTTTTGATACGCAGCGTGATGAAGACCCATTTGATGCCTATTGTCATCATTTGATCGTAGAAGAGAGAGAGACCCAGCAGGTTGTTGGCACCTATCGGATGCAGTCATTTGAAATGGCGCAGGCAGGCATTGGTTTTTATTCAGCTGGCGAATATGACTTTTCTGGGCTTCCAGATGAGGTGGTCCAGCAGTCTATTGAGGTAGGACGAGCGTGTATTGCAGAAAAACACCGCAATTCGCGTGTGCTGTTTTTGTTGTGGCGTGGATTGGCGATGTATATGACACACAAACAAAAGCGATTTCTGTTTGGGTGCTGCTCGCTAACCAGCCAAGATGAAGCTGAAGGCAATCGTGTCATGAGACAACTCCAAAAAAATGGTTATCTGCACCCAGAATTTCGTTTGGCCCCCAAGTCAGATTATGTCTGTGGCGGCGAAATCCCCAATCGGGTAGGCAGATTGAAGTTGCCAACGTTGTTTAAGATTTATTTGGATTATGGAGCAATGGTGTGTAGCTTTCCTGCAATAGATCGAGAGTTTAAGACGGTCGACTTTTTGGTTATGTTAGATTTGGATGCGCTAGACCCACTTACACGTCGGTTGTATTTTAGGTAAAAAGAAAGCAGAAATAAGGAAGAAGAAAAAATAAAGAATTCCTCCTTCTCTCTTTTTCAAGAGCTGTTTATGCGAAGATTACGTGTCATACGACGATTGATCCTGTTTTCGACTGCAATTATAGGTATGTATTCTATTATTGTGGTGGGGCGTATTGTTTGTCAGATTCGTGGACGGTCGTGGATTGGGTGGCGCAATAAATGGGTGCGTATTTGGGCGCGTTATACCATTTGGATTACAGGTGGCCGATTAACGGTGATTGGAAATCCTCCCAAACCGCCTTTTGTTTTGGTCAGCAATCACTTGACCTATATCGATATTCCTGCGTTTTTTGCATCGGTGGACAGTGTATTTGTGTCCAAGATGGAAGTGCGGTCGTGGCCCATTTTGGGCCGGATTGTGACTGGCGTGAATACAATCTTTGTTGATCGCACACGTCGAAGTGATGTGGTGCGTGTGAATGAACTGATTGCAGAGCAAATAGATGATCAAAAAGGGTTGATCATTTTTCCGGAAGGGACCAGTACGGAAGGCGCCGAGGTGTTGCCGTTTAAACCGTCGCTTCTGGCTTTTCCTGCAAGTCAGGGGGTGCCGGTTCATTATGCCGCCATTTCATATCGGACACCACCAGGTGAAATACCCGCACATATATCTGTCTGTTGGGCTGTTAATGGGGGCCCATTCTTGACGCATTTGATGCGCTTCAGTAGTATTTCGTCTTACGAGATTGAAGTGCGTTATGGTGCAGAGCCTGTGCTTGCATCAGACCGCAAAGTTTTGGCTGAAGAACTTTGGACACGGATATGCCAAGAATTTGTTCCAAGTGTAAAAAAGGAATCAGAATGTCAGAGCACCCCCTTGTGATTTTGGACAATATCCGCTTCTTAGGGCAAGGTATATGGGTCTTGCAAAAGATGGATGAGGCGGTGTATGAGTGTCATGCCCATCCGTTTGAACAAGGGGGCATCGGTCGCCATATGCGGCACGTGTTAGATCATTATGCTTTGTTTTGGGATGGTTTGGATAGTGGTGTGGTTGACTTTGATGACCGTGCGCGCGATTCAGAAGTTGAACAGAACCGGTTACGTGCGGTGGCTTTGTTGGAGACGTTGAGAAGTACATTAACCGATTGGATGGAGACCCGACCCGATCTGGATCGTCAAGTACGGGTTTGTCACAATGGTGCGTGGTGCCAATCGAGTGTGGGGCGCGAACTGCAACATTTGATCAACCACACGGTCCACCATTATGCATTTATTGGGCTCATTTTGCGCTTGCAAGGCGCAGAGGTTGATGATGCTTTTGGCGTAGCACCTTCGACCTATCAAGCGCAATTGGCAAAGTGAATAACCGATCGGAAGCTCGGTTATTTGTTTTGGGTTTGGATGTTTGGGCTTCTTTTTATACTTTTGTGCTGAGTGTGTGTTTTGTTCATCTGTATTGAGGAGTACCTTTTGTGGCAGACGACGCAATTTTTCCGGTGATGATTGAGATTCCCAAGGGGAGTCGCAACAAGTATGAATATGATCGCGAGCGACGGATATTGAAGTTTGATCGCATGTTGTTTTCGTCAATGCATTATCCCAGTGATTACGGATTTTTTCTCGATACATTGTCAGAAGACGGCGATCCGTTAGATGCGTTGGTTCTGGTTTGGGAACCGACATTTCCGGGGTGTTTGATTGATGTGAAACCCGTTGGTGTGTTTAAAATGCGAGACGAAAAAGGCCCTGATGAAAAGATATTGTGCGTGCCCATTACAGACCCTTTGTGGAACCACACTGAAAAACTCGCAGATGTACCACCCCATTTATTAAAAGAGATTGAGCATTTTTTTACGGTATACAAAGATTTAGAGAGTAAAAAGGTGGAGGTCGATGGGTGGGAAGATCGGGATGTGGCTTTGCGACTGATCAAAGAATCGCAAAAGCGGGAGAAAGAATTCTTTTAAACAACCCCTCAGGTGGCAACATTATCTCGATACCTCATTTAATCAGATGATTAAATGAGGTATTTTTATTGAGAATGATCGGCTGTTTAGATAAAAAATGTTTTTCGTAGACATTAGCATAGAAGTTTTGGCATGTTTTTGTTGTTGTGTGACATCTAAGATCTTAGTAAGATCTTAGATGTCTGGCGGGTTTTAGATTCATCTTAAGCTGTAGGCGGGGTGAGGGTTCTTTTGTCGTGGCATGGTTTAGTCCCTGTGTTGGTGTACCGAAACAGGGCGCATCTGTTTGGGGTGGCGAATCGGTTCAGTTTTGTGCACCTTTTGAAGGTCACGCTGTCTTAATCTCTTAAAGAAATAGGCGGCATCTTTTAGTAGAAGATCCAAGAGTGAGGAGCCCTCAATGAGCAAATATGTGCAATATTATGGTGTCGATAGCTCACCAGCAGAACAGATGAACCTCCAAGCGGGGCCTGTGTCAATGGTGTTTGAGCCTGAACTGGGCTTTTTGCGCTACATCAAGGTGAATGGCCGTGAGATTTTGCGTGGGATTTATGTGGCCGTTCGCGATCACAATTGGGGCACAATTACACCCAAAGTGGACAATGTGTCGGTGGACCAATCGGGTGATGGTTTTGTGGTGACGTTTGATGTTTCCTGCGTGCTGCGAAACATTGATTTTTTCTGGCGCGGGCGCATTGTGGGTGATTCGAGTGGGACGGTGGTTTATGAAATGGACGGAGATGCACGTTCCACATTCCTGCGCAACCGCATTGGTTTTTGTGTGTTGCACGCTCCGTCTGAGTGTGCGGGGGATGCGTGTGTGATCGAAAAGGCCGATGGCACAAGTGAAGAAGGGCATTTTCCCAGTGAGATTTCACCCCATCAGCCGTTTATAGATATGAAGGCGATTACGCACGAGGTGATCCCGGGTGTGAAGGCGCGAGTGGCTTTTGACGGTGATATTTTTGAAATGGAAGACCAACGTAATTGGACGGACGCATCGTATAAGACTTATTGCACACCCTTGGCATTGCCTTTTCCTGTTGAAGTGAAAGCAGGTGAGAAGATCCAGCAATCGGTAACGGTTTCACTTGAAGGCGATGTGTTAGATACGGGTGAGGGAGAGGTCGCAGAGGACGTGACTTTTCAGGCAACAGGTGAACCTGCACGACGTTTGCCAGAGATTGGCTTGGGTGTGGCGAGCCACGGGCAGGTTTTAGGCGAAGAAGAGGTGTCTCGTTTGCGTGTGTTGAATCTGTCGCATTTGCGTGTGGATTTACATTTGTCGGTAGAGGGCTGGCGCAGCGCATTGGATCGGGCAGTTGCTGAAGTGACGGTGTTGGGTGTGAAGCTGGAGATGGCCATTTTTGTGAGCGATAATGCCCAAGCAGAGTTGGGTGTATTGGGCGAGGCGTTGGCCGAGGCAAAACCAAATGTGGCACGTTGGTTTATTTTTCACGAAGGCGAGAAGTCAACATCGGCAGGTTGGGTGAAGTTGGCCCGTGAAGTTTTGAAAAAGTATAATACCAATCCCCCTTTGGGTGGGGGGACCCGAGCTTATTTCACGGAGCTCAATCGCAATCGTCCACCCATCAAGGACATTGAGTGTGTGACCTATTCTCTCAATCCACAGGTACACGCGTTTGACAATGCGTCGATGGCTGAGACGTTGGAGGCCCAAAGTTGGACGGTGGACAGTGCACGAAAGTTTGTGGGTAATTTGCCCATTTCTGTTTCGCCGGTGACATTGCGACCCCAATTTAATCCCAATGCGACTGGGAACGATTCTGAGGGTGATCTGGGAACTTTACCCGCCCAAGTAGACCCGCGCCAGATGTCCCTTTTTGGTGCTGGGTGGACACTGGGCAGTTTGAAATATTTGAGTGAGTCGGGTGTGCGCAGTGTGACCTATTTTGAAACGTCGGGATGGCGTGGGGTGCAAGAGACGCCCGATGGGTCGGCAGAACCTGAGCTTTTTCAATCCAAACCCTCATCTGTGTTCCCTTTGTATCACACGATGGCCTATTTTGGTGGTGTAAAGGGGGGAGAGATTGTTCCATCTGTTTCGAGTGACAAGTTGCGTGTGGAGGGTGCTATTTTGCGCAGGGGTAATTGGGTGCGGTTCTTGGTGGCGAACCTGACGGCAAAAGAACAGAAGATACGCGTGTCTTATGCAGGTTTAAAGGATACGGTTCGGGCTGAGGTGATGGATGAGACGTTTTTTGAAGATGCCACAGAGCACCCCGAACGATTTCGTTTGCGTAAGACCGAAATGCAAGGTGTGGTGATTGTTGAGGTGACAGATGAAGCGTTTGAATTGACTCTGAAACCCTTTGCGTCGGTATGCGCTAAAGCAGCTGTTGATAATGGATAATGTGGGTGTTTATGTTTTTTAAGGGTGGTAAATATGAGCGAACGGATTGTTGCAAAATATCTCATGGAGACGGCCTTCCCTATAGAACAGGCAGCAGATGTTGTTGGGGGTGAACAATCGTCGGGTACGTTTGTGCAAGTGCCTGGTGAAACAGCTGATTTGCGGGAGCGGTTTCGGGCACGGGTTGAAGAGATTAAAGTGTTAGAGACGGTGTCGGAACCGAGTTTACCTGGGGGGGGCGTGACGAACATGGGTGGTGGTGAATATACCCGTGCGGAGGTTACGCTGTCTTTTTCACTTGAGAATATGGGTGTGAACTTGCCCACTCTGATTGCCACGGTAGCTGGCAACTTGTTTGAGCTTCGCGATGTATCAGGTCTAAAGTTGTTAGATTTTGATGTGCCGCAAGCTTTTGCAGAGCGATATGTGGGACCCCAGTTTGGCATTGCAGGCACACGCAAACTTGCGGGGGTATTTGATCGCCCGATTATTGGCACGATTATCAAGCCGAGTGTGGGGTTAACACCCCAGGCGACAGCGGATGTGACAGGAGACTTGGCAGAGGCGGGGATTGATTTTATTAAAGACGATGAATTGATGGTCGACCCACCCCATTCGCCCTTAAAAGAGCGTGTTGAAAAGGTGATGGCGGTGATTAATAAGGCGGCGGATCGCACAGGGAAGAAGGTGATGTTTGCGTTTAATATTACCGATGAGTTGGACGCGATGCTTAGGCACCACGATACGGTTTTAGGCGCGGGTGGCACTTGTGTGATGGTGAGTTTGAACAGTGTCGGATCGATGGGCGTTGCGCATTTGCGCAAGCATTGTCAGTTGCCCATTCATGGGCATCGCAATGGGTGGGGTATGTTGACACGGCATCCGATGTTGGGGATTGGGTTTTCGGCCTATCAGAAGATTTGGCGATTGGCTGGGGTAGATCATATTCATGTGAATGGTTTGCGTAATAAGTTTTGGGAGCCTGACGATTCGGTGGTGCGATCTATTGAGGCATGTTTTAAACCTTTCTTAGGAGGGTATGATATCATGCCTGTGATTTCATCTGGGCAGTGGGGCGGGCAAGCACCCGATACTTACAAGCGTGTGGGGCGTGTGGATCTGATGCATTTGGCTGGCGGTGGCATTATGGCACATCCGGGGGGACCCGCATCGGGCATGAAGGCAATGAGCCAAGCTTGGGAGGCAGCTGTACTGGGTATTGATTTAGAAACCTATGCAACGGATCATATAGAACTGCAACAAGCGATTGAAAAATTTGGAAATATGAACCGATAGGTGTAGGTGCCTTTGGGTGATTGGGTTGGGAGTCCGTTTTAACGGACTGGGTGCATTTGTAGCATTGGGATTTATCCCAATGGCCTTTGTCGCGTGGGATTTATTCCGATCAATTGAATATCAGGAGAAAATGAATGGCTGAAACCGAAGACTACAATGGCGGTGGTTCCGATGTGAGCAAGTGGGGGCGTATTGAGATTACGTTTGAAAGTTCGGAAGTGTACCAAAACCCGATACAAGAAGTGGCTTTGCAGGTGCTTTTTACATCGCCCTCAGGTGCTGCAACGCATGTGATGGGTTTTTGGGATGGAAGCACGCGTTTTCGAGCACGGTTTAGCCCCGAAGAAGAAGGGGTGTGGTCGTATGTAACGTTTTGTTCGGATATGGATAATGGGGGTTTACACAATCGAGAAGGTGACTTTGTGTGTGGCCCAGCCGATACCATTACTGTGTTTGATGAACATGGTCCCATCCGTTTGTCTGGCGATCGCAGTCATTTTATACACGCCGATACAACGCCCTTTTTTTGGCTGGCCGATACCGCTTGGAACGGCTGTTTGCATTCGAGTAAAGATGAGTGGCGTTATTATTTGAGCGAACGGGTGCGCCAAGGGTTTACGGCGGTGCAGTGGGTAGCCACGCCTTGGCGATCTGCGCCTGCGGATAGAGAGGGTGAGAAAGCTTTTGAGGGTGTGGAGAAGATTAAGCTCAATCCACGGTTTTTTCAGCGTTTGGATGAGTGGTTGGAAATGACTTATGACGTCGGTTTGCTCAATGCACCCGTGATGTTGTGGACCCACACGGGCGGTGAAAATGCCGAGATGAATCCTGGTGTGGGTTTGGCTGAAGACCAATTGATTTTGTTGGCCGAATATATGGTGGCGCGTTGGGCCAGTTATCCTATCGTCTGGATTTTGGGCGGTGATGGCAATTACACTGGCGAACTGGCCGAACGGTGGCATCGCATTGGTCATACCGTGTTTGGCAAAGGCGTACATGCACCGGTGGCGATGCATGTTCAGGGGCAACAGTTTCCTGTTGAAGAATTTCGCAACCAAAGTTGGATGGATATTTTGGGGTATCAAAGTGGGCACGGAGATGGGGATAAGACGTTGGAGTGGATTGTGAAGGGGCCGCCAGCA
>Ga0114999_10004107_pt1 | contig 17817 bp, 16 predicted proteins | sample ArcticOcean_MG_C_3_FD_89820 | JGI IMG/M metagenome (GOLD analysis project Ga0114999, IMG submission 89820) | Marine microbial communities from western Arctic Ocean - ArcticOcean_MG_CB8_126 | ecosystem: Environmental > Aquatic > Marine > Oceanic | place: Arctic Ocean: Canada Basin | collected...
GCACCGACCGCCCCTTCACTCGCGCGATCATCGATTCCCGGATCTCCCAATCGGGCGACCTCTTCGTCGCGCTCCCTGGCGAGCACACCGACGGCCACGACCACGCCGCCGCCGCGATCACCGCTGGCGCGACCGGCTGTCTCCTCGCGCGCATCGTCGACGGGACCGAGGCCGCCTCACGCTTCTACGTCGATGACCCGCTCGCGGCACTGCAGACGCTGGGCGCAGCCTGGCGAGCGGCGCTTCCGAACCTCGAGGTGGTCGCGGTCACCGGAAACGTGGGCAAGACCACGACGAAGCTGATCGCCGCGCAACTACTGGCGCCCCGCTACCGCGTTGAGGTCAATCCGCTCAACTACAACAATGAGATCGGCGTCCCGCTCTGCCTACTCGAACTCCGAGGCGACATCGAGCGCGCCGTGATCGAGCACGGGATGTACACCACCGGCGAGATCACGCTGCTCACGACCTGGACGCGCCCACGGACCGGAATCGTGCTCAACGTCGGCCCGGTGCACCTCGAACGCGCCGGATCGCTAAAGGCGATCGCCCTCGCGAAGCGCGAACTAATCGAGGCGCTCCCCGCCGACGGCCACGCGCTGCTAAACATCGACGACCCGATCGTCGCCGCGATGGCGCCCCACACGCCCGCCACCGTCACCACCTTCGGCACCGCCGCGGCCGCGCAGATCCGCGGGCACAGCGTCAAGAGCGCCGGGCCCGAGGGCTTCTCGTTCACCCTCGAAATCGACGGCGACCAGCGCCAGGTCCAGGTGCCGCTGCCCGGAGTGCACCTGCTCAGCAACGTGCTAGCTGGCATCGCCGCCGCCGTGGTCGATGAGGTCCCGCTCGACCAGATCGCGCAGGCCGCGGAACAACTCGCGATCCCACTCCGTCTGAGCGTTACAGCGCTCACGGAGAAGATCACCTTGCTCGACGACACCTACAACTCCAATCCGGCCTCGATGCACGCCGCCCTCGATCTGCTCGCACAGATGCCCGGCCGACATGTCGCCCTCCTCGGCGACATGCTCGAACTCGGGAATGAGGAAACCGCGGCTCACGAGGAGATCGGTCAGCGAGTCGCCTCCGAGGTCGATCTGCTGCTCACGATCGGCAGCCTCGGTCAGCGGTTCGGAGATATCGCGAACGCCGCGGGCGTCGAGACCCAGCACCTCGAGACCAAGGAGCACGCCACCGAGGCTCTCGCAGATCGACTGGAGCCCGGCGACGCGGTCCTGATCAAAGCCTCAAACGCGCTGCACCTCGAAACCGTCGTCAGCGATCTGAAGGCACGCATGCAGACGGCTGCCGAGGAGCGCTCGTGATCTACGCGTTGTTTGTTGGGGGATCGGCGTTCCTGATCGCCCTCGTAATCGGCGCCTTCATCGTGCCGGCGCTCCATCGACGCAGGCTCGGCAAGGTGATCTCGGACGAGGGCCCAACCACCCACCACGTGAAGCAAGGCACGCCGACCATGGGCGGCCTGCTCATTTACGGGACGGTGGCGATCGTCACGGTGCTGACCAACATCTGGGAGTTCGAGAACGGCGGACTAGTCTTCGAGCGGCGCTCGATCCTGCTGCCGCTAGTCGTCGTGCTCTACGCGATGGCAATCGGCTTCTGGGACGACCTCGGCACGCTCACCAGCATCGCGGGGCGTCGTGCGCTGAGCTGGCGCCTGAAGTTCGGCCTGATCGGCGCGCTGTCCGTCGCGGTCGCCCTCATCCTCTACTACGGCCTCGAAGTGCGTTCCGCGAACGTGCCATGGGCGGGCCAGTACGACCTCGGTCCGGTGTATATCGCGATTGCGATTATCACCGTCTTCGCGACGACTAGCGCCGTCTCAATCACCGATGGCCTCGACGGACTACTCGGCGGCACAGCGGCGATCGCGTTTGCGGCCTACGCGGTGATCTCCTTCGGCCAGGGGCAGGAGTTCCTCGCGACCTTCTCGTTCACCGTCGTCGGCGCCCTGCTCGGCTTCCTCTGGTACAACGCACACCCCGCCCAGGTCTTCATGGGCGACACCGGCGCGCTACCCCTCGGTGCCTCGCTCGCGACCGTGGCGTTGATGACGGGCCACTGGCTGCTGCTGCCAATCATCGGAATCGTCTTCGTCGCCAACGCCAGTTCGACCGTGCTGCAGATCGCCTACTTCCAGACCACCGGCGGTCGCCGCCTGTTCCGCATGACCCCGCTCCACCACCACTTCGAGCTCCTCGGGTGGAGTGAGCCGCAGGTCGTGCTGCGGATGTGGCTGTTCGCGTTCGCTGGCGCCATGGTCGGCGTCGCCCTGGCGCTGTCGGTATGACGCGTCGCCTCGAGGTCCGCGCGGTTCGCCGATCGGGCGATCGACTGGATCGCGAGGAATTGTGGGCCAGTACGAATGTGGATATGTTAATGGCTCATCTGCTATGACCCGTGTGCCGAACTTGCAGGGAGCTCGGGTGACCGTCGTTGGCCTCGGAATCGAGGGAATCGACCTGGTGCGTTATCTCACCGCCGAAGGGGCAGATGTCACCGTGTCCGATGCTCGCACCACGGAACAACTCGCCGACACCCTCGCTAGCATCGAGGACTATGCCCCCACGCTCTCGCTCGGCGAGAACCGCGTCGCGGACACCGAAACCGCCGACGCCGTGTTCGTCTCTCAGGGCGTCCCCGCCGACCTCCCAGCGCTACGGGCCGCACGACGTGCCGATGTACCGATTTCCTCGATGACCCAGCTCTTCCTCGAGCGTTGTCCGGCCCCCATCGCGGGGATCACCGGCTCTTCGGGAAAGACAACGACCACCGCACTGACCGCGGCGATGCTCGACGCCGAGGGCATCGACTACGTCGTCGGCGGAAATATTGGCATCGGGCTCCTCGGGCTCCTCGACCAGATCAAGCCCGAGACAAAGGTCGTCGTCGAGCTCTCCCATACCCAGCTCGAGGGCGTGGACCAAAGCCCGCCACTCGCCTGTGTCACCAACGTCACCCCGAACCACCTAGATCAGTACTCCTGGGCGTCTTACGTCGACCTGAAGCGGCGTATCTTCCAGTTCCAGAGTGGAGACGACCTCGCGATCTTCAACCTCGACGATGAGGTGACTGCCGGTTTCGTCGACGAGGCACCCGGCCGCGTTGCCTACACTTCGGCCACCCGCGACATCCCCGGCGACGGTGCCCTGCTCACGGACGGCGAGCTCGTACGCCGCGAGGCTGGCTCGGACCACGCACTTCTTGGGTATGACGAGATCGCCCTGCGAGGCGAGCACAACGTCGCAAACGTGCTCTCCGCCGCGGCGATCGCGGCCCGCCTCGGCGCCAGCGACCGCGCGATCGCCGAGGCCGCGCGTAGCTTCGAGGGCGTCCCCCATCGGCTGGAGCCGGTGGCAACGATCCGCGACGTTCTCTATGTAAACGATTCAATCGCCACCACCCCCGAGCGCACGATCGCGGGCATCCGCTCCTTCGAGGAACCGCTGGTGCTGCTACTCGGCGGCAAGGACAAGAAGCTCCCGCTGCGCGAACTCGCCGCGCTGGCGGTTGAACGCTGTCGCGCCGTCGTGACATTCGGCGACGCGGGCGACCTGTTCGCCAACGCAGTCCGCGAAGCGCTCGATAGCAAAACGCCCACCGTCGAGCGGGTCGATGACCTCGAAGCAGCCGTACGCACGGCAGCACAGCGCGCGCAGACTGGCGACGTCGTCCTCTGCTCTCCTGCCGGGACCTCGTTCGACGCCTACCGCACCTTCGAGGTGCGCGGCGAGCACTTCCGCACAGTCGTCGCAGCCCTCGAGGCGGGCGCATGAGCGTCCAGGCCGCCGTTCGCCGCCACGCACCCGATTACGGGCTGCTCACCACGGTGCTGACGCTGCTGATCGTCGGCCTGATCTTCGTCTACTCGTCCTCGTACGTGTTCGCCGAGGTGGAGTACGGCGATCCGAACCACTTCATCAAGCGCCAAATGATGTTCGCAGTACTCGGGCTGATCGGCCTCGTCGCCGTCATGCAACTCGACTACCGCTACCTGCGACGGCTAAGTCCGCTACTGATGCTGGGCGCCCTCTTCGGGTTAGCGGCTGTGCTAATGCCCGGGGTCGGCGTGGAGTCGAACGGCGCACTGCGCTGGATCCAGATCGGTCCGCTCCCGCCGGTCCAACCCTCGGAGTTCGCAAAGCTCGCGGTACTGATCTACATGGCCGCCTGGCTGGCCTCGCGCGGTGACGCGCTACACAACTTCTCGCTCGGGGTGCTCCCGTTCATCGGGATGGTCGGCCTCGTCGGTGCGCTCATCATGCTGGAGCCTGACCTCGGGACGACGGTGATGATCGCGGTCATCACCGGGACGCTGTTCTTCATCGCCGGAGCCCGCTTGATCCACGTGATGGCGCTGGCTGGCAGCGGCGTGGTGATGGGGACGCTGCTGATCCTGACCGGCGGATACCGGATGGACCGAATCCTCTCATTCACCTCGGCCGAATCGGACCCGACGGGCGTCGGCTTCCAGACATTGCAATTACTCGTTGCCTTCGGATCCGGCGGCGTATGGGGCCTCGGATTGGGCGTCTCGAGGCAGAAGTTCTTCTACGTACCCGGCTCCCACACCGATGGCGTGCTCGCGATCATCGGCGAGGAGATCGGCTTCGTCGGCGTGCTTGTCGTCCTCGCGCTGTTCTTCATGCTGTTCTGGCGCGCCTGGCTGATCATGCGCCGCGCGCCAGACGTGTTCGGTTCGCTGATCGCAGCGGGTGTGCTCGCCTGGTTCGCCTTCCAGTTGCTGCTCAACGTCGGCGGCGTGACCCGCCTGATTCCGCTGACCGGCATCCCGCTGCCGCTGCTCTCGGCCGGAGGCTCATCGCTGATGGTCTCCCTCGTGGCGATCGGCCTGCTGCTGTCCGTCAGCCGCTATGCCGCCTTCACGCCGGAACCCGAGAAGCCTCGAGGCGTCCGACGGCGCCCATTCGTCTCCGCCGCCGGGGCACGTTCATGAAGTTCGCACTCGCTGGCAGCGGTACCGGTGGCCACGCCTACCCGGCCCTGGCGGTCGCGGAGCGCCTGCGCGAGCGGGTCGACACCGAGCTGATCTACTACGGCACCGCCTCCGGTCCTGAGCGCGCCCTCGCCGAGGAGCAGGAAATCGAATACCGCGTCGTCCCCGCCGCCCAACTCCGAGGCCGCTCGCCCGTCCGCGTGTCGAAGGGCCTGTGGAACCTCTGGCGTGGCAGTCGCACCGCCCGAAGTTGGCTGCGCGAAGATCGCCCCGACGCGGTGTTCGCCACCGGTGGCTATGGCGCGGCACCGATCGGACGCGCAGCACGCCAGCAACGTATCCCGCTGATTGTGTTCCTGCCCGACGTGAAGCCCGGCTGGGCGGTGAAGCTGCTCCAGCGCTACGCCTCGACCGTCGCTTGCTCCGTGAACGGCTCGCTGCCGTACCTGCGCGCCTCGAAGACCGTCGTCACCGGCTACCCGGTGCGCCGCCAGTTCCTCGAAGCAACGCGCGAGGAAGGCATCCGCCGCTTCGGCCTCGCGCCCGAGGTGCAGACACTACTAATCGCAGGCGGCTCGCAGGGCGCGCACCAGATCAACCTCGTGATCCAGGAGCAGCTCGCGAAGTTGCTGCCACGGATGCAGATCATCCACGTCTCAGGACCGGCCGAGTTCGACTGGCTGGACCGCGAACGGAACCGCCTCCCGGACTGGCAGCGCGACCGCTACCACCTCCACGCCTACACCGAAGAGATGGCGGCCGCGATGGCGGCCGCTGACCTCGCAGTGATGCGCGCAGGCGCTTCGACGCTCGGCGAACTACCGGCGATGGGCCTGCCCGCGATCCTCGTCCCAGGCGGCTTCTCCGACCAGTCGGTCAACGCCAGCTACCTCGAGGAGCGTGGCGCGGCGCGAACTGTCACGACCGGAACAATCGACACGCTCGTCGACGAGATTCTCAGCCTGCTCGACGACCAGGAGCGGCGCGAGGCGATGGCAGAGGCGATGCGCGGCCTCGTACAGGACGACGCCGCGTCCCGGCTCGCGTCACTGCTGCGGGAGGTCGGGGCGTGATGGGCCTCCTCTCGCGCAACCGTTCCCCGCGCGACGAGATCGCGCCGGAGCGAGTCCACCTCGTGGGTGCGGGCGGCGTGCACATGTCCGCGATCGGGCAACTGTTGCTGGCCCGCGGCCACACGGTGACCGGCTCCGACCTCGCGCCCTCGGACTACACAAGGCGCCTCGAGACCCAGGGCGCGACGATCTACGAGGGCCATGGCGCTGGAAACATCGGCGACGCGCAGCTCGTGGTCGCCACCGCGGCCGCCAAGCAAGATAACCCGGAACTACTCGCTGCCAACGAGCGCGGTATCCTCGTGATCCTCCGCGCCGAGATGGTCCAGCGCTTAATTGCGGATCGCGATGTGCTGGCGATCTCCGGGAGCCACGGCAAGACCACGACGACGAACTTGCTCGCGCTGATGGCCGAACGGGGCAAGCTGGACCCGCTGGTGTTGCTCGGCGGCGACTCACCGGACCTCGGCGGCAATGTCCGCCACGGCGAGGGCAAGCACGCAGTCCTCGAAGCCGACGAGTACGCCGAGGCGTTCCTGCAGTACGCGCCGAAGATCGCGCTCATCACCAACGTCGAGGTCGATCACCTCGATTACTACGGCACCGAGGAGCGCTACCGCAGCGCCTTCGCCCAGTTCGCCTCCCAAGTCGTCGACAACGGCACTCTGATCGTCTGCGCTGACTCGCCCGGCTCCGAGGCACTCGGCCGCGAACGCGCCGAAGCGGGCGCGCACGTCGAGCGCTACAGCATCGAATCCGACGCCGACTGGCGTGCACGCGGCCTCCGCGCGAACGACCGAGGCGGCCTCGACTGCACGGTCGAACTCGACGGGCGTGAGCTGGGCAAGCTGTCGCTCGGTGTACCGGGACGGCACAACGTCGCGAACGCCCTCGGCGCGCTCGCTGTCGTGATGCGTGCAGGCGTGGACTTCCACCGTGCGGCAGCAGCGGCCTCAGACTTCCAGGGCACACGCCGCCACTTCGAGCGGATCGGCGAGGTCGTCCGCGACGGCAAGCCGATCACAATCGTCGATGACTACGCGCACCACCCGACCGAAGTGCGCGCGACCCTCGCAGCGGCGCGCCAGCGCTTCGGTGGACGCCGCCTAGTCGCGGCCTTCCAGCCGCACACCTTCTCGCGCTCCAGCTACCTGCTCGAGGGCTTCCGGAGCTGCTTCGAGACGCTCGGTGCGCTCTACCTACTGCCAACCTACGCCGCGCGTGAGACCTCCGAGGCAGGTATAGACGCCACCGCTCTCGCAGCGGAGATCACCAGCCCGACGCCGACCGCGCTCGATTCGATCGAGGACGGGGCGAAACGCGTGGCGGCTGAGCTGCAGCCCGGCGACGTATTCCTCACGATCGGCGCTGGCAGCGTGACCGACCTCGCCCCCGCGGTGCTGCGTGAGCTGGGAGGCCGATCATGACGGCCGCTCGCCAACGCCTCGGCGTCGTGATCGGTGGCAAATCGACCGAGCACGAGGTCTCTGTCTCTTCCGGCCGCTCCGTGATGCGCGAAGCCGACAATGCCCGTTTCGAGGTGGTGCCGTTTGGCGTCACCCGCGGCGGTGCCTGGCTGACGCCCGAGGAAACCTCGCATCGCCTCGACGTCGCGGATTCAACCAACCTCGGCGATAAGCCCGGCGAGGGCATCCTCGCCGCCCCCACGGTTCTCGAAGCGATGCGCTCTGTCGACGTGGTGTTCCCGATCGTCCACGGCACCCACGGCGAGGACGGCACGCTCCAGGGCCTGCTGGAACTTGCCGACCTGCCTTATGTCGGGGCCGGTGTCGCCGCGAGCGCGATCGGCATGGACAAAGAGCTGATGCGCGGCGCCTTCGCGGCTGCCGACATCCCGCAGCCGCCGTACCTCGTGCTGGCCGATGTCGACGTCGCCGAACCGCCCGACGAGGCGATGCGATTCATCGACGACCAGCTCGGCTACCCGTGCTTCGTGAAACCAACCAACGGCGGTTCCTCGGTCGGTGTCAGCAAGGCGCGCTCGCGCGAGGACGTGGGCGAAGCGATCGCCGTCGCCGCCCGGCACGACCGCAAAGTCATCCTCGAGCGCGCGATGACCGGCCACGAAGTAGAGTGTGCGGTCCTCGGCAACGAGGCTCCGGCCGCCTCCGGTGTCGCCGAAATCCTCCCCGAGGCGGAGTTCTACACCTACGAGGCAAAGTACGAAGACGACGCCACGCGGATGGTCTTCCCGGCCCCGATCGACAGCGCCACCACCGAGGAGGTACGCGAACTCGCGCTCCGCGCCTACCGCGCGATCGACTGTTCAGGCCTCGCGCGCGTCGACTTCTTCGCCGAGGACGGCGGGCCGGTCCAGATCATCGAGATCAACACGCTGCCGGGCTTCACGCCGATCTCCCAGTACCCACGACTCTGGCAGGAAGAGGGCGTCAGCTACTCCGAGCTGATCTCGCGCCTCGTCGACCTCGCCTTCGAGCGCCACGCCCAGCAGGCCCAGCGCGAGCTGCGACGGGAGGGCTAGCGGTGCAACTACGACGCCCCGCCCTCTTCTCGCGCAACCGCACGCCGGAGGCCGGATCACGCACCCGCGTGCGTCGGCCGGAAGCACGCACCCGCTTCGAGCTGACCCGCGCTGCCACCCCCGAGCCGCCGCGACACATCCCGTGGCGCGACTGGCTGAAGGCGACTGCTGCCGCTTCGATCGTTGGCGCCGTCGCGTATGGCGGTGCCTGGCTTTACCTCGGCGACAGCCTGCGCGTACAGCAGGTCGACATCACCGGAGTCGAGGTCGTCGATGCTTACGCGATCGCGAATGCCGCTGACCTCGACTCAAACTTCCTCATGACCGTCGATCTGGCCGCTGCCTCGGCGCGGATCGAGGAACTCCCCGGCATCGCCAACGCCAGTGTGTCTCGTGACTGGCCGCAGGGGGTATCAATCGCGGTGGTGGAGCGCCAGGGCTGGGGCTACTGGCAAGCCGCTGGCCGCCGCGTGATGGTCGATGAGAACGGCGAACCGCTCTCCGTCGCTCGGCCACCGGCGATGAACGCCCCAACCATCATCGATATCGCTGCTCCAGCGGACCTCGTCGATGGAGTCGATGTTGATACCGACACCGTCCAACTCGTCTCGCGCCTCCTCGATGACCGCGCGTTCACCGCGCTCGGCGTGGAGCCGAGCAACTACGTATTCCGTCGTGACCGCGGGCTGACCGTGGTCGTCGACGACGCACCAGACGCTGTGTTTGGCGATTCAACGAACTACGCGTTCAAGGTCTCGACCTGGTCCGCCCTCCTCGACCAGCTGGTAGACGAAGAGCTGCTGGTCTCGAAGATCGACCTCAGGTTTGGGCGGAACGTGGTGTTGCGATGACCCCCGCGGCGGGCGTGGGTAGATTCTCGTCTCCGGCGGCACTGGCCGGAGCTCCCCAGGAGGTGCGGTGATGGCGAACCCCACGCTCGCCGCGATCGATGTAGGAACCACGAAGGTCTGCACCATCGTCGCTGAAGTGACCCCGCAGCATGAGTTGCGGATCCTCGGCGTTGGCATCGGCCCCTCGGCCGGTCTTGCCAAGGGCATGGTCCACAACGTGCAGGCCGCGATCGAGGCGATCTCGTCTTCGGTGGAGCGCGCGGAGCGGGCCTCGGGCTCGAAGATTCTGTCGGCGCACATCGGGATCGCAGGTCCGCACATCTCCTCGCGCAACTCGCAGGGGATCGTGGCGGTCGCGGACCCGCGCCACCCGATCACCGACGGTGACGTGCAGCGCGCCCTGGAGAGCGCGCGCATCTTCAACGTCCCCAGCAACCGCGAGGTGATCCACGTGGTGCCTCGGTACTACGTGGTCGACGGGCACGACAACGTCTCCGATCCGGTCGGGATGTTTGGATCCCGTCTCGATGTGGAGACCCACGTCGTCACCTCTTCGTCGTCGGCGATGCAGAACCTCGTGCACTGCGTCGAGGGCGCCGGCGTGCGCGTCGAGTCGCTCGTACTCCAGCCGCTGGCCTCCGCGGCCGCGGTTGCCGAGGAGGAAGAGCTCCAGCACGGCGCCGTGCTCGTCGACATCGGCGGCGGCACGACCGACATCAGCGTCTATCGCGAAGGCGCGGTGGTCCACACCGCGGTGCTGCCGATCGGCGGTACCCACATGACGCGTGACCTCGTGGTCGCGATGCGCGTGCCACAGCCCGCCGCCGAGCAGGCGAAACGCGACTACGGACACGCGATCCCGTCGCTGATCGACGAATCCGAAGCGATCGAGCTCGCCTCGTTCGGCTCGGACGGCCGCAAGACCGTGCAGCGACGAATGATCGCCGAGGTGCTGCAGGCCCGCGTCGAGGAGCTGCTGGAGATGGTCCTCGCCGAGGTCCGGCGTGGCACCGAACCGGAGATGCTCTCGGCCGGCGCGATCCTCACCGGTGGAGCCTCGGCGTTGCCCGGCATCGATTTGCTCGCCGAAGAGGTGCTCTCGCTCCCGGCGAGAGTCGGGCGCCCTCGGCACCTCTCGGGGCTCTCCGACATCCTCCAGGATCCAGCGTACGCGACCTCGGTCGGCCTGCTCCGCTGGTCGCTGAAGGAGCAGGAGATCATGTTCCGCTCGACTGCCGCGCCTGCCGCCCCACTAGGCGGCCTGATGCGCCGCGTCGCGCACCTGATGCGGGTGGTACTCCCGCAGTGACGAACCAGACCACCACATCCACCACGACAACGATCGATTCGGCGGGGGCCGGTCATCACATCTGCATAGGGGGTTCGAGATGAACGACCAGCCCGCCAGGCCCGGCGAGTCTGCCGAGGTGAGCGACGCCAACGGTGCCGCCCGTTCCGACGGGGAGAAGGCCAACGCCCGCAGGAAACAGCCACCGCTGACGCCGCACACGCTCTTCGACTACCTCGAAGCAGCGCGCGCGGCCGATGCCACCGAAGCAGCACTTGGCAACGTCGAGGAGACGTTGGTCTCCGGAGCGGATGTCGCGCTGGAAGCAGCGACCGAGGACGCGCTGGAAACCTCCCCAGTCATCAGCAATCCCGCCGCTGTACCGACGGCCCCGGCCGCACCAGCAGCATCGATGGCACCGTCCACGGCAGCACCGACGCTCGATCTGAGCGCCGAGGCCGCCGCGGACCGAAGCATCTCCGAATTCGACGCCGAGTTCGAAGTCGACCCCGGAGTCAACACGGACGCGGAACCAGACGAGGCGATGCCAGTTGAGATGAAGGCACCGGCCGCGACGCTCGAGTCGCCGGACGGCAGCCCAGAAGAAACGGTGGCAGCGGCTGAAACCCCGCTCGCGCACGCGATGACGAAAGACGCAGTCGGAAAAATACCGATCGAGACCGCTCAGGCGGCAGAAATCACAGGAGCCGCTAGCGCGGCAGGGGGGGACCCAATGACGACGAACGAAACATCCACGATGTTCAGCGACCACGACCTCGACGGCCTGCCGCCGATCAAGGTGATCGGCGTCGGTGGCGGCGGATCGAACGCCGTGAACCGAATGATGGCCTCGCGACTGCCTGGCGTGCAGTACGTGGCCGTGAATACCGACCTGCAGGCCCTCGAGTCCTGCGCCGCCGAAACAAAAGTGCGCATCGGCGACCGTCTCACCCGCGGCCTAGGTGCCGGCAGCGACCCGCTGCGCGGCAACCGCGCAGCGGAGGAGTCGCGCGAGCTGATCGCCGAGGCGCTGCAAGGCGCGGAGATGGCGTTCGTCACCTCCTGCCTCGGTGGTGGCACCGGCACCGGCGCCGCCCCGATCGTCGCCGAGGTCGCCCGTGAGATGGGCGCGCTGACGATCGGCGTTGTCACGAAGCCGTTCAGCTTCGAGGGTGCTAAGCGCCGTCAGCAAGCCGAGGACGGCGTGCGCGACCTGCAGGACAAGGTCGACACGCTGATCGTGATCCCGAACGACCGGCTGCTGCAGCTCAACAACGAAGATCTCTCGATTGAGGACGCCTTCCGCGCCGCGGACGACGTGCTCCGACAGGGCATCCAGGGCATCAGCGAGCTGATCACCGTGCCCGGCATGGTCAACCTCGACTTTGCGGACGTACGCAAGGTGATGACAGACGCTGGACCGGCACTGATGGCGATCGGCCAGGGTCGCGGTGAGCAGCGCGCGGTCGAGGCCGCTCGCGAGGCGATCTCGAGCCCACTGCTGGAGGTCGACATCACCGGCGCGACAGGCGTGCTCTTCAACGTCACCGGGCCGAAGAACCTCAGTCTCCGTGAGCTCGACAGCGCCGCCCGCGTGATCGCCGAGGTCGTCGACCCTGATGCCGAGATCATCTTCGGTACCAGCGTCGACGACAGCCTGACGGACGAGGTGCGGATCACGGTGATCGCCACCGGGTTCAGCGGCAACCGCCCGCCGACGATGCGACGAACGATCGAGGAGATCGAGCAGCCGAAGGAAGAGAGGCAGCCGATCAAGCTCGGAGAGCTGACGCCGGACGCGCTGTCGTCGCCCGACACGCTCAATGAAGCAGACCTGCCGACGTTCCTGCGTCGGTCTTTCCCCAGCCGGTAGGGGTAACGCAACAGACGTTGCCCACATCGGGCGCGCTCCGTTGGTGCGAGGGCGGCATCCATGTCGCCCTCGCACCAACGGAGCGCGCCCGATGTGGCATGGATGCCGTCTCGGCGCCTCTAGCACCAATCATCGGTTCAGGGGCAGAAGATCAGGAATCCTGCGCCAATCAGGGCGGGAAGCGCGAACCACACCAGCGTCGTGAGCACGAACGCAATCGTCGCGAACAATACCGAATCGTCCTCGGGCGGATCGCCCGCCCGGACCAGCGTCTCCCAAAGTGTCGCCAGCGGTTGCCTCATGATCAGCTGAACCGGGTGCCCCGCGATCGCAGCGCCACGCAGCAGCAGCCACGACAACGCCACAAACAGCAACAGCGGCACCGCGACGCCGACCAGCACACCTAGCGTGCATTGAGGTCGATCGCCCCCACCTGCTGCCCCAGTGATGCCAGCGCCGGGATCGCGGCACCAGCTGCCAGCAGCAACGGCGCTCCGTCCCCACCACCTGAGTAGTGCGACTCCAGCCGCTGCACATCGATCCGCGCCCTCGAGGGCGAGTGCCGCTCCGGCGTGCCCGGCTCCGCCTGGCTCTCCCGCTGCGCGTAGAGCTTCCAGAGGTCCTCGATGAGGCTCTTCGTGAAGGACCGCACGATGAACCGCGCGACAAATTCGGCCGCTGGTTCCGCGACCGGCGGATCCCGGAACCCGTCGCGATCGAGGATCTCGACCGCACGCAACATCAGTCGGTGCGCCTCCTCGAAGCGCTCGGGCACCGCGAGCGGCGCACTCAGCGGCCAGCTCTGAGGTGAGTCGCGCATCAGGATTCTCGCCGTATCGCGCCACGAACGCTCGACGCTGCCCGCGGACGACGCCAGTCGCGAGCTCGCAGCCGTAGCCAGTCATCTCCTCGGAAAGTTCCTCCTCGATCACACGCAGCTCAGCCATATTCGCAAGCAGTCGCTTCGTGAAGCCGAAGAAGTCCTCCGCGCGAAAGGACAGGCCGGGCCGGTGTCGCGCATCGCGCTTGAGGCGCAACATCGAGGCGAAGCGACGCGCGGCCTCGAGCGTCGGGTCCTGCACCGAAGCGCTGTTCCCGAGGGCCCGGAGGCGGCTGGCAGCGCGATACCCTCCAGCAGAATCGACTTACTGGTGCCATTCTCACCGACGAGGAAGGTGACCGCTCGGTCGAGCGGCAACCGCGTTCCGCTCTCCGCGAGCCACTGGATCAACGGCAGTGTAAACGGGAACTCGGCCCGATCCAGGGCGTGCGGAGTAACCTCGACAAAGCGCAGCAACGGCATAGCGTCATCGTCGTCGCATGCCCTGTCGTGGTGCCAGTAAGCAGAGCGGTTGGGCCGCGAGATCGGCCCGTGATTGCTTGCATTCAACGTGCGTCAACGCGGGATCCACGGAGTGGGGACAACTCCCGTACAGCCTGTTGACGCTGGCCGTTGTTCGACCCCGCAGCGCCGTGCTCTACTCCCGACACTCCCAAGAACCATGACCGCAAACGCGACCACAACATCCGACCGCGAAACCCAGCTCCCTGAGCCAGTAAGGGCCCACCCCCGAATGAACTGTCCGTTTTGTGGCAAGGATGCCAGCAGCGAGACCACCGTTGTCGAAACCCGCGAGGCCGCCACCGGCGTACACCGCCGGCGCCGGTGCACGAGCTGCGACGAGGCGTTTACGACGTACGAGCAAATCCAGCGCGCCGTCGTCATGGTCGTGAAAAAGGATGGACGCCGCGAGGAGTTCCAACGCGAGAAGCTGCTGACCAGCCTCCGCATTGCCGCCCGCAAACGACCACTGCCCGAGGGCGCACTCGACGCCATCGTCGAGGACATCGAGCGCCGCGTCATGGGAACCGCCCACGGTGAAGTCGGCAGCCGCATCCTCAGCGAGATGGTGATCACTCGCCTCAAGGCACTCGACCCGATCGCCTACATCCGCTTCGCGTCGCTCTACCACCAGTTCGTCTCGCTCGAGCAGATGCTCGAGGAGCTCGAGCGCATCGCACTCGCGCCCGACGTCCCGCTACCGGAGCAGGCACGCATGTTTGGAGAGGAGCCCTCGGAGCTCGCGACTACGGCTGACGGTCCGCCGATCAGCCTCGACGCCCACCGCGAACACGCCATCGTTCGCTAACCGCTGCTTCAATCCGCCCGACGCATGGCGTCGGGCGGACCCCGTTGCCCACGAAGTGGTTCGGGCTCACCCTCAGATGGTGCGACGCCGTCTCGGCGCGCGGCAGCCCAGGACGCCGATGTTCTGCTCCCATTGCGGCACTGAAGCCAGCTCCGACGACCAGTTCTGCAAAAATTGCGGCCGGAGCCTGTCCCAGCCCACCGCGTCTCCGGACCCACGGATGCGGTCGCGCTGCAGTACGGCGTCAGCCTCGACAAGTTGGCCGACAAGCTCGAACAGACCCGATTCGAGCCCGACGGCATCACCGCCAACGCCGACATCCCCTTCGCCATCAGCCTGCTGGACTACGTCTTCCGCTGGATGCGGTGCATTTCAGCACCCCGACCCCGTTGAATGCCGGATCCACTTGGGCAGCGACGAGCCCGAACAGTGCCCTCTCCGGGCTCACGTGTCCGGATTGCGGCATGCAGCTCGACTTCGCCGAACGTTGCCTCACCTGCCGCTCCCGCGGCTACACGAAGTAGCTGAGTCCCTCACATTGGGCTCCGCAGGCGCGCGTACACTGGCTGCACGCGCGCGTGGGCAGGTGTGACCATGAGCTACGGGTACGAACCACCGAAACAGGACAAGGGCGGGAGCTGGAGCGAAGTCTTCGCGATCACACGCATCGCCTTTGGTTTACTCTTCCCGTTCCTGGCCGCGATGGTCGGCCTTCTGCTGCTGATCATCCTGACGATTGTGCTATTCGCCCAACACCCAGCGCTCGCCCTGCTCGTCCTGATCCCGATCGCTAGCGGCATCTATTACCTGCTGCGCCGTGAGCGCTTGGCGCACGAGGACGAGGTCGACCGCCTCGGCCTCAGTTAGCCCCCGCACGTGACGACCGATCCGATCTCCGCCCAGACGATAGCCAGCAACCTCGAGGCCGTGCGCGCCCAGATCCGCACCGCCTGCGAGCGGGCAGAGCGCGATCCCTCGTCCGTCACGCTGGTCGCCGTCACTAAGACGCACGGCTTTGAGACGATCGAAGCCGCCGTCAGCGCGGGGCTACAGGACCTCGGGGAGAACCGTGCCCAAGAGTTCGCCCCGAAGGCCTATGCTGCGGCCACAGCCGCCCTCGAGGTTGACTGGCACTTCATCGGCCACTTGCAGCGCAACAAGGCACGCCAGGTGATTCCGCACCTCGGAACGCTACACTCGCTTGACTCAGCCGGCCTCGTTGCCGAGATCGCGAGACGCTGGGAGTCAGGGAATCGCCCCACCTCGGGAGCGCCGGTCCGCTGCTACCTTGAGGTCAACATCGCTGGCGAGGAGCAGAAGCACGGGATCGCACCAACTGGCATCGAGGCGCTGCTCCGGACGGCCTCGGAGTGCAATGCGCTCCAGGTAGCAGGTCTGATGACCGTTGCGCCTCGTGTGGACGACCCGGAAGCAGTACGACCGGTGTTCCGAGAGCTCCGCGACCTCGCGACAGCGCACGGGCTGGCCGGGCTCTCGATGGGGATGACAGACGACTACGCGGTCGCGATCGAAGAGGGCGCGACGGTGGTTCGAGTCGGTCGAGCGACCTTCGGGCCCCGCACCTAGTAGGGTACGTTCCAAGAACGCGGCGCTCAGTGCGCACGCGCCGATCCACCGGAATAGGCGCTGTTTAGATATGCAACAGAAGCGAACGGGTGAGCGATGCGAGTAGGGATCCTCGGCGGCGGGTTCATGGGCGAGGCATTCCTGCAGGGATTGCTGCGCGCTGACGTCGCTAGCCCGGTCGACATCGCGGTCGCGGAGGTCAGCGAAGGCCGCCGCACTCTCCTCAGCGAATACGGCATCCGCCTTACCTCCGACCTCGAAAGCGCCACGATCGGCGCCGAGCTCGTCCTGATCGCCCTCAAGCCACAGGACCTCGAGAACATCGACAGCCTCCGGGGGCACCTCGCGGACGACGCGGTGATCGTCTCAATCGCCGCCGGCGTCCCGCTCGCCGAGTTGCAGCAGCTCACCGGCCACCGTGCTGCAGTCCGCGTCATGCCGAACCTCCCCGCCGCAATCGGCGAAGGCGCAGCCGCCTACCTCGTGGCCCCCGAGGTCACCGAGGAGCAGCGCACCCGCGTACGCCGGGTCCTAGACGCCGTCGCGACCGTCGCGATCGAGGTTCGAGACGACGAAGAAGTCGACCTCGCGACCGCACTGCACGGATCTGGCCCTGGTTATATCTACTTAATAATCGAAGCGATGATCGACGCAGGCGTGCGCCTCGGTATGAAGCGCCCCGATGCAACCGCCCTCGTGCTCGCGACCGTATCCGGTGCCGCCCGCTACGCTATCGAGCGTGGCTTGCATCCGGCGGAGCTCCGGAACGCGGTCACCTCCCCCGGTGGCACGACGGCGGCCGGGCTGGCGGAACTCGAGTCGGCTGGCATACGTGCTGCCTTCGATGATGCAATCGACGCGGCGTTCCAGCGAGCCCGAGAGCTCGCAGCAGACGACGACTGAACGGAAGGAACCCCAGTGACTGAAGTTATCCAGAGCGTCGCCCTGCTGATCACGATCCTCGCGTACGCGATCTTCGCGCGCGCCATCCTGAGTTGGTTCCCGATCGATCGCAACGGGCCGATATTCCGGGTCCTCGACGCCATCACGGATCCGATCCTCGATCCACTCCGCCGCATCATCCCGCGCATCGGGACGATCGACCTCTCGCCGATGATCGCAATGCTCCTGTTGCTGTTCATCAGCGCCCGCCTCGATAATGTGACCTTCTAGCGCGGCCGATCGCGACCCAACTACAGACGTGCCCGTACCTCGTCCTCGCTGAGCCCTCGAATCTCCACGACCTTCCGCCGCGAATGCCGGCCATGCACGATCGAGACCGACCGTCGCCCTACCTTCATCCGCTTCGCCAACAGGCGGACGACCGCCTCGTTCGCCTTGCCATCCATCGGTGGCGCAGTCACCCGCACCACCACCTCACCGCCCAGCGTCGCGCCAATCGAATCACGCGACGCCCGAGGCGCGATCCGCACCGCGATCCGCGCCCGTGGTTCGTCGCTGTTCTTGCCCGTAATCGCCACTCTGACTGCCTCCAGACGCCTAGGCAGAGA